>JABLTN010079250.1_pt1 | contig 11875 bp, 7 predicted proteins | sample 7160141 | NCBI WGS metagenome assembly JABLTN01 (sample SAMN14651226, study PRJNA627086) | human gut metagenome | isolation source: feces | host: Homo sapiens | reverse complement strand
GCAGCTTCGCGCCGAGCCGCCCGGCGAGCTTCGCGCACAGCGGCGTCGCGCCAACTGCACCGAGAAGCAGCACGGGCCAGAAATCATGCAGATACAGCCGCGCCTGCGCGCTCGCCCCGGCTGCGCCGCCGAACAGGCAGGCAAAATACTGCCCGGCCGCTGGCAGATCCTCCGCCCGGAACAAGACCCAGCCGAGCACCGCCAGCAGCAGGCACACGGGCCGGTAGAGCCCTGCCAGCAGCCCCTTGCGCGGGTGTGCCCGGAAACGCGGCGCGAGCAGCTTTTCCAGGCAGATGAGCACGCCGAAATACAGGCCCCACAGCACGTAGTTCCAGCTCGCCCCGTGCCACAATCCCGTCGCCAGCCAGACGAGGAGCAGATTGCGCAGCGTCCGCAGCGTCCCCGCGCGGCTGCCGCCGAGGGGGAAATAGAGATATTCCTTAAACCAGCTGCCGAGGCTGATGTGCCAGCGCCGCCAGAAATCGGAGATGCTGCTGCACAGATACGGATAGCGGAAATTCTCCGGGAAGCGGAAGCCCAGCATCCGGCCGAGGCCGATGGCCATGTCGGAATAGCCGCTGAAGTCAAAATAGAGCTGCAGCGCGTACCCGATCAGCCCCAGCCACGCGGACAGCACCGTCAGCGAAGCAAGGTCGCCCCAGATCCCCGTGACCAGCCCCGCCAGCGCGTCGGCCAGCAGCGCCTTTTTCGCCAGCCCGATGGTGAAACGGAAGCAGCCATCCGACACGTCCTGCGCGTCGATCGTGCGCTGCGCCAGCGCAGGCTCCAGCTCATGATACGGCACGATCGGGCCCATGACCAGCTTCGGGAACAGGGCCAGATACAGCCCCAGGCGCAGGAGGTTTTTCTGCGGGGGCGTCTTCTGCCGGTAGACGTCGACGAGATAGCTGATCGCGTGGAAGGTATAGAACGACACGCCGAGCGGCAGATGCAGCTTCGGCAGATCGATAAAAGCGCCAAAGAAGAACCCGGCGTACTTGACCGCGACCAGCAGCCCCAGCTGGAAGACCAGCCCCAGGATCAGCAGCCCCCGCCGCCGCCCTGCGCTGGCCTCCGGCCGCATCGCCCGGCCGAGCAGCCAGGTAACGAGAATGGACGCGAGCAGCAGCAGGATCCACCGCGGCTCGCCCCACGCATAGAAGAACAGACTCCCGGCCAGCAGGACGACATTTTTCGCCCGCGCGGGGATCAGATAGTAGATAATGAAAAAGAGCGGAAGAAAGTAAAACAGAAAACTGATGCTGCTGAACGCCACAGGCAGTCCCTCCCCAACAAAAATCGACGGATCCTGCATTATTTTAACAGCCCCGGGAGGGGGTGTCAATATAACCCGGCCCGGTCCGCCAAAGCAAAAAAATCACCCCCGGATGGGGGTGATTTTTGAAAAAGTCGCTGAAAGCTTACTGCTCGTCCTTGATCGCAGCCTGTGCGGCAGCGAGGCGGGCGATGGGGACGCGGAAGGGGCTGCAGGAGACGTAGGTCAGGCCGATCTTGTGGCAGAACGCGACGGTTGACGGATCGCCGCCCTGCTCGCCGCAGATGCCGAGCTTGATGTCCGGGCGGGTCTCGCGGCCGAGCTCCGCTGCCATCTTGACGAGGCGGCCGACGCCTGCCTGGTCGAGCTTGGAGAACGGATCGGACTCGTAGATCTTGCGGTCATAGTAGGAGGCCAGGAACTTACCGGCGTCGTCACGGGAGAAGCCGAAGGTCATCTGCGTCAGGTCGTTGGTGCCGAAGGAGAAGAACTCGGCTTCCTTGGCGATGGCGTCGGCGGTCAGTGCGGCACGCGGGATCTCGATCATGGTGCCGACCTTGTAGGTCATGTCGCTGCCGGCTTCCTTGATGATCTTTCTGGCGGTCTTGTCGATGACGGACTTGACGAAGGCGAGCTCCTTCTCTTCGCCGACCAGCGGGACCATGATCTCGGGGACGATCTTCCAGGCCGGACGGCGGCTGCGGACAGCCAGCGCGGCCTTGATGATGGCGGCAGTCTGCATCTTGGCGATCTCCGGGAAGGTGACGTCCAGACGGCAGCCGCGGTGGCCCATCATGGGGTTGAACTCATGCAGGCTGGAGATGACCTGGTTCAGGTGCTCGACGGTCAGGCCCATTTCCTTGGCCAGCTCTTCGATGTCCTTCGGGTCGGTCGGGACGAGCTCGTGGAGGGGCGGATCGAGCAGACGGATGGTGACCGGGCGGCCCTTCATGGCCTCGTAGATGGCCTCAAAGTCAGCCTGCTGGATCGGCTCGAGCTTGGCCAGCGCCTTTTCGCGCTGCTCAGAGGTCTCGGAGACGATCATCTCGCGCATGGCCTTGATGCGGTCAGCCTCAAAGAACATATGCTCGGTACGGCACAGGCCGATGCCCTCGGCGCCGAAGGCGGCAGCCTGCTGGGCGTCGTGCGGGGTGTCGGCGTTGGTGCGGACCTGCAGCTTGCGGAACTTGTCGGCCCAGCCCATCAGACGGTCGAAATCGCCGGAGATGGTCGCGGCAGCCGTCTTGATCTTCTCGCAGTAAATATTGCCGGTGGAGCCGTCGATGGAGATCCAGTCGCCTTCCTTGTAGGTCTTGCCAGAAAGCTCAAAGGTCTTGGCTTCTTCGTTCATCTTGATGGCACCGCAGCCGGAAACGCAGCAGGTGCCCATGCCGCGGGCGACAACAGCCGCGTGGGAGGTCATGCCGCCGCGGACGGTCAGAACGCCCTGCGCGTAGTGCATGCCCTCGATATCCTCCGGAGAGGTCTCGAGACGGACGAGGACGACCTTGGTGCCGTTCTTGGCCCACTCGGTCGCGGTCTCAGCGGAAAAGACGATCTTGCCGCAGGCGGCGCCGGGAGAGGCGGCCAGACCCGTGCCGACGACCTTGGCCTTCTTGAGCGCGGCCGGGTCGAACGTCGGGTGCAGGAGGGAATCGAGGCTCTTCGGGTCGATCATGGCGACGGCCTCTTCCTCGGTGATCATGCCTTCGTCGACGAGATCGCAGGCGATCTTCATCGCGGCGGCAGCGGTACGCTTGCCGTTGCGGGTCTGCAGCATGTAGAGCTTCTTGTCCTCGATGGTGAACTCCATATCCTGCATGTCGCGGTAGTGGTACTCGAGCTTGGCGCAGATGTCGGTGAACTGCTTGTAAGCCTCGGGCATGACCTCGGCCAGCTGGTCGATGGTCTGCGGGGTGCGGACGCCGGCGACGACGTCTTCGCCCTGGGCGTTCATCAGGAATTCGCCGAACAGCTTCTTTTCGCCGGTGGCGGGGTTGCGCGTGAACGCGACGCCCGTGCCGGAGGTATCACCGGTGTTGCCGAAGACCATGGACTGGACGTTGACAGCGGTGCCCCAGTCGGAGGGGATGTCGTTCATGCGGCGATAGTAGATGGCGCGGGGATTGTCCCAGGAGCGGAAAACGGCCTTGATGGCGCCCATCAGCTGCATTTTCGGGTCCTGCGGGAAATCTTCGCCGAGCTTGTCCTTGTATTCGGCCTTGAACTTCTCAGCCAGCTCCCTGAGATCGTCGGCATCGAGCTCGGTGTCGAGCTTGACGCCCTTCTTGTCCTTCATCTCGTCGATGAGCTGTTCGAAGTACTTCTTGCCGACCTCCATGACGACGTCGGAGTACATCTGGATGAAGCGGCGGTAGGAGTCGTAAGCGAAGCGGGGATTGTTGGTCTTCTTGGCGAAGGCGACGACGACCTCGTCGTTGAGACCGAGGTTCAGGATGGTGTCCATCATGCCCGGCATGGATGCGCGCGCGCCGGAGCGGACGGAGACGAGCAGCGGGTTGTAGAGATCGCCGAACTTCTTGCCGGTCATCTCTTCGAGCTTTTCGACGTACTCCATGATCTCGGCTTCGATCTCAGCGTTGATCTGGTGGTCGTCCTTATAGTACTGCGTGCAGGCTTCGGTGGTGATGGTGAAGCCCTGCGGGACCGGCATGCCGAGGTTGGTCATTTCGGCGAGGTTCGCGCCCTTGCCGCCGAGCAGCTCACGCATGTGGCCGTTGCCTTCGGAGAAAAGATAAACGTACTTGTGAGACATTTGGTAAACCCCTTTCCAGTGTGGAGCAAAACATCTTTCGTTTTGCAGCCTTGTCATTTTTTTATACCTTCAGATTCTTCAGACAAATACATACTATACCATATTTCCTGGGGTTTGCAAACTGAAAAGTTTTTGTTTCGGCTAAAAAAATGTGAGATTCCGGACGGCCGGACGCGAGGAGATTTGGGCAAAACGCCATATCAGAGAGGCTTGACCGGATATCAGACTTCATATCGTTCGCAAAACGCAGCACGCGGGGAAAAATCGGGCGTCCAGGCTGCAAAAAAAATCCCGCCGCCGGTCACCGGCTGCGGGAAAGCGGCGCTTTGGATTTCGGGATCCGGATGGTCAGGACGATCTCCTGCTCGGTCTCCTGCCGCTCGCGGCTGGCGCCGACGCCCGCGGCGCGAACGAGATCGAGCTGGTGGTCGATGGAGTTGAGGAACAGCCGCACGTCGCGCAGGACAAACCCGCCGAGCTCCCGGCGCTGCGGCGTGCGCGGGGCAAGGAGGGAATCGATGTACTGCTCGGTCTTTGCGACGGTCCATTCGCCCTGCGCGATGAGGCCGATGACGCGCAGGCGCTCGGCCTCGTCCGGCAGCTTCAGCAGCGCGCGGGCGTGGCGCTCGGTCAGGTGGTTTTCGCGCAGCGCCTGCAAGACCGACGGCGGATGGCGCAGGATGCGCAGCTTGTTGGCGACGGCGGACTGGCTCTTGCCGATGCGGCGGGCGGCCTGCTCCTGGCTCAGGTGGTATTGCTGCATGAGCTTCTGCAGACCCTCGGCCTCTTCGATGTAGTCGAGATCCCGGCGCTGTAGGTTTTCGACCAGCGCCAGCATGCCGGAGGATTCCTCGTCCACATCGGCGAGCAGGCAGGGGACCTCGCTGAGCCCGGCCAGCCGAGCGGCGCGGAGCCGGCGCTCTCCCGCTACCAGCTCATAGCCGCCCGCGAGCCTGCGTACCGTGAGCGGCTGCAGCACGCCGTACTGCCGGATGCTCTCCGCCAGCTCCTGCAGCGCGCCCGCGTCAAAATGCTTGCGCGGCTGCAGGGGATTCGGCCGGATCCGCGCCGCCGGCAGATAGAGGACCCGGCCCGATTCCAGCACCGAAAGGCGTTTTGTCTTTGCCATAGCATCTCTCCTCTGCAAGGACTTCTTGCAGCTATTGTAGGACAGCCCGGACGCAAAAACGCACGAATCCTGCCCATCCGCCACAATAAATTGTGGCGGGAAATAGACGAGAAACACAAGATGTGGAAAACTGTGTGGAAAATGTGCATAAGTGGACGAAAAAACGCGCGAAGCTCCGGAGGCGCCTTGGAGCGTGGAAAATCGATGCCTCCCCTTGCAGGGGAGGTGGCTCGGCGCAGCCGAGACGGAGAGGTCGTGCCGGAAAGAGACAACCTCTCAGTCACCTTCGCTGACAGCTCCCCTGGGCGGGGAGCCCTTGGGTTCGTCAGCCCTTCAGGGTCTGTTTGGCGTGGGCGAGGGCCTGGCAGAGGGCGGAGATGTCGGCTTCGGTGTTGTCGCGGGAGAACGAGACGCGGATGGAGCCGTCGATGACGGCGGGAGGCAGGCCCATGGCCTCGAGTACGTGGCTGCGGTGCCCCTTCGAGCAGGCGGAGCCCGCCGAGACGTAGATCCCCTCCGATTGCAGGCAGTTGATGATCCCCTGCGAGCGCAGGCCCGGCAGCGAGAGATTCACGATGTGCGGCGCCTGCTGGCTGCCGAGCAGCACGAGCCCATCGATCCCGGCGAGCGCCTCACGCGTCAGATCGCGCAGGTGCGCCATGTGCGCGATCTCGGCCTTCGCGTCCGTATCGGCGCAGGCCGCGCCGAAGCCGCAGATGCCGGGCATGTTCTCCGTGCCGGAGCGGTAGTTGCTCTCCTGTCCGCCGCCGCAGAGGAACGGGGGAAGCGGCAGGCCCGGCCGGATGTACAGTGCGCCCGTGCCCTTGGCTGCGTGGATCTTGTGCGCGGAGACGGAGATCATGTCCGCCCCGAGCGTCCTGGCCCGGAACGGGACCTTCAGAAAGCCCTGTACCGCGTCGGTGTGGAACAGCGCGAGCGGCGAGAGCCGCCGCGTGGCCTTGACCATGTCGGCGATGGGCATGACGGCGCCGGTCTCATTGTTGACCATCATGACGGAGACGAGGATGGTATCGGGGCGGAGCGCCTTTTTGAGCGCGTCAACCGTGATGTTCCCCTCGCGGTCGGGCTGCAGGTAAGTGACCTCGAAGCCCTTCGCCTCGAGCTTCTGCATGGGGTGCAGGACGGCGTGGTGCTCCACGGCGGTGGTGACGATGTGGTGCCCGCGCTTGCCGAGCCGCTCAGCAGCGGAGAAGATGGCCCAGTTGTCCGCCTCCGTGCCGCCAGAGGTGAAAAAGACACGGTCCGGCTCCGCGCCGAGGGCGGAAGCGACCTGCTCGCGCGCCTGGCGCAGACGGTGGTGCGCCGCGATGCCGTGCGCATGCACGGACGATGGATTGCCCCAGCAGTCCGTCAGAAGCTCTGTCATCGCCCGCACGCAGGCCTCACAGGGCTGCGTGGTGGCGGAATTATCGAGATAGATCATAAATATCGGTCCTTTATCAGTTTATTTTCCGACGCAGAAGCGCTCAAAAATGCGGTTCGTGATATCCTCGCGCATCGTGCGCCCCGTGACCTCGCCGAGCGCGCGCATCGCCGCCTCCAGATCGACCAGCACGGCGTCCGGCGTAAAGCCGGCCCGCAGCGAGCGCAGCGCAGCGTCCACGGATTTTTTGGCGCGCACGATCGCGTCGGCCTGCCGCGCGTTGGTCAAAAGCGATCCGTCGCACGGCGTGTCGTCCGGGAAGAGCATGTCGAACGCCTGCTCGAGCAGGTCGAAGCCCGTGCCGTCCTTGCACGAGACGGGGACGATATACGAAAACGGCAGATTCGACGGCTCAATCACAGCGCCGAGATCCTGCTTGTTGAGAACGGCGATGGCCTCCGGTGCTTCGAGCGCGGCGTCCATCGCGCGGCGGTCCTCGTCGGTCAGAGGGCGCGAGTCGTCGACGACGAACAGGGCCGCGTCACAGTCCTTCGCGGCCTCGACCGAGCGGTCGACACCGATCTTCTCGATGACGTCCTCCGTGTCGCGGATGCCCGCGGTGTCGACCAGGCGGACCAGATGCCGCCCGAGCGTGACGGTCTGCTCGACGGTGTCGCGCGTCGTGCCGGGGATGTCCGTGACGATCACGCGGTCAAAGCCGGAGAGCGCGTTGAGAAGGCTGGATTTTCCCGCGTTCGGGCTGCCGAGGATGGTGATCCTGACGCCGGACCGGACCATCCGGCCCCGGTGGCAGGAGGAAAGCAGCGCGGAGAGCGTCCGGCTGCTCGCCTGGAGCGCAGACTCCAGCTGGCTGAGCTCGAACGGGACGATGTCCTCGTCGGGATAGTCGAGCACGGCGTGGAAGTGCGCGCAGATATCGACCCAGCTGTCATAGACCGGGTCGATCCTTTTGCGCATCGCGCCTGCGACCTGCCCGGCGGCGTTGGCCGCGGCGTCGGCGGTCTCGGCGTCGATGAGGTCGATGACGGCCTCGGCCTGGGTCAGATCCATCCGGCCGTTCAGAAACGCACGGCGTGTAAATTCGCCCGGCCGCGCCTGCCGGAACCCGGCGGCGAACAGCGCCTCGAGCCCCGCGGCCAGCGCGGCGGGCGAGCCGTGGCACTGGATCTCGGCGGTATCCTCGCCGGTGTAGGAGTGCGGGGCGCGGGAGATGAAGGCCATGCAGTGGTCGATGGGCCGCCCCTGCACGTCAAAGAGCGTGCCGAGGGCAAGCTTGCGGTCGGGAAGGGAGGAAAGCGGCTTGCCGGACTGCAGATGGAAGACCTGCCCGGCTGCCTCGATGCACCCGTCGCCGGACAGGCGCAGAATGCCGATGCCGGTCCGGGCATGCCCAGTGGCGACGGCGGCGATTTTTTCTGCCATAGTGCCTCCTTACCGGTAGACGACCTCGATGCCCTTGAGCAGCAAAGGCTTGAGATCGAATACCGCCGGATCGCCGATGGCGCAGGGGACGTTCGTCACGTCCACACAGGTGTGGAGCATGCCGATGTGGCCGAGGACCCGGCACTTTTTCCCGTTCACCGTCACGGTGATGTGCCTTTTGAAGATCATCTGCCTGAGGTTTCGCAGCACGCCGCGCAGGCAGTCGCGGAAGCGGAACAGGTCGTTTCCCATCTCGACGCCGAAGCCGTGATACCAGCCAACGGAGAAAACGGCCACGCGGGTGGGCTTCTTCGCGGTCCAGCCCGCGCCGTAGCCGCAGCTGTGGCCCTTCGGCAGCCAGCGCAGCTCCTCGACGGTCGCCTGGCATTCGCCGATGCGCGTGAGGCCGAAATTGCCGCGCACGCTGACCCGCCCGAGAATGGCGGAACCCACGCGCACGCCGTCCATCGCGTACTGCGGATATTTGAGGAGCCCGGCGGAGTTCAGCATGTGCGCCATGCCGGTCTCGCAGTCGGCCGCGTGCAGCTGATCGAGAACGCCCTGAAAGGCCTCGGCCTGCGCGATCGTCGCCTTCTGGCTGCAGAAGGCGGAATGCAGATGGGTGTAGATGCCGGTCACGTGCAGACCGGGCATGTAGCGGAAGATGGGCAGCAGCTGGTCGAGCTCGTCCGGCAAAAAGCCGTAGCGGCCCATGCCGGTGTCGATCTTGACGTGGACCTCGGCCTGTACGCCGAGCTCCTGGGCCACGCCGTTCAAAACCGCCGCGTCATTCTGACTCGAGACGGTCAAAATCGCGCCAAGCTGCAGCAGCTGCCGCAGCTCGTCCTGCTCGCTCGTCGGACGGAGCATCAGGATCGAGGCCTCGGAAAAGCCGCCCGCGCGCAGGCGGCTGACCTCGCTGACCTCGGTCACGGCAAAGTGCGTGACCCCGGCCTCCCGGCAGATGGCGGCCATCGGCAAAAGCCCCAGCCCGTAGCCGTCCCCCTTGAGGACGGCCCACAAAACCGCGCTGCCCGCGCGGGTCTGCAGCTGCTGCAGATTGCTCCGCACGGCGGCGGAATCGACGACATACGCTTTCATGCTGCGCCTCCTGTCTTACTTTTTTCCGCGGTTTTTGATGAGATAGACGGTCTTGCGCAGGTCCTTGAAGACCGACGTGCCGTGCTCCACGGCCCAGTAGATGAACGGGGAGAGGACCAGATCCTCCTCGCCGACGAACTCGGTGAACGCCCCGCCGAAGCCCTGCTTGAAGCGGAACAGACCGTAGAGCGGGTTATCCTCCGACACGTTGCCGGAGACCCCGCGGAAGTCGTAGATCCGGCAGCCGGTCTCGACCGCCCACTGGATCATGCGCCACTGCAGCAGGTAATTGGGCATCAGATTGCGGTGCTCATTGCTGGACGCGCCGTAGAGATACCAGACCTTGTCGCCGTAGTGGATGGCGAGCGTGCCCGCGATCGGCGTTCCCTCCGGGTCAAAGGCCATGTAGAGCCGCGCATGCTCGCCGAGATTATCGAGCATATTCGCAAAATACTCCGGCTGGCGGGTGACGAAGCCGTCGCGCACGCCGGTCGTGAGCATCAGGTCGGCGAACGCCGGGACCATCTCCTTGCCGCAGATCTTCACGGTCACGCCCTTGCGCTCGGCCAGACGGATGTTGTAGCGCCATTTCTGATGGAAGGCGGCCATGAGCTCGTCCTCGGTCTTGCCCTCGACGTTCAGACGGAAGACGTAGCGGGGCTGGATGGCCTCAAAATTCTTGCCGCCCTCCTTGCACCGGAAGCCGAACGAGCGCATCATTTCCGCGAACGCCGTGTCGGAGGAGGGGACGTCGGGGTCGATCTTGATGACGTAGGCCTTCTGCTGTTTGGCGAGGGCCTTCGCGCCCTCGAGCAGCTCTGCAAAGGTCTCCCGGTCGCGTAGATCGCAGACCGGGCCGCGGCAGCCGTATAGCAGCGTCCGGCCGATGCCGGGCACTTTGCGGGACATCAGGGCCAGCGAGCCCTTGATCTTCCCGTCCTCGCCGCGCACGGCGACGGCGTTCCAGGCCCACATGGGCTTCTGCTTTGCCCAGAGGCTGCTTTGGGCGAAATGGCCCTTGGGGTGCTGCTGCAAAAACGCTTCGTATTCTGCGAGCGTCTTGTCGTTGATGAGTTCATACATGGCGGTGCATCTCCAAACAATACATATTATATATGTGTGATCGCGTCAGCCGACGCATAGCTTTCGCTATAGTCTACCACAAACTGCCGGGATATGCAAACCTGCACGGGGGAAAACAGGTATAGTTTTCTCCATATGCGGAAAAATGACAGAAGAGTTTTGTACGGGAGGCGGTCAGGATGGAAAACTGGGGCGCGGCGGAGCTGCGGGCGCTGTTCGGCGGCAGCGCGGATGTGGCGGAGCGGCAGATCATGGCCGGCGGGCAGAAGCTGGACGTGCTGTTTCTCGACGGGCTGACGTCCGGCGGCGATATCGCGGAGCAGGTCCTGCGTCCGCTCATGCAGACGGTGCAGCCCGGCAGCATGCAGGCGGTGCTCGCCCAGGCGGAGCAGGCACGGGTCTACTGCGCCGTGGCCGAGCGGGTCACGGCGCCGGAGGACGCCGCGGACAAGCTGCTGCACGGCTACTGCGTCGTCGTCTTTCCCGGCACGGGCGCGGCGCTCTGCTTCGAGACGAAGACCGATACCCGCCGCGGCCCGTCCGCGCCGGAATCGGAAAACACGGTCAAGGGCGCGAAGGACGCCTTTACCGAGACCATGCGCATCAACACGAGCCTCCTGCGCCGCCATCTGCGCTCGGCGCAGCTGCGCTTCGTGCAGAAGACCGTGGGCCTTCGGAGCCAGACGGCCGTCACGGTCTGCTTCCTTGCGGATCTGACGGATCCGGCGCTCATCCGGCGCATGGAGCAGCGACTGGCGGCGATCGATATCGATGGGATGCTGACGCCCGCGAGCGTGGAGGAATATGTGACCGGCTCGCGTAAAACGGCCTTTCCGCTCCTGCAGTACACCGAACGGCCGGATACGTTCTGTCAGGGGCTTTTGAACGGGCAGGTGGGCCTGCTTGTCGACGGGCTGCCGCTGGGGTATCTCGCGCCGGTGGATCTCGGCATTCTGATGAAATCGACAGAGGACCGCGCGGTCGACTATATCTCCGCCACCTGTCTGCGGGTGCTGCGGTATCTGGCGCTGCTGGCGGCGCTGCTGCTGCCGGGGCTGTATGTGGCGATGGCGACGTACCATCAGGAGATGATCCCGACCAAGCTCCTGCTCGCCATCATCGATTCCAAGCAGGAGGTGCCGTTCGACACCGTCTTTGAGGTCATCGGTCTGCTGGCGGCCTTTGAGCTGCTGCAGGAGGCGGGGCTCCATCTGCCGCAGGCCATCGGCACGGCGGTGTCGATCATCGGCGGGCTTGCCGTCGGGACGACCGCGGTCGATGCGCGGCTGATCTCTCCGGCGGCGCTGATCGTGGCGGCGTCGGCCGGGATCTGCGGCTTTACGCTGCCGAGCCGGGATTTGTCCGACGCCATCCGCGTCTGGCGGTTCGCGCTGGCGATTCTGGCTGGCGTGGGCGGCCTGTTCGCGCTGACGGCGGGCAGCGTGCTGCTGCTGATCCATCTGTCGGGGCTGACGAGTCTGGACGTTTCGTATCTGACGCCGTTTTCCGACGCCCGGGCAGCCCGCGCCATCCTGCGCCCGCGCCTGATCCGGCAGAAATGGCGCGAGGCTGCGCTGCGGCCGCAGGATCTTCGAAATCAGGGGGACGGAACATGAACCGCATCTGTATCTGGCTGCTGGCCGCGGCGTCGGCCGTCTGCCTCTGCATGCTGCCGCGCACCGG
>JABLTN010127479.1_pt1 | contig 11897 bp, 10 predicted proteins | sample 7160141 | NCBI WGS metagenome assembly JABLTN01 (sample SAMN14651226, study PRJNA627086) | human gut metagenome | isolation source: feces | host: Homo sapiens | reverse complement strand
TTGACATACGATGCACAGCTGTTGCCGTTAAAATGAAACCACAGAAATTTGGCACCGGTTGTGTAAAGACCACGCCGTGCCACGACCCGAATGACTTTGAGATGGGTCAGCGCCATAATCTGGAGCAGATTCTCGTGTTCAATGAGGATGCAACCGTCAATGAAAACGGCGGCAAGTATCAAGGCATGGATCGCTATGAGTGCCGCAAGGCGGTTCTGGCAGATCTGGAAGCAGAGGGCCGTCTGGTCAAGATTGAGGATCATACCCATAATGTCGGCACCTGCTATCGCTGCGGTACCACGGTAGAGCCGATGACCTCTGCACAGTGGTTCGTTAAGATGGCGCCGCTGGCAAAGGATGCTATTCGCGTTGTCGACGAGGGCGAAATCAAGTTTGTTCCGGAGCGCTTCAGCAAGACATATACCCATTGGATGGAAAACGTGCATGACTGGTGCATTTCCCGTCAGCTGTGGTGGGGTCACCGCATTCCGGCATACTATTGCGAGGACTGCGGCGAGATGGTTGTTGCCAAGGAAGATGTGACGACTTGCCCGAAGTGCGGCGGTCATCACATTCGTCAGGAAGAGGACGTGCTGGATACATGGTTCTCCTCTGCACTGTGGCCGTTTTCCACGCTGGGCTGGCCGGATAAGACGCCGGAGCTGGAATACTTCTATCCGACGGATACGCTGGTTACCGGCTATGATATTATCTTCTTCTGGGTTGCCCGCATGATTTTCTCCGGCATGGAGCACATGAAGGAAGTTCCGTTTAAGACGGTTTATATTCACGGTCTGGTGCGCGATGAGCAGGGCAGAAAGATGTCCAAGTCTCTGGGCAACGGCATTGACCCGCTCAAGGTCATTGACCAGTACGGCGCAGATGCGCTGCGCTTCACGCTGGCAACCGGCAATTCGCCAGGAAATGACATGCGCTACTCCAAGGATCGTGTTGAGGCAAGCAGAAACTTCTGCAACAAGATCTGGAACGCTTCCCGCTTTATCCAGATGAACCTGACCATTGACAAGGTACAGCTGCCGAAGACGCTGACCATGGAGGACAAGTGGATTCTGTCCAAGTTCAATACGCTGGTACAGGATGTCACGACGAACATTGACAAGTATGAGCTGGGCATTGCCGCACAGAAGCTCAATGACTTTATTTGGGATGTATTCTGCGATTGGTATATCGAGATTGCAAAGACTCGTCTGCAGAACAAGGACGACAAGGAGACCTGCGAGAACGTACAGAACGTGCTGTGCTATGTGCTGTCCGGTTCGATGCAGCTGCTGCATCCGTTTATGCCGTTCATCACCGAGACCATTTGGCAGGCACTGCCGCATGAGGGCGAGACCATCATGCTGTCCAAGTGGCCGGAGTATCAGGACGAGCTGAATTTCCCGACCGAAGAAGCACAGATGGAAATGCTGATGGACAGCATCCGTGCAATCCGTAACCGCCGTGCAGAGATGAATGTTCCGCCGTCTAAGAAGGCACAGGTTTATGTTGTGGCCGAGGACAAGGCACGTCAGGAAGTCTTTACGGAGGGTGAGGCTTGCTTCCTCAAGCTCGCTTACGCAAGTGCGCTCAATGTTTCCGCAGAAGCACCGGCTGACGCAGCCAAGATGGTTTCTGTTGTCACCGGCGATGTGCAGATGTACCTGCCGATGAACGAGCTGGTCGACTTCGAGAAGGAGAAGGCTAGACTGAATAAGGAACTCAAGAAGGCACAGAAGGATCTGGACTTCATCAACAAGAAGCTGAACAATCCAGGCTTCCTGAACAAGGCGCCGGAACAGGTTGTTGAAGGTGAGCGCGTCAAGGCTGCCAAGCTCAACGATCAGATTGCCAAGCTCAACGAGAGCATCGCTGCGCTGAACTAATTTTTATGGTTGGTTACGAACAGACATTAGAGCGCATACATGCCCACGGCAGATTCAGCGGCACACCGTGCTTGGATCGCATCCGTGCCCTACTGGCGATATTGGGAAATCCACAAAAAAAACTGAAATTTATCCATGTTGCGGGTACAAATGGCAAGGGAAGCATCGCGGTGTTAAGTGCATCCGCTTTACAGCAGGCTGGATACAAAACCGGTCTGTACACCTCGCCGTTTATCATGGATTTCTGTGAGCGCATCCGCGTCAATGAACAAATGATTCCGCGCGAAGACCTGTGCCGCATTGCGGCGCAGGTCGCGGAAAAAGAGCAGCAGCTGATTTTACCGGAAGGCGAGCACATCGGGGAATTCGAGTTCACAACCGCGTGTGCGATGCAGTATTTTGCAGAACAAGCGTGTGATATTGTCGTGCTGGAAGTCGGCCTCGGCGGACGGTATGACGCGACGAATATCATAGATGCACCGGAAGTTGCTGTGATGGCACACGTGGCGCTGGATCACATGGCGGTGCTCGGCAATACGGTAGAAGAAATTGCTGCGGATAAAAGCCATATTGTCAAGCCTGACAGTGTGCTCGTCAATTATCCGGAGCAGAAAGACAGCGTAGATGAGGTTCTTGCCCGCCGCTGCTATGAGGTGACAGCGCAGTACATCAAAGCGCCAATGCCGGAAATTGCGTCCTGTACATTGGAAGGCACGGACTGTGTGATTGACGGCAAACCATTTCATCTGCGCCTGATTGGCAGACACCAAGCGTACAATGCGGCAACGGCATATGCTGTGCTGCAGGTGCTGAACGAAAAGGGCTGGCATATCTCCGCGCAGGCGATTGCTGACGGGTTTGCTCGTGCAGGGATTGCAGGCAGACAGGAGATTGTGCAGACCGACCCGCTTTTGATGATTGACGGCGCGCATAACGTAGACGGCGTGACTGCGCTGTGTGCAACGCTGGATGATTTGCTGCCAGCGGGCGGCATTTCGCTGGTATTGGGCATGGTGGCGGACAAGCAGTATGAAGCCTGTGTGCGGATGCTGGTTCGCCGCGCGGATTCCGTCTACACCGTGCAGCCGGATAATCCGCGCGCTTTGGACAGCCGCACGCTGACCACGATGATTCGCACGTTTTCTCCGTACTGCAACGTCATTGACTGCGGAGATGTGCCGTCTGCGCTCAAGCGCGCTGTGCGCTATGCGGACGAATCGGACGCTGTCATTGTATGCGGTTCGCTGTATGTTGCGGGCGAAGCAAAAAATGCGCTGGCAGATGGTATAATCTGACAGATTATTTTTCAGAAACTTTTTATAATAGAATCGTTCTTCGAGAGAAGAACGGTTCTATTTTTTTGCCTATATTGCGAAGGTTGGGAGGAAAACAGCATGAAATGTTCACATAAACGAGAGAAACAAGGCATTGTGATACGCTTTTGCGGAGAACTGGGGCATCATGAGGCGGCACAGTGTGTCGAATATCTGGAAAAAACCATGATACTATATGCAAATGACCCGATTATTTTGGATTTGTCCGGTTTGACCTTTATGGACAGCTCCGGCATTGCCGTGGTGCTCGGAGCGCAGCGGAATCTGTTGGGGGCGGGACAAACATTTTGTGTGATTCGCACACCGTCGTCCGCGATGCGCATTTTCAAGGCGGCAGGTATTCAAAAACGCGTGCAGTTTTTGCCGGATCTGCCGACATTGCATTTGGAAGAGGAGGAACCGGTATGCGCAGGGAAATAAACCAGATGAGCATCAAATTTCCGAGCCGTTCGTGCAACGAGGCATTTGCACGGCAGGCAGTCGCGGCATTTGCTGCACAGCTTGACCCGACGATTGAGGAGATGAATGACATCAAAACAGCGGTCAGCGAGGCGGTCACCAACTGTATTGTGCATGCGTACAAAGAGCGAACCGGATACATAACCATACAGGCAAAGCTGTTTGAGGGCGGAGAAATACAGATTTCTGTTCGAGATAAAGGCTGCGGCATACCGGATGTGCCGCGGGCGCGGCAGCCGATGTTCACAACCGGTGACGCGGGGCGTTCCGGTATGGGATTTACCATCATGGAGAGCTTTATGGACAAGCTGCGCGTTCGCTCGCGCGAAGGCATCGGCACGCAGGTTGTGATGACCAAGCGCATAGCAATTCGTTTTGGACAGAAGTAACGAACAGCTGCGCCTGCTGCGATTGGCGCAGAGCGGCGACACAGCCGCCAAAGAACAGCTCATCAGAGACAATCAAGCGTTGGTTTGGAGCATTGTCAAGCGATACACAGGGCGCGGCACAGAGGCAGAGGACTTGTTTCAGCTGGGAAGCATCGGACTGCTCAAGGCGATAGAGGGCTTTGACTGCACATATGGCACGCGGTTTTCTACCTATGCGGTGCCCAAAATTTCCGGAGAAATTCGGCGGTTTTTGCGCGATGACGGCGCAATGAAAGTCAGCCGCAGTGTCAAAGAACTGGGCTATCGCGTGCACACAGCGCGGGAAACGCTGCACCAAACGCTGTCCAGACCGCCGACCATTCACGAGATTGCCAATTGGCTGGAGGTTTCACCGGAAGAAATTGCGGCTTGCGAGACCGCGCTGCTGCCGCCGGATTCGCTGCAGCGCGAAATCGGAGAGGACGGCACGACACTGGAACAGATACTTGGAGAAGCATACATGGAGGAACGCGTGGTTGAATCTCTGGCGCTGCGAGAAGCCATGGAGCGATTGGATGTTCGGTCGCAGCGCATTTTGCTGCTGCGATATTTTCGCGGGCAGACCCAGCAGGCGTGTGCGCGTCAGCTCGGTATTTCTCAAGTACAAGTGTCGCGGCTGGAAAAAAGGCAGTGCAGCAGCTGCGAAAATGGCTGGCGCAAGAGTAGATATGGAATAAATATCATAAATAACTCAAAAGAGTTATGCTTAGAAAAAGCAAAAAAATTAAAATAGAATAAGAAAAAACCATTTTGAAATTTACTAGCATAAAATGCGCAGATAAATGGGCGAAAAACTGCAAAAATACTATTGAATAACGCAAATTTGTGTGATATATTAAACAAAAGCACGATGCTTCTTGAAAAGAAGGAAGGGGATTATATGAAGAAAAACACAACAATTCGCATTGCAACGGGGGTGATGGCTGCGTGCTTATTATGTGGAAATGCGTATGCTTTGGATGCTGTGACACAGCAAACCGACACGGAAATCGTTGCCGCGGCACAGCAGGAGCAGACGGTTGCCGCGAGCAAGACCGGATACGCGACTGCCAACGTGAACGTTCGTTCTAAGCCGAGCAACGATGCAGAAATTCTGGGAACGCTGAGCAAGGGCACGCAGGTGGAGATTATCGGAACATCCGGCAATTGGTACGAGATTTCTTTTTCCGGCAAGTCCGGATACGTGTACAACAAGTACATTTCGACGACCAAACCGACGGAAGATCCGAAGCCGTCTACGACACAGACAGTTTATACGACCGCTGATTTGAATGTTCGCGCACAGCCAAATACCAAGGCTACGGTTTTGGGCACGTTGAAGAAGGGAACGGAAGTACAAACGACAGCGCTCAAGGATGGCTGGTACACGATTTCTTTTGTCGGAAAGACTGGATATATCAGCGCAAGCTATACGACGACGACCAAGCCGGGACAGGCAACCACGACAGGATTCACCGATGTTCCAAAGACTGCTTGGTATTACGATGCGGTCAATTGGGCAATGAAAAAGGGCATCGTAGCGGGCACATCCAAAACGACGTTCAGCCCCAATCAAGTCTGTACGCGTGCGCAGGCAATCACATTCCTGTGGAGAAATGCCGGCAGTCCGGATGTGACAAAGTCTGTCACCAACAAGTTCAGCGATGTGAAGTCGTCGGATTGGTATTACAAGGCTGTCATGTGGGCGGTTTCCAAAAATATCACTTCCGGTACCTCTGCAACGACATTTAGTCCGAGCAAGACGTGCTCGCGCTGTGAAATCGTGACATTCATGTGGAAGGCGAACGGCAAGAAAAAGGCCGCTGTCAAGAATCCGTTTACCGATGTCAAGGTATCCGATTGGTATTATGAACCGGTTATGTGGGCTGTTGCCAACGGCATCACCAGCGGCGTGACAAAGACAACCTTCGCGCCAAAGGATTCCTGCACCCGTGCACAGGTTGTAACGTTCCTGTATAACTCGTAAAAGCATCTCGAGGGATGAGAATTAAAAAAACCGCTTCTTATGCAACTTTTTTGCATAAGAAGCGGTTTTTTGCGTTATGGAAGAAAAAATCATACAGAATTGTTTTAAACATGCTGCGAGGTTGGTATAATAGACGGAATTGTGGATGAAACGCGGCAATATGGGGAAAATAATAACGATTTGAAGTGAGGGACATGCCCGTATTTCAAATCGTTATTTTTATATACATTCGTAGAATATACCATCCTATGAAAATCCTCAATAAAAGCCCTAAATATGGAGGTTTCTTACATCCTTTGACGCGTTATTTGACGGCAAATAACGAAGAAAGTTTTTGCATATGGTCACGCTTTAATTCCATAGACGGATGCACATATCGGTTCATGGTGATATTGACATTTGCGTGACCCAAAATCTCACTCAATGACTTTAAATCGAATCCCAATTCGACACATCGCGTGGCAAATGTATGTCGGAGTGCATGAAAATTGGCTGGAGCAATCGCACAGCTCTGCAATACGCGCTTGAAGTGGTTCTGCATACTTCTCGGCTCTACCCATTGATGTTCTTTTCCGGTCAAAAAGAATCCCAACGAGGATTCCGGCTGGATAGAGGCAAGGAGCTTTGCGAAATCTTCCGGCAACGGAATCACACGGATAGAATGCTTGCTTTTCGGAGAAGTAATCATTACCTTCGTCTTTTGATCGGACGGCATGTCGGTTTGGATTCGCTGCATGGTGTGCTGCACGTACAATACACGATCCTGCAATCATATATTTTCCCAACGGAGGGCGCAAAGCTCACCCACACGAATGCCGGTGAACAAGCACAGCAAGATTCCGGCGTTTTTAAGCGAAAAATTCGACAGGAGATACCGGCATAAAACTGCTTGCTCGTTGTGTGTGAACACACGGATATCCGTCTGTTCCTGCCGCACGGTAACTGCCTGCAAATCACAAGAGACAGAAATATCCAATTTGACGGCTAAATGCAGCATACTTCTGAGAAGAAAAACGGCAGCAGTGACTGTTCCGGCAGAAAGACCGCTCTTTTTGATGCCGCCGGAAACGCGCAGCTCCGTACAGAACGATTCAATGTGCTGATTTTTCAGCTGAGAAACCGGCATATTTCCGAGCGCCGGTTCGATATACCACGTCCATATGTTTCGATACTTCCGGTATGTTGATTCTTTGACCTGCGGTTTCGTATGATAGAACCACTTGTCTGCCACCATACGCAGCGTGTATTGTTCACGGACACGAGTTCCATTCATTTGTGTCAGATTTTGCGCGGCAAATCGCTGTTTTTCCTTCACCTCATGGTACGTTTGACCATAAACATATCCATAAACGGCACGGTTGTTTTTTCTTCCGCGAATGTAGCGTCCTTCCCAGCGTCCATCCTTGCGTTTGTAAATATTTTCACCCTTTTTCGGCATGTTGAAATACCCCTTTCTGTCGACTAAAATTTTGACGGCGAATGCACAGAAATCCCCCCATATTTCGGGCTTAAATCTCTTATATTTCGTACAAATTCACGATTATCAGACAAAGTTAATGTAGGCGAAGGCGTAACCATTGACAAATTCGACATAAAATTATAATATACATACATAGAGTTGTTTCATAGGATGGTATATTCTACGAATAAGCCTGTCAAGGTTGCGCGCACGGGGGAAAAGCGGAAGCCTCGGCAAGCTTCGCAGAACGATGAAACGCTCCAAAATATTATGCGAAAGGAGTATGCGCGGGGAAGATATGAAGCGAGAACTGACTGGGAAACGATACGGGAAATTGACTGTATTAAACAAGACGGACAAACGGAAAAATGGATGTATTATTTGGCACTGCCGCTGCGACTGCGGCAACGAGATTGAATTATCTAGCAGAAAGTTAAAAAGCGGCGTCACAAACAGCTGCGGCTGTGAAGCGCGTCCGGGCGATTTGACAGGGCAGCGGTTTGGCTCGTTGACCGTGCTGGAACAGACCGATCAGCGAACAGCGAATAGAAGCGTGTTGTGGCGCTGCCGCTGTGACTGCGGAAAAGAGGTTTTGCTGGCGCGAAACGTCCTGACCTCCGGAAACACAACAAGCTGCGGCTGCGGAGTACATAAAGAACCGGAAAATTTGACCGGCAAGCGTTTCGGAAAGCTTACGGTAATTTCTTATCAGGGAAAGGTAAACGGTCACAGAACGTGGAATTGTCGCTGCGACTGCGGAAAAATGACGGTTGTACGCGAGAGCAATTTGAAAAACGGACTGTCTAAGAGCTGCGGCTGTGAGCACTCACCAAAGAAAATTCTGCATTTCGTGGATGGAACGTGTCTGGAACACTTGCAGACAAGTCATATTTCGAAAGCCAATACCAGCGGTGCGCGCGGCGTATATTTCAACAAACAGCGCAAAAAATGGATTGCTCAAATTATGTTTCGAGGAAAATGTCATTATTTAGGGGGATTTGATGACTTCGATGAAGCAGTAGAAGCAAGAAAGCAGGGAGAAGAAATGTTCCTTGATGTACTTCGTGCGCATCAGGGAGAAAAGCAATCTCAAGCGGAAAAATAGGGAAATGTATAAAAAAGATACGAAAAAATGGCTGAAACATGCAGATTTTATCATCATTGATTTTATATGTCTGCAGTTGAGCATGGCTGTGGCATATTTTATTCGCTTTGGATTCGACAATCCATATGCAGATGACGTATATCGTAACGTTGATATTGTAGCGGAGTTAATCAGTCTGTTTGTTATTATTTATTTTGAGACAATGCAGGGTATCCTGAAACGCGGGAAATACCAAGAATTTGTGAAAACACTGCATCAAGTGGTTTTGGTTTCCCTGTTAAACATAGGATATCTGTACATCATTCATCGGGCTGACGTTTATTCCCGTACCGTGATGATTTGGTCGATTGTTCTGTACTTTGCTTTCGATTATAGTTTCCGGTTAATTTGGAAAAATTGGCTGAACAAGAGAGGATGCGGAACCCATGCGCGCTCTTTGCTTTTGGTGACAGTCAGCGAACGTGCAGAGCGATGCGTTGCGACATTTGAGGCCAATAACTACGAAAAATTCCACGTGGCTGGTCTGGTGATTTTGGATGATGACAAGGTGAGAACGTCTGTACACGGCATACCGGTCGTTGCAAGCGGAAAGACCCTGATAGAATATGTCCGCGGCGCGTGGGTTGATGAGGTTCTAGTTGACGTGCCGGATGATCTGGAAGGCATTGATATCCTCAAGAACAAGCTGTACATCATGGGCATCGTGGTGCATCGCCGTTTGATCAATGTCGTTTCGGCGTCCAGACAACGGCAGTTTGTTGAAAATGTCGGCGGATTTACCGTGCTCACGACAAGCATCAATTGTGCATCGCCGCTGGAGCTGTTGTGCAAGCGCCTGTTGGATATTTTGGGCGGCTTGGTCGGTACGGCTCTCACCGGCGTTTTGTGTTTGGTTATGGTGCCTGTTATCAAAACGCAGTCACCTGGACCAGTGTTCTTTACACAAGAACGTGTCGGTAAAAACGGAAAACGGTTTCAGATTTATAAATTCCGCACCATGTACATGGATGCAGAGGAATGCAAAAAGGAATTGATGGAGCAAAACCGTGTGAAGGACGGCATGATGTTTAAGATTGATTTCGATCCGCGCATCATCGGCAACAAGGTTCTGCCGGACGGCACACAGAAATCCGGTTTTATGGATTTGGCTCGCCGCCTCAGCTTAGACGAATTCCCGCAGTTTCTCAACGTACTGAAAGGAGATATGTCGCTCGTTGGCACACGACCGCCGACGGTGGATGAATATGAAAAATACCAGCTGCATCATCATGCGCGGCTGGCAACAAAACCGGGCATTACCGGTATGTGGCAGGTGAGCGGCAGAAGCAATATCACAGATTTTGAAGAAGTTGTTCGTCTGGATACGAAATACATTCAGGAATGGACATATGGACTGGATATCCGCATTCTTCTTCGAACGGTTGCGGTTGTTCTGAAACGAGAAGGTTCGATGTAAAGAAAGAAGTTCTCATGGTTATTGATATGCATACACATATTCTTCCACATATGGATGATGGAGCGAAAGATACCGACATGACACGGCAGATGCTGCAAAAATCCTATGCGGAAGGCACCGAAATGGTGATAGCAACGCCGCATTTCTGCCATGGAATGGACAGAAAGCGCTGGGAAGCCAAGCGGCAAACGGCGTGGGAAGCTGCTTGCCGCATAGCGGAAGAAATCCATCCGGACTTTCGGATTTTAGTGGGGGCAGAGGTCTATATGGAGTCCGGCATTCGAAAGGATTTGGAAGCGGGCGTTCCGCTGACGATGCACCATTCGCGGGTCATTCTTATTGAATTTTCAATGAGTGCCAATTATATGTATATCAAGAACTCGGTGATGATGTTACAAAGTATGGGATATGAGCCAATTTTGGCGCATGTAGAACGCTATCAAGTGCTGATGCAGCAGGAGCGGGTCAAAGAATTGTCCCGAATGGGGGTAAAAATACAAGCGAATACGACAAGCATACTTGGACATTCCGGCAGGAAAGTTAAACGCTATGTCATGCAGCTGCTCAAGCAGGAGCTCATTGATATGGTCAGTTCGGATGCACATGACATGAAACACCGAGCACCCGGCATGAAAAAATGCATGAAATATCTGAACAGAAAATTGGATGCGTCGTATTGCAGACAAATCTTTGGCGAAAATATGCGTCAATTGTTTATTTCATCGGTATAAGCTGGAGAATCAGTTTGTATAGAAAAATAAAACGGTATCCGTCGCGACGGATACAAACAAAGGGAGTCATCTCATGAAAAAAATTATCAAAAGAGCCGCAGCAGTGATTTGCGGCGCCGCACTTGCGGCAACCATGACACTTTCCGCCTTTGCTCTTCCGAGCCCGTCCGTCAGTGGATTTGTAAAGGGTGTACAGAGCGCGATGGACGCCAACGGCAACGCAGTAAACATTATTGTACAGCTGATAGCCGATGCAAAGTTTGATGCAGCAGAACAGAAGGCTGTAGATGCCCTGCGCGCAAACCCGACCGCTGAACTCAAGCGCATTCTGGGCAGCGAATACAAGGACACCTTGCAGCTGGTAGACATCCGCAACGTCAAGATTGACGGCGATGCTTCCAAGGTGAAGTTTCCGGTAACAGTGACCTTTGATGTTCCGGGTGTTACTGCTTCTTCCGAGGCAATTCTGCTGCACTATGTAGAAAAGGACAATCAGTGGGAAGTAATCCACGCAAAGACCGGCGATAAGACCATTGAGGCAAGCTTCAATTCCCTGTCTCCGGTAGCATTTGTTGTCGATACGACCACCGCAACGAACATGGACAAGACCGATAAGACTTCCCCAAAGACGGGTGAGCCGGCTGTTCCGATGGGGGTAATTGTTGCAGTGATTGCTGTTGCAGCAGGCGGTCTGTTCTTTGCCGTAAAGAGAGGTACTGTATCTCGTGATGCATAATGTAGTCTCCGTTAATCCGCGGGGTCGGTTGGATCGGCAAAAGGGGGAGATCATCCGTACCCTGCGGGCTAATATTGAGTTTACTGGGGTTGAAAATCGCGTCATTGCTATCACAAGTGCACATCCAAATGACGGCAAGAGCACAACATCGTTTTATCTTGCGGGATCGTTTGCCGATGCAGGAAAAAAGACGCTGTATGTTGATGCGGATCTTCGAAAATCCGTGTTTGTCGGCGAATACCGCATCAAACGTGCTGAATACGGTCTGAGCCATCTGCTCTCCGGAACGATAAATCTCTGCAAAATACGCTGCATAGTTGATGGAAAAGCCGACGATTGC
>JABLTN010013928.1_pt1 | contig 11944 bp, 10 predicted proteins | sample 7160141 | NCBI WGS metagenome assembly JABLTN01 (sample SAMN14651226, study PRJNA627086) | human gut metagenome | isolation source: feces | host: Homo sapiens | reverse complement strand
AATAGCTTGAGGAATAGACTCAATACCTATGATTGATTTTGCTTTTTTATGAGCTAGTAAACTCATTGCTCCAACTCCACAATATCCTTCTACTAATAAATCACAAGGATCTATTTTATCTACTGCTAGATGATATAGAGCAATAGCTTGACCTACATTTAGCTGGAAAAAGGATTCGCTGGATAATTGTAATTCGATATCATCAATGCGTACTGTAATATATGGATTACCGGCAAGAACACGAGTTTCTTTACCAAATATAGCAGTGCTCTTTTTATTTGTGTTGATACTTTGAGAAATAGTTTCTAAACCCTCAATTTTCATTAAGTCATTAATTAATTCTTCACTAAATTTATTAGTTCCCGTAACTAGAGTACAACCACCATGATTTTGAATACTGCGTATAACTAGATAACGAATACCTTTTCTTGTTTTAGGATTATATGCAGTTAAGTGATATTTATTTAAAACATCCAAGATACTTGTTCTTAAGAATTCAACTTCTTTTGTATGAGCTTTACAGCTTTTAATTTCTACAAATATATTTGAGTTAGGTTTATACATGCCAGTTACAAGCTTTCCATTTTTTTCTTGTACTGGTAATTTGCAGGCAGAACGATATTCTAATGCATGTTTAGATTCATGCATGTCACGTACTAAATTTTCTCTTACATGACCATATTTCCATAAAGCTTCTACTAATAATTGTCTTTTGTAATAGGATTGAGCTTTTTCGTTCATATGCATTAGAGAACAACCACCACAGTCTTTTTGATAAGGACATTGTGGTTCTACTCGATCATTACTTTTTTTGATGATTTTATTGATTTTCGCTTTTGCGTAAGTCATTGTTTTGCTTGTTAAAGTAACGTCAACAACTTCTGTTGGTAATGCGCCATCAATAAATACTGGTTTTGAGTCTAAATAGGCAATTCCTTCGCCATTTATACCTAATTTTTGAACTGTTAATTTCATTTTAAAAATACCAAATTCTTATCTTCTACAAAATTATCCATGCTGTAAATAAAGTAAACATCTGTATTTTCATCAATAAATTCAGAAACTGAATCGTGATAATATCGAGGATCGAATACTTCAATCTGCTCATATTCACTAATTAAATAAGGTATTAGAATATGGGCGTAGGAATCTTGTATGATAATTGCCTTTCTGTTATTTGAAACGGATGTTTGAATAGAAACATGTGCATGGTTTCCATCAAGATAATACATGTATTTATCTTTTTCGTTAAGACGTTTTTCACTGAATACAGAAGAAATTGTTTCTGTACCATCATATGTTGTTTCTATTTCTATTTCTTTATCAGGTTTAATATCTACTATTTTATCTGGTTCAACCCAGAAAGCACCAGAACGAGAATACATTGTACCAAAGAATGAGTCACTCTTTTCAATATAAGAGAATGTTTCTGGTTCTTTTTGAAGTACTTGTTTGCATATTTCTTCATAGGCGATATATGCACCTGATTCATTCCAGTGATGATCTGTACGATAATATAAATCATCATGATTTTCTAATGAAGCATAAATATCAATATAGTTTTGATTCACTAATTCATTTTTTAAAAATTCAGATAATTCTTTTTGGTTGACATTGTATGAACCGTTAGGTAAGTCTTTACTATCAATAGAACAAGCAGTAGGCACAATGAGTATATTTGCTTTAATGTGATTATTTTCAGCAAATTCATTAATAATTGATACATTCTGCTTGATTGAACGCATATCATAGGACATAAAGCTGCGGATCAGTTTATCATCTTTACCAAAGTAGACATTGTTATTTTCGATACAGGTACATAACTTTTTAAAAGCTGCTTTTAATTCAATCCAACTGTCTCTTTGAACAAACTGATCAGAAAAATAAGTTTCAAACAAATCATCATAATTACCAGTAAATACTGTATGAATATTAGTTTCTGGTAAAGAGGAGAGTGTTCTATTTTCATTTTCTGAATACTCTTTTGTAGGTGTAATTACATTCCACAAAGAAAATATACCAATGAACAAGATGAAGATTAAAATCGTTATTTTTTGAATTACATATTTTTTCATAATTTTTAGAACCTGAAATATAAGAATGGATTGTATGAAGCATCCACAATAAATGATGTACAAATAAATAATAGTAATAATACACAAACAGGAACAAAGTATTCATGTTTAGTAATGAAGTTAAACTTTGTTTTTGCAATAGGAGTACAAGCAATAAAACAAATCATAAATAATAAAGCGTTATCCCTTAAGAAATAAATTGCATAGCCATTTATGAATTTTGCACCACCAAATAACAGTGATAAGTAATGAAGCCCTTTAGATAAATCGGTAAAAGCAAATAGAACCCAGGCAATTAAGACAATAACGATTGTATATAAATGCTTGAAGAAATTAGGTAGTTTATCTAAATATTTCTTAAAGAATAGTTTTTCAAATAGTAATACGATTCCATAAAATAATCCCCAAAGAATAAAGTTCCATGATGCTCCATGCCATAAGCCAGTAAGCAGCCAGACAATTAAGATATTGATAATTTGTCTTTTCTTGCCTTTACGATTACCACCAAGAGGAATATAGACATAATCTCTAAACCAGTATGACAAGGTCATATGCCATCTTCTCCAGAAATCAGTAATACTTTTGGCAATATATGGATAATTGAAATTCTCAGGAAATTCAAAGCCTAACATCTTCCCTAAACCAATTGCCATATCAGAATAGCCACTGAAATCAAAATAGATTTGAAAAGCATAAGCGATAATACCAATCCAGGCTGAAACAACAGATTGATTAGAAATGGTTAATCTTGATATTTCTTCAAATACTTTACCGGTATTATTCGCTAAAAGAACTTTTTTGCTTAAACCGATAATAAAGCGTTGTATACCTTCATAGAAACGTGTTTCGGTAACAGGATGATTGTTAAGTTGCTTTTCGATATCTACATAGCGAACAATAGGACCGGCAATAAGCTGTGGAAACATACTGACATAGGCCCCAAAGTTAATTAAGCTATTTTGAATATGTGTTTCTTTACGATATAAATCAATAGGATATGACATTGTCTGGAACGTATAGAAACTAATACCGATAGGTAAACTTACACCAACTGGTTTAATGAAGGGGATAAATCCAGCTAAGAAATCCCAGTATTTAAAGAAACCTAATAAGCTTAGATTAAATACAATACATAGTATTAGCCATGTTTTTGCTTTTTCTTTGTTTGTATCTCTAAATTTATTGATAGGAAAAGCAAATATCCAGTTAACAACAATTGAAGCAATCATGATAAAGATATAGATTGGTTCGCCCCAGCCATAAAAAAACAAGCTGACAAGTAATAATATAAAATTCCGGTATTTTAGTGGTGAAATAAAATAGACAAGCATTACTACCGGTAAATAAGCAAATAAAAAAGTTAAACTGCTAAAAACCATGGATTCTCCTTTTTTTCTAGTCCAATTATAACAAATAATATAATGATACATGCTAAAATATCTAACGCGAGGTAACTTATGAAAAGTGATAGAAAATTTCCCTGGGTAACAATTACCAAGAAACAAGAAAAAACTGTAAGAATTGGTCATCCATGGGTTTATGAAGATGAAATTGAAGAAACAAGTATTAGCGAAATAGAGAATGGTTCACTAGTAGATGTACTGTCTTTAAAGAAACAATATTTAGGTACAGGTATATACAGTGCTAACAGTAAAATCAAGATACGCATATTAGACAAAAATGCTAATGAAACATTTAATGATGATTTCTTTTTGCGCAGGGTAAGATATGCATTAGCTTATCGTGAGAAGGTAATGAGAGAAGATTTTCATTCATGTCGCCTTATTCATGGTGAAGCTGATGGTTTACCTGGAGTGACAGTAGATTTGTATGAAAATGTACTTGTGACAGAAATCCTGTCTTATGGAATGGAGAAAAGAAAAGAAGTTCTATACAAAGCATTAGTACAGGTATTAGCTGAAATGAATGTTCATATCATTGGTATATATGAAAGAAATGAAGGGGCATTACGCATAAAAGAAGGACTGCCTTTAGAAAAAGGCTGGTATAAGATGGAAGGACTGCAAAGTGATCTTAGTCCTGTATTTTCTATTTATGAAAATGATATTCAATATGAAATTGATGTAGAAAATGGACAGAAGACAGGCTTCTTCTTGGATCAGAAATTTAACCGCAGAGTCATACGCAATGTATCAAAAGATGCTGAAGTATTAGAATGTTGTACACATATTGGATCTTTTGCATTAAATGCTATTAAAGGTGGAGCAAAGCACGTTACGGCAATGGATGTATCGGAATCTGCTTTAAATAGTGCAAAAAGAAATGCAGAACTCAATAATATGCAGGATAAAGTAGATTTTGTTTGTGCAGATATCTTCGAGTTATTGCCAGATTATATTAACAAGCATAAGAAATATGATGCTGTATTTATTGATCCTCCTGCATTTACAAAGAGTAGAAAGACTTTCCAAAATGCTAAAAATGGCTATACCAAAATCAATGCACAGGCAATGAGACTTGTTAAAAAGGGTGGTTATTTTGCGACAAGTTCATGTTCGCATTTTATGCCGATGACAGAATTTAAGAAGATGTTACTAGATGCAGCCATAGAAGCAAATGTCAATATTCGTATAATCGAAGAGAGACATGCGGCCTATGATCATCCAGTATTATTAGCAGTACCGGAAACAGATTACTTGAAATTCATTCTTATACAAGTGATTTAAATAACAAACAGTAAAAAACTAGCTTATAATGGGCGTTTTCACACATCTAACACTACTAAAAAAGTGGTATAATTATTATGTAGGTTTAGAAAAGAGGTGTGAAAATGTATAAAGTAGATGACGTAGTCGTTTTTCGTCGTAATGTATGTAGAGTAGTTGGTAGAGAAATCAGTGATATGACAGGCGAGGATTGCTATGTCCTCGAACCATATCATCGGGTTGAAGGATCTATGGTCATGAAAGTCCCTGTATCAAATAAAGCAGGACATTTACGTGATGTCATGAGTAAAGATGAAATAGATGCTTTAATTGAAAGATTTTCTAAAATACCTGCTTTAGCAGATAAACCTGCTAACATGAAAAGTCAGTATGTAACGCTTTTAAAAGGAAATAATGTTGATGATTTATTATGCATTATGAAGACTTCCTTTTTACGTAATCAAGCAAGAAGAATGAATAATAAAAAAGTTGCGGCGATTGATGGTGAATATTTAATGAAAGCAGAGAAATATTTATTTAATGAAATGTCTGTCGCTTTAAAAATACCATATGAAGAGAGTAAAGAATATTTCATGAATGGAATAAATAAAATGTGAGTGGGGGAAGTATATCAACTTTATGATATACTTTTTCTTTGTATGGATAACAGTTTAAAGAAGAATTTAAGTTGGAATACGATAGGAATGATTTTATATAATCTTGCTATATGGGTATTCAGTGTACTGATATTACGTATTACAGGGGCTAAAGAAAGTGGCTATTATGCAATTGCAAGTTCTCTTGGAAATACTTTCTATGCTATCAGTTTATGGGGTATGCGATCATTTATTGTATCTGATCAAAAAAATCGTTATACCTATAAAGAATATGTTATTACAAGAATAGTTGCGGTTATTTTATCAATTGCAATTATGTTTGTGACAGCTACTATTTCTAGCTATTCATTAGAAATTGTTAGAGTTCTTATTGCATATAGCATGTTTAAATTTGCTGAAGCATTAATTGAACTATGTGACTCTCTTGCTCAACAGAAGATGGTCATGGATATCAATGCTAAATCTATGGTTATTCGGGGTGTTTTATATATTATTCTTTTTTATCTTTCTTTAGTGATTACTAAAGAGTCATATATTGCTTTTAGTGTAATTACGATATGTTCTTTACTTATCTTATATTTTTATAATTATAAGAAATTATGCAAATTTATTTCTTTTCATGAAACAGCAAAAAAAGAGAATATAACCGACATATTGAAGAAATGCTTTCCAATTATGGCATTTGAATTACTTGCAGCGGCGATAGTTGCTATACCTAGAATATTTTATGAAAAGATAGGATCTTATGAAGATCTTGGTATATATGTTTCTATTTATACAATGGTTGTGTTTCTACAACTTGTTATCAATATTTTGATCTATACGTTTGCACCATATATGGCAAAAGCATATCAAGAAAAAAAGATGAAACAGTTTAAAAAATATATTTTGTTTGTAGTATTTGGAGCAGTTGGTCTTGGATTACTTGCAGAAATACTAGTATATTTAATAGGTGAACCAGTGATAACACTTATTTTTGGTGTGATTGCAGGTCAAGAATATCGCTATTTGTATTTGGGTATTGTTAGTGGGGTTACACTTGCTTTAACTTGGCTTATATCACAGATATTTGTGATTCTTGGTAAAAATAACAGTCAACTTGTATCAGCAGTTATTTCTGTTATTGTATGCATTATTGTTTCATTAGTTTATATTGATGGTAAGGATTGCAATAGAATGTCAATCGTATTAATCGTTTCAAATATTAGTTTTGTCATTAGTTCGTGCTTGATGATGAAAAATTCCAGGAGAGTTATATGAATCGTATATTACTATTTGTATTTGCGCTGATACTTATTTCTGAAGGAATAGGATATTGGGGCTTAAAGGTATTAAAAATAAGACAAAAAGGTTATGCAGCACCAATAGGGTTTGCCATGATTTTAGGCAGCTTGCAATTACTCTATTATCCTGCACAGTTATTTAATTTACCTTTTACATGGATTGTTGTAGTAAGCAGTTTACTGCTCATCTTTGCTTTAGCTGTAACAATTAAGAATATAAAAGCAGTAATAAAAGATTTATTAAAACCATCTACTTTAATTGTTTTAGTATCATTTATTATTTTCTTTGCAGTATTAAAAGCTTCATCTATTGATATGGAATATTCAGACAGTGCGACCTATCTAAACTATATTTCATTTAATATTAATGCCCCCAAGTTAAATTTATATGATTTTACAACTGGTGTTAGAGGAAAAGAGTGGAGTGTATTGTATCTATTCCAGGGATATTATCATTTTGCTTCATATATCTGTTATTTAATCAATATTCCTTATTATTTGCTTGGCTCAAGTGCAGAAGTACCAAACATGGTTATTGTTGTCTATGGTCTAGGTATCTTGTATCAGGTATTAAGTACAATGTTTATTGTGAACACTGTGCAGTCATTCCATTTAAAGAATCATTGGTTTGCTTTCTCTTTATTATTATTTGTTTTATTCTATTCTAATTTTTCATATTGGGATATTTCCTTTGCCTTCTATGGCAATACATATCGAAATCTCTTTATTATGGAGACAATTGCTATACTCTACAGCTGGTTTAAAGAAGATGATGAACAAATGAAATATCTGTCATTATTTACGGTTACTGCAGGACTTGCATCATCAAGCAGTTTCTTATTTATGTCTTTTGCAGTTTTATATAGTCTGGCAGCATATTTATTCCATAGTAAGAAATTCCGCTCTTTATTTGATATGACAACACTAATTGCGCCATTAGTATTGTATGCTTGTGCTTATATCTCAAGAAGTCATACAGTACTATCGGTATCATTATTTGTTCTTTATGTTGTATTCTTATTTGCTAGATACAAGAAGCCTTTAAGAAGATTAATTACAAGAGTAGAAGATTTCTTTATAGATCATGCAGTGTTAATTTTCTTTATTATTATTCCAGGAATATTTGCTTTAGGATCACTATATTTGAATATTTTTAAACCAAATGGATTTAACAGTTACAGTTTCTATTTCTGGGATTTTGTTCATTTAGATATGGTAAAAGATTATATCTTTATTCATTCTAACTGGCTTGATAATATCTTGAATGTATTAAGATGGTTGGCTGTTATTATGCTTTTAGCTACAGCAAAGAAAAAAGAAGATTTATTCTTGAAAGATTTTATTATTATGATGTTAATCTTCTTCTTGAATCCACTATGTACAACATTACTTGTTAATACTGTTGCGGGTATTGTATTCTATCGCAACTTTATGACTTTATTTAATCCATTTACAGAAATTATTCTATTTATTTATTTGTATAGATTCTTTGAATGGAATGTAATTGGTCAATGGATATTAGAAATTGCCTTATGTGCTACAACATTAATCAGTAATTATGCATCTTTTCATAACAGTGAACTTGGTCAATATTATGTCTATATTAAAAATAATAAAGATTTAGATCCTGTTTATAAAATGGAGACTGATGAAAGAGAAGCAGTTCTATTCTTAAGAAATACAATTAGAGAAAAGGGAATAGATAGACCGGTTATCGTATCGCAAAGTGCGTCAACTTTAACGTATATTCCAGAAGGATATCAGTTGTTTGGACCTCGTAATCATTATTATGAGAGTGTAGATAGTGATTTCTATGCCTTAGCAAAAAGACATTTTGACTGGGACGAGAAAGAAGATTTAGATTATTCAAATACTTGTTCATATGTAAAAAAATATGATGTAGATTATATTCTTCTACAATATTGGGAAAATAGTGATTTTGATAACGCAACAGATGGATGTGCTGTTACAATTTATACAGGTAGTAAATATAAAGTGAAGGAAGTACAAAAATAATGAAAATTATTGATCAAAAATTAAATGATATTCTTGTATTACAGTTGGATTGTCATTATGATAACCGTGGATTTTTTATGGAAATATACAGTCAGGCAGAATTTGATCGACTTGGCATTGATTTTAAACCGGTACAAGATAACTGTTCACATAGCTTGAAAAAAGGTACTGTACGCGGTTTGCATTTTCAAAAAAATGACTATGCTCAGGCAAAATTAATCCGTTGTACAAAAGGATCTTTCTTTGATTTAGCAACAGATGTTAGAAAGGGCAGTCCTACATATGGTGAAACAGCAGTCATTAAACTTGAAGAAAATGACAATAAATTAGTGTTTATTCCTAAAGGATTTGCACATGGTGTTGCTATAATAGAAGATGAAAGTGAATATACTTATAAAGTAGATGCGTTCTATAATGGAAAACCTGAAAATAATGGTGGTTTAAGCTGCTTATATGATGCATCAAAATTAAATATAAAAGAACTTTTAGGTGGTGTAGACTTAATTCTTTCTGATAGAGATATTGAAGGCGTTAGTAGAACACTAGAAACACTTGATACAGACTTTGTTTACAGGGGGTAACGTATTATGGAACAAGAGATAATTCATACATTTCTCGTATTGGCATATAAAGAATCACCATATTTGGAAAATGCTGTTAAATCAGTTTTAAATCAAGAATATCCAAGCAAGGTTGTTATTGGTACTTCAACTGATAATGAATATATTCGTTCAATTGCTGATAAATATCATTTGGATGTAATTGTTAATCCAGTTAAAAATGGTGGTAATACTGGTGATTTTGATTTTGGCTGGAGTCATGGAAATAATACAATTGTAACCATTGCTCATCAGGATGATTTCTATGATCCAGGCTATTCAAAACATATTGTGGAAGCCTATCGTAAACATCCGGATTCTATTATTATCTTTACTGATTATTATGAAATTAGAAATGATAAGAGAGTTTATCATAATCTTTTATTGAATGTAAAAAAGACACTTCTACTACCATTAAGTATTGTTAAATCCTCAGAGAAGAAATCAATGAAGCAGAGTTGTCTTCGTTTTGGTACAGCAATATGTTGCCCAGCTGTTTCTTATGTTCCAAGCAATATTCCTTTCGATAAAGTGTTCCGTCAGGATGAATTTGTTGGCGTAGCGGATTGGTATGGATGGTATAAGTTAAGCAATGTAGATAATACATCATTTACTTATATACCTAAACCACTTATGGGTCATAGAGTACATGAAGGATCACATACATCAAGAGAAATTCACAGTGATATTCGTTCTAAACAGGAATTAGAAATGTTTAAGAAATTCTGGCCGGAAGGGTTTGCAAAATTTTTAAATCATTTCTACCGCAAAGCACAATATTCTAACGAGTTAAAGAAATAGATAATATTTCTCTAATTGTGTTAGTATCATACATATAGTTTTTTAAGTCATTACAGTCTGTGATGACTTTTTCTATTTGTTCAAAATACTTTCTGATTTTCTGCATGTAACTATCATAGAATTCAGGAACAGTATTTTGTCTATGATGATATATTTCATCAAAATATACAAAAATTAGAGTCCAAATTATTTCAACACAGGAATCTTCAATCCAGAAATGAATATCTTTATTTGAGTTATGATACTGTTCTAATAATTTGGTAATACATTCTAAGCCATCATCATTTGATCTCCAGATATCACTGTAGATAAAGTCATATTGATTCAGAGTTTCTTCATTGTAATAATCATAAGCATCGCCTGAGATGACTTTAAAAGGGATATTCTGAGGAAACTGGGGATAGATAAATTTCATAAACATATCAACAAGTTCCTTAGATTTTTCTATTACAGTAATAGAAGTTACATTCTTATTCTGCATACACATGAAAGGGAAATATCCAATACCTAAACCAAACGTAATGACATTACCATGTGCTTTTAAAGCTACAGGATCATTTGTCATCGCTTCGCTAGGTGCATCCAGCATCCAGTCTACTTCATCCTGTAATAAATAAATGGATGGAACATCTTTATCTAATGCTCTAAGCATCATAAAGTCATTTAATTCTCTATCAGGATCTTTTTGAATACTGCTGTAGTTGAATAATTCATTGCCTTTAATAACTTCTGTACGATAAGAAAAATGGTCATCTTGAATATTATCTAAATGAATAGAAGTGTGATATGGGGAAGAAATCCAGTCATTACTAGAAATAAATAAACTTAAACCAGGATTGTTCTTAAGTTCAGCATTACCATTTTTTAACAATTGCTTTTTGATATATTGTTCGTTACTTGGGGTGATTCTTTTTCCTAAAAAAGAGTTTTGTGAATCATTTTGTATATTTTTCCAACATCTGTCAAAAAAAGAATCAAGTTCTTTACTATTTTTAATTTGCATAAATACCTCTAATACAAGTAGAATTGTATCATTAGTATCATGATTTAGGAGATATCCATGAAAATATTATTAACAAATGATGACGGATACCAGGCAATTGGTATTAGAACTTTAGCGAAAGAGTTAAGTAAAACACATGAAATATATTTAGTTGCCCCAGATACAGAACGTTCTGGAGCAAGTCAGAGTGCAACATACTTTTCACAAGATTTAACGGTAACAAAACAAGATATTCCTGGTGTTAAAGAAGCGTATTCTATTTCAGGGACTCCTGCAGATTGTGCATATGTAGGCATTAATTTCTTGTTGAAAGAGAAGATGGATTTAGTTATCTCAGGAATCAATAAAGGTTGGAATGTATCGAAGGATTGTTTCTATTCAGGAACTGTAGGAGCAGCTAGAGAAGCAATATTTATGGGGGTACCATCTATTGCGGTATCATTAGGTGTAAAAAATGAATTGGGACGAGAACTTGCAGTAAAAATGGTGGAAGATTTAATTCCTGTATATATGGATGATGAAAATAGATTTAATTATATCTTGAATATTAATGTACCAAATTTAGATATTTCAGATTGTAAAGGAATAATGGTTACAGAATTTGAACCGGAATGGAAATATATAAATACTAGTGAAAAAACAGAAATTGATGAAAATAAATTTAAAATTAGGATTACAGGAACTCAAATGCATGGTAATATACTAACGGATAGTATTAAAGGAGATGCATCCGCTTGCCATAACGGATATGTTTCTGTTACACCTCTATCCTTAAATATGCATGCAGGGGACTATCAAAAGAGTCTAGAAGCACATATAAATACTAAATTTAGAAACAAAAAATAAAATTTCGAAAAAACTTCTTGCAAATACTTGCTGAATTT
>JABLTN010059236.1_pt1 | contig 11955 bp, 11 predicted proteins | sample 7160141 | NCBI WGS metagenome assembly JABLTN01 (sample SAMN14651226, study PRJNA627086) | human gut metagenome | isolation source: feces | host: Homo sapiens | reverse complement strand
TGGGACCTTGTAGTTTTATTCCGGTCGGTGACAGCCGCCATGATGCATTAAATAGAAAACTGATTTAATAATTCCTCAATCTTCTCCTGTAATTCCTCCACGGAATCTTCCGTGACCGCGCGCATTCCTGTGCCTGGCATCCGCAGATGATGCATTTACGGTAGGTGCCGCGGGATAATTTCATACTGTCAGTTCCAATGACATCCATATCAAAGAGCCGTCCGAGAGGATGGCTTTCTTCAATTTCAGTAGCAAGTGTCTTGATATCTTCGGCGGGTGCATCCAATGCCATGATCAGTTCATCACCGGAAGGTTCGTGGAATTCTTCGGTGTGAAGGATTGTTATATTGTGAGCAGAAAGAGCTTTTAATAATTCTGCTTTTCCAGAATCAAAAGCTTTTCGGATCTGTTCGTTGGTTTTTACCGGTCCTGGGATGTTCATGCAAAAAGACAGGACTGGTTTATCATATTTACTGATCAGTTCGTTCTGGATGCTTACGCGTCGGTCGCGGCAGTTCATCATATCTGTGATAGTTACGTTTATTCCGTTCATATTGAAAGAATTCCTTTCGTATCAAAAGTATATATTTAAATTGAGTTTACATAGTATATTCTTTGTAATCATTATAAGATTTTACCAGTAAATTTTCCAGAAAAAGAATATTTGATTATATATAAAAACAAAGGCTGCAGCTGTTACATGGTTGCAGTCTTTTCCGTACCTTAATAAATATTAAGAAAACCCCACTCTCTCCTGTAAGGTTCCAAGACTATGATAAACCCATAAAGAGATAAACAAAGTCACAAGATAAATGAAAGAGGAGGATACAAACATGGAGATCAAAAGACCTGCAATAGCGGGAACATTAGAATCCAGTGACTGTCAGGTAATGGTAGAGGCCGGAGAAGGAAAGATCGACCTGTCCTTAGACAGTGCAGTAATCAATCAGTATGGCAATCAGATCCACAAGGTTGTCCTTGAGACACTTGAGAATCTTGGAGTAGACGATGTGAAGATTGCAATCGTTGATAAAGGAGCGCTTGACTGTACGATCAAGGCAAGAGTAGAAGGAGCGATTTTCCGTTCTGTAAAACAGTTAGATAATCTGCCATGGGGAGGTGCAATCAGATAATGAATCCAAATAAGAAACGTTTAGGAAGAACCATGATGTTTTTGAATGCCCAGAAGCCTGGACTTATCAAAGATCCATATATTTACAAACCGGATTCGATTATGCTGGATCTGGAAGATGCAGTAGCTGAGAACCAGAAAGATGCAGCGAGATTCTCACTGTTCCATGCACTGAGAAGCATTGATTACAGAGGATGCGAACGTGTCGTACGTATCAATGGTTTGATTCTCCTTACTGGAAGGAAGACATCCGCTGTTCTGTAGCCGGCGACTGTGATGCGATCCGTATTCTAAAGACAGAGACAGAAGAAGATGTCAAACTGGTAGAAAAAGAAGTCGTAAGAGCAGAGTGTGAATTCGGACGTCCGGAAGGAAGTGTCCTGATCATGGCAGCGGTAGAATCTGCAAGAGGTGTGATGAATGCCCTTGAGATCTGCGAAGCGTCTGACAGATTATTCGGAGTTGCATTATCCGGTGAAGATTACACAAAAGACTTACAGACACACATCACAGGAACCGGTATTGAGCTTATGGGAGCAAGACAGAACCTTGTGATCGCAGCTAGAGCAGCAGGTGTGCAGTGCTTCGACACTGTATACACAGACCTTGATAACATGGAAGGATTCCGTCAGGACGTAGAGACGATCCACTTTATGGGATTCGACAGTGTAGAGCAGTCTGTGGAAGATACTGTATTTGCCCTGCGTAATCATCCGCTGATGCCGAAAGATATTAAGATCTATGGATTCATCATGGATTCGACAACAGGAGAATTGTCGGAGGTTCCGGAAACAGGTGAGCAGTAAAGCAGCAGACAATACGGAAGAAGGAGAGAAAGAAGAAAAAATATAAGAACTTCTAAGACGGGTATTACAAACTGTTATTACATTTTACAATAATTTTGTTGACTTATAGAAAATCCATGATATGATTCAAATGTTGGATTTAGAAAATGGAAATTTTATGAATAGAACAAGGGGTAAAAAAAGATGGATTATAACAAGATTGTACAGGGAATCCTGGACATCGGAGAAGCGATGCTTCAAAGTGGTGCAGAGAATTTCCGACTGGAAGACAGCTTTTACCGCATGTGCAGAAGCTATGGATTTAAGAGATCGGATGTATTTGTCATTCCGAGTAATATACAGGTGACGGTAGAGACACCGGAAGGTGAGATCATTACACAGATCCGGCATATCGAGTCATCAGAACCGAATTTTGATCAGCTGGATTACCTGAACAATCTGTGCAGATATGTCTGTCAGCATACACCGGATGAAAAAGAGATGCGAGAGAAATATCTCGAAGTCATCAATCGTGAACCGCAGAAGCGAATTACAAGATATGCAGCAGGAATCATGGGTGGAACCGGATTTGCGGTATTCTTCGGCTGTAACGTCTGGGATGCGATTGTTGCATTGATCGTATCGGTGATGATCGTGGCCGTCGGTGACTGGCTGGCAAAGCGTGAAAGCAACTTAATGGTTTATAATGCTATTCTTTCGTTTATATCAGAAGTGATCATTATAGTGGCATTGAAGATGGGAGTTGCAGATCATCCGGACCGTATTATGATCGGTATCGTTATGCTGCTGATCAGTGGACTGGGCACGACGAATGGAATCCGTGATCTCCTTCAGAGGGATTTTATCTCTGGATTTATTAATATCATGAACTCGTTCCTTGGAGCTGCCGGAATCGCATTCGGAATCGGTCTTGCGATCATGTTGTTCCATGAAGGATATTCCGATCATTTTATCCTGAATCACAGTGTACCGATCCAGCTGATCTCCTGTACGGTTGCATGTACGGGATTTGCTTTCTGGTTTAAGATCAGAGGAAAGCAGGTATGGTATAACAGTATCGGAGCATTCTTTACCTGGGCAATCTATGTTGTGGTATTTGCACTGAAGCCAAGCAATTTCCTGGCAACGATGATCGCAGCAGTATTCGTTGCATTTTACGCATTTATCATGTCCAGAGTGAATAAGGCACCCTCAACGATCTTCCTGACAGCATCGGTATTCCCGCTGATTCCGGGACCGAATCTGTACTATGTAATGTATGGATGTGTCAGTCAGGATCCACAACTGGCATTCGATGAGACGATTGTTCTGATGGCAACCTGTCTTGCAATTGCATTCGGATTTATCATCGTAGATGTGGCATCCAGAAGTATTATGTATGCACTGAAGAGAGAATATCATATCGGTAAGAGTGCATTGAATCTTCCTCTGATCGGTGGAAAGAAATAATTATAGAAATAAGCAGAGAGTCTGAGAGTATGCTGGAAGAGAAGTAATCTTTTCCTGTATATTCTCAGATTTTTTAGACCATAGTATGCAAGAAAAACTGCCAGTGGCAGGAACTGCAGATACGAAAAGCTACGGGAAAAGATGCAGAAAAATACGCCGGTACAGATGTATCACAGACACAAATAATTTTCAGGAATCTGTGTTCCTTTGCTATATTAAAATGAAAAAGTGTGTGTTAAACTGAGCTTATACAGAACGTACTACAACTATTGAAAATAAAGAAAAATAGGGAAATATAAATGGAAACAAACGTGTAAAACATGAAATTATAAAAGGACAGCTGCCTATGAATTATGAAAAATTAGTACAGGGAATCTTGAATATAGGAGAAGCAATGTTACAGTGTGGGGCAGAAATCTTCCGCGTGGAAGACAGTCTGTATCGTATGTATAAGAGTTATGGTTTTATGACATATGATGTATATGTGATTCCGAGCAATATCCAGGTGACGGTGGAGACACCGGAAGGTGAGATCATTACACAGATCCGGCATATAGAGTCTACAGGGGCAGATTATGATAAATTGAATTATCTGAATGCCATGTCGCGGTATGTCTGTTCACATAATCCGGATGAAAAAGAACTGGTCCGGCGCTTTAAGAAAGTAATGGCGCGGCCGGATCAGAGTGAACTGATCACAGGACTTGCACAGATTACAGGGGGAACGGCGTTTGCTGTATTCTTCGGATGTGATCTGCAGGATGCAGTTGTTGCATTAATCGTCTGTCTGATGATCGTTCTGGTAGGCAGATGGCTTAGCAGGCGGGAAGGTAACCCGATGATCTATAATCTGATCCTGGCATTCTTATCAGAGGTTGTGATCGTAACAGCTGTCCGGAGCGGGCTGGGACATCATCCGGACCGTATCATGATCGGAATTGTCATGCTGTTAGTCAGTGCACTTGGTGCGATCAACGGAATGCGGGATGTGATGCAGAGGAACTTTATCTCGGGTTCACTGGAAGTGATGAATTCGATGCTCGGTGCATTTGGTATCGCATTCGGTATTGCCCTTGCAATGATGCTGATGGGAAATATATCGGCGGAAGGATTCGATGTGAATAATAATACAGTGATCCAGCTGATCTCTTGTACGATAGGATGTACCGGTTATGCAAGCTGGTTCAAGATACGGGGAAAGAAGATCCTGTATTCCAGTGTCGGAGCTTTCCTGACATGGGGAATCTATTTACTGGTGTATGCGTGGTATCCGGATAATTTCTTTGCGGTAGTAGTTGCATCCTGCTTTGTGGCGGGCTATGCATTTGTCATGTCGAGAGTCAATCATGCGCCATCCACCGTCTTCCTGACAGCATCCGTCTTTCCGTTGATGCCGGGAGCGAGATTGTATTATCTGATGTATGGCGTAGTCAGCAGGAACTTTTCACTGGCAGCAGAGCATGCACTTGTACTGTTGGAAACATGCCTTGGGATTGCGTTTGGATTCATCATTGTGGATGTGATTTCAAGAAGCATTATGCGGGCGCTGGGAAGAGAATATCATATGGGGAAAGAATCTACGGTTATTAAAAAAGAGAAAAAATAATGGCTGTGTTACGATGATCCGGATGAATTTTCCGGATTGACAATTTTGCGTCCTTATAATATAGTAAGAGTCAAAGAGAAGATCTGATGACTGACGGATAATGTGGAGTACCACAGGGGAATCAGATACTTGGTAAGAGCCGACCGTCTGGGCAGCATTTATCCCGAAGAGGATGAGTGTTGTCCTTTTTTTACACCGCCCGGTATCGGAAGAGTTGGAAGCAGTGTATCAAAAGGACTGGAAATGCAGAAAGACAACATACGATCAGGAGGAAATGAATGATGAAAACAGATATTGAGATCGCACAGGAATGTACTATGGATCCTATCACAGAGGTAGCAGAAAGAGCAGGAATTCCAGAAGAATATCTGGAACAGTATGGAAAATATAAAGCAAAGATTGATTATAATTTCTTAAAGAAATCCGATAAAAAAGACGGAAAACTGATTCTTGTGACGGCAATCAATCCGACACCTGCCGGAGAAGGAAAGACAACAACAACCGTAGGTCTTGCAGATGCACTTCAGAGAATGGGTAAGAAACCTGTGGTAGCACTGCGTGAGCCATCTCTCGGACCGGTATTCGGTATGAAGGGTGGAGCAGCTGGCGGCGGATATGCACAGGTTGTACCGATGGAAGATATCAACCTTCATTTCACAGGAGATTTTCATGCGATTGGAGCTGCGAATAACTTACTGGCAGCCATGATCGACAATCACATTTATCAGGGAAATGATTTGAATATTGATCCGAGAAAGATCGTATGGAAGAGATGTGTCGATATGAATGACCGTCAGCTCCGTTTCGTCACAGACGGACTTGGCGGAAGAGTCAATGGTGTGCCGAGAGAAGACGGATATGATATCACTGTCGCTTCTGAGATCATGGCGATCCTGTGTCTGTCAAAGGATATCGCAGATCTGAAAGAAAGACTTGGAAAGATCATCGTAGGTTACACTTATGGCAAGATCGCAGAGCAGAAACCGGTTACCGCACATGATCTGCATGCAGAGGGAGCGATGTGTGCGCTGTTAAAGGATGCTCTGAAACCGAACCTTGTTCAGACACTGGAGCATGCACCTGCAATCGTACACGGTGGACCATTTGCCAATATCGCACATGGATGTAACTCACTGACAGCAACAAGAATGGCAATGAAGCTTGCAGACTATGCGATTACAGAGGCCGGATTCGGAGAGGACTTAGGAGCTGAGAAATTCCTGGATATCAAGTGCCGTATGGCTGGCATCAAACCGGATGCAGTAGTCATTGTAGCAACGGTAAGAGCACTGAAGTATAATGGAGGCGTTGCAAAACCGGATCTGAATGAAGAGAATCTGGAAGCACTGGAAAAAGGTGTTCCAAACTTGATGAAGCATGTCAGCAATATTAAGAATGTATACGGTCTTCCATGTGTGGTTGCGATCAATGCATTCCCGACAGATACCAAAGCAGAACTGGATCTGGTAGAAGAAAAATGTAAAGAAGTCGGAGTCAATGTTGCACTGTCCGAAGTATGGGCAAAAGGCGGCGAAGGCGGCCTGAAGCTTGCAGAAGAAGTGGTACGTCTGTGTGATGAGCCGAGTGATTTCCACTATGCTTATGAACTGGAAGGAACGATCGAAGATAAACTGAACCAGATCGTACAGAAAATCTATGGTGGAAATAAAGTGGTTCTTACCGCAGCAGCCCAGAAGCAGGCAAAACAACTGACAGATCTTGGATTTGGCAATGCACCGATCTGTATGGCGAAGACACAGTACAGTCTGACAGACGATCCGAAGAAACTGGGAGCACCGACAGACTTTGACATTACAGTACGTAACCTGAAAGTCTCCGCAGGTGCCGGATTTATCGTAGCTCTGACAGGAGATATCATGACTATGCCTGGACTTCCGAAAGTTCCGGCAGCTGAGAGAATCGATGTAGATGATGAAGGAAGAATTACAGGATTGTTCTAATTGTAAATGTAGTTAAAAGTAAAAATCCGGCGGCTTTTTATGAGGCTTGCCGGATTTTTCTATTGCCATGCATGTGTTGTGACAAGATTTTACATAAGATTTACGGGATTTTGAAAAACAGCAGGAGAATATGTGCTAGAATTCCAAGTTAGTGTTATAATGCAAGAAGTAAAACAGGATGAACAAACGAGGATGGTGAAGGCATGAGATACGTATTAGGAGAAACGCTGCAGGAATATCAGGAAGAAATCATGGAGAAGGACAGACCATCGGTATTTCTGGCGACATCGCAGACTGCCAGAGACTGCCTGGAACAGGCCGGCATGCAGTATGAAGGAGAGATCAATCTGAAAGATGTAGGATTTTGTAAGATGGAGACTCAGCAGGAATGTCTTGCGGGTTCTCTTTGTATTCCAAAGCTTCTGGATATTCTGGGAGAACGATACAAGATCTTATTTTTTATTAACCGTCATCATATCGTGATTGTGGACGATGATGAATTTTCTTACCGTCTGATCCGCAGAATTAAGAGGAAGAAGACGAGACAGGGAGAATCGAAAGAAAAATTCATCTATAATTTTATGCTGGAATTCATAAGCCGGGATCTGGAACTTCTGGGACATTATGAGAAACGGATCATGGATCTGGAAGAAGGTGTCATGGACGGAAAAATCCAGGGATTCCAGAATGCGATCATGCCGATCCGACGTGAACTTTTGACACTCCGCAGTTATTATGATGAGATCATGGACATGGGAAAACAGCTCGAAGAGAATGAAAATGGTTTCTTTGCCAAGAAACAGGTGAAATATTTCGGTGTTATCTCGGACCGTGCAGACAGACTGATGAGTAAAGCATCGCAGCTTCTGGAATATGCCCAGCAGGTAAGGGATGCTTATAAGGCGCAGGTAGATGCCCAGCAGAATAACAACATGCAGTTTCTGACCGTAATATCAACGATTTTCTTCCCGCTTACACTCATCACCAGCTGGTATGGAATGAATTTTCATAATATGCCGGAACTAAAGCACGGATATCCGGGAGTGATCATCTTAAGCGTTGTGGTTATGATTACCTGTATTATTATATTTAAGAGAAAGAAAATGTTATGATAATGTAAAATGTGATTTGAAAAGGAGGAGCTCTATGCGTCAATGCCCGAATTGCAAGACTAACAATCCAGACGATGCCAGATTCTGTAATTATTGCGGAATGCGGCTTCCCGAATCAAAAGAGGAAACATTATACAGTGACCTGGATGAGCTTGAAGAAACTCCGAAGACAGAATTTTCTGATCAGGAGATCGAAGAAGAATCAGAAAAAGTAATTGATGAAGCGAAGAAGTTACTTAATCCTGATGAGAAAGAAGAAAAAGAGGTATTCCTGCAAGAAGAAAAAAAAGAAGAAAGAAAAGAAGATGAGGCTACAGACACAGAGCAGGAACAGCTGAAAAAACAGCTTACAATTCCCGAGAACCTGGACCGGATGATAGAAGAAGTTACAAGACAGGAACTGGAGCAGGAACTTCACCGGAAGATCAAGTTAAAAGAAGGATCCGGTAAAGAACAGAGTCATTTGGATGAAACTGAAGGTGTCAGTGAGCCGACGCTTATGATCGGAGAGAAGACAGAGGAAGAGGCGGATGAGCCGACACGGATGTTTACCGGTGATATCGGAGATTTTATAAAAAAGAAAAGAGAATATGAAGATGTCCCGGAAGAAGATGCATATGAAGAGATCCTTCAGTCATGGGAAAGAAAACGCAAAGAAAAAAAGATAAAACGTGAGCGTGAAGGGAAGGATCCAAGCCGTATACCGAAGTTTATTAAAGAGAAGCATTCCTGGTCAGATCTGACAGCGAAGCAGAAGAAGGCTGTGAAAAGAATTGTGGCAGGAGCCGCTGTATTTGCGGCATTTTGCATTTTTGAAAGTTACTATGGACGTCCGGAAGCAGTGGCGGAACGTTACTGTAAGGCTTATGTAAAGGAAGACTGGAAAAAGACGGGACATCTGTCTGATCTTCCGAAGAATGGATATGCAACACAGGATGAATATACAACATATATGAAGAAGAATGCCGTTACCGGTGTAGAGGATTATCAGATAAAAGAGACGAAGGAAAATCGTCAGATAAAGATAGAGTCCGGAGGAAAACAAAGGGCATTTACGGTCGAATACAAGACGAAAACTCAAGGTAAGAACAAAGAAACCGTTGTTCTGCAAAAGCAAAAGAGACAAAGACTGCTGTTATTTGCAAACTGGAAGGTATCTTCGGACAAGATGATCGCAAATGATTTTAACCTTTATATTCCGGCTGGATCGACGGCCTGGATCGATGGAACGAAGCTTACAAAAAACGATAAGATAAAAGATGATTCCGATGGCCTGGATCAATATAAAATATCGTTGTTTGAAGGAAATCATAAGATAAGGATAGACGTTCCGTGGTTTAAGACGTATAAATCAGAATTCAAAGCATCCGATAAGGGAAGTACAACAATCTCTAAAATGAAAGTATCACAAAGCGGGAAAAAGAAGCTGGATAAGAAAATGAAAGAAATTCTGAGCAGTTATATCAAAGCTGCAAAAGAAGAAAAATCATTCTCACAAATATCAGGGTTATTTGAAAAGAATTCAAAATATGAAAAAGAGAATAAAGAATTCTATGATGATCTGAAAGAACAGTTAAGTTCAAAAGATGGTTATAAAGCGGATCAGATAACAACTGATAATTATGAAGGAAAATATGTGATCAGTGGTGTGACCGGAGTTGTGAGAGGAACGTTGTCTTATGATTATAAAGTAACATATCAGAAAGAAGATGTTACAGTTGGCAATATGAACGGAACGGTGGATGGAAGTTCGCAGATGAGTGCCGAATTCGTTTATAAAGATGGAAACTATCAGCTTCGTACAGTGAATCCGGGAAGTATCTGGTACAGGGAATCGCAATAAATAGTTTGGCAGTTACGGATAAAGTGTTTTAATAAATAAATTTTCGCGAAAATAATATAGGAAAAGGCTTGCTTTTTAAGCCTGGATATGATACGATATTCGGGCGAATGGAAGTAGGCTTTTTTTTTATGCCTAAAATCGGGCAGCATCGCAAGTTGCCACGAAACACGTTAACTAAGATTATAAAGCGAGGTGGAAGTTGTGCGTACAAGAATCACATTGGAGTGTACAGAATGCAAGCAGCGTAACTACAACATGACAAAGGATAAGAAATCTCATCCGGAACGTATGGAAACCAAGAAGTACTGCAGATTCTGTAAGAAACACACATTGCACAAAGAGACAAAATAATCGCCGCAAGAAGGAGTGAATGTCGATGAGTGGTAAGAAAACTCAGAAAGAAAGCTGGTTCAAAGGTCTGAACAGAGAGTTCAAGAAGATCGTATGGCCAGACAAGATGACAGTTGCAAAAGAGACGGCAGCGGTTGTTTCTGTATCCGTGGTCCTGGGAGCGATTATCGCAGTTGTAGATTTTTTCGCCCAGTACGGAGTAGATTTATTAATTAAATAACTCAAAACGGACAAGAAAGGTGAGATTATGTCAGAGGCAAAATGGTACGTAGTTCATACCTATTCAGGGTACGAGAACAAAGTAAAAGCCAACATTGATAAGACAATCGAGAACAGACATCTTGAGGATCAGATCCTTGAAGTAAGAGTACCGCTGGAAGACGTTGTTGAGATGAAGAACGGTGTCCAGAAAGTATCTCAGAAAAAGATGTTTCCAGGCTATGTGTTGATACACATGATTATGAACGATGATACATGGTACGTTGTTCGTAATACAAGAGGTGTGACAGGATTTGTCGGACCTGGATCTAAGCCGGTGCCGCTTACAGATGCGGAGATGGCTCCTCTGGGAATCCAGAGAGAGGAAGTAGTCATGGACTACGAGGAGGGCGACACAGTCCAGGTAATCGCTGGAGCATGGGCAGATACGGTTGGTGTAATCCAGTCTATCAACATGCAGAAGCAGAGCCTTACTATTAATGTTGAGCTCTTCGGCCGCGAGACCCCGGTTGAAATTGGTTTCGCAGAAGTTAAGAAAATGTAACAGTAAGTGGGAGGGGCGTTATATGTTCCCCGCCATCACCACAAGGAGGTAATTGAAATGGCAAAAAAAGTAGAAGGTTATATTAAATTACAGATCCCAGCCGGCAAAGCTACTCCGGCACCACCGGTTGGACCTGCTCTTGGTCAGCACGGTGTAAACATCGTTGAATTTACAAAACAGTTCAACGCTAAGACTGCAGATCAGGGAGATATGATCATCCCTGTAGTTATCACAGTTTACAATGACAGAAGTTTCAGCTTCATCACAAAGACACCACCGGCAGCAGTTCTGATCAAAAAGGCCTGCAACATCAAATCTGGTTCAGGTGTACCTAACAAAACAAAAGTTGCTACAATCACAAAAGCTCAGGTTGAGGAAATCGCTAAGACAAAGATGCCAGACCTGAATGCTGCTACAATCGAGAGTGCTATGAGCATGGTAGAAGGTACATGCCGTTCTATGGGTGTAACTGTAACAGAATAATTGATGAAGATTAATGTGGGAGGGTTATCCCGCCAATACCACTAGGAGGTTTATAGAATGAAAAGAGGAAAGAAATACGTTGAAGCTGCGAAGACAATCGACAGAGGAACACTCTACGATGTAGCAGACGCAGTATCATTAGTTAAAAAGACTGCAACAGCAAAATTCGATGAGACTATTGAAGCTCATATCAGAACTGGATGTGACGGACGTCACGCTGACCAGCAGATTCGTGGAGCAGTTGTTCTGCCACACGGAACTGGTAAAAAGGTTCGTATTCTTGTATTTGCGAAAGACGCCAAAGCTGAAGAAGCTAAAGCAGCCGGAGCAGATTTCGTAGGTGGAGAAGAACTTATTCCTAAGATCCAGAATGAAAACTGGTTTGAATTCGATGTAGTAGTAGCTACACCAGACATGATGGGTGTTGTTGGACGTCTCGGACGTGTACT
>JABLTN010022797.1_pt1 | contig 11984 bp, 8 predicted proteins | sample 7160141 | NCBI WGS metagenome assembly JABLTN01 (sample SAMN14651226, study PRJNA627086) | human gut metagenome | isolation source: feces | host: Homo sapiens | reverse complement strand
TTTAAGTCCCCCCAAGTAGTTTCCCCCTCAACTATTAACTCAAAACTCTCCCCTAGCAACTTGAAACTCCCCCAAGGAGTTTCCATCTCAACTATTAACTCAAAACTATTAACTATTAACTGATAAAAGACTTTTAACTATCTTACTCTATTCCGTCAATTTTAATATCAAATGATGGAGCTGATGCTGCTTCTGATTCATGATAATATCCATCAGAAACATAATCTGCATATTTCTTATAGTCTTCATTTGATTCAATTAAATCTTCTAATGAAGAACCATCTACAGTAAATTTACTTGTATCAAATACATGAATTGTACCATCTTTAATACCTTGCTCTACTTCTGCTACCTTTTCTTCAGTACCTTCTGCAATAGTATTTTTATTTAATTCAGTTATGCAATCTGCTCCTTCTGAATATCCCTTACACCAATCTGTATCAATCTTTTCACCATCCATAACAGCTTTTACTGCATAAGTATAATATGGACCCCAATTAATAGATGCTGAAGTTAATGCTGTGTTAGGTGCTGTTGCTATCATACTTACGTTATAACCAACTATTGGAACACCAGCAGCTTCACAAGCAGTTGCTGCACCTACTGTATCAGCATGTTGACTTATTAATACACAACCATCTGCAATTAAAGCTTCAGCTGTAGATTTTTCTAAATCCATACTTGCCCAGCTATTTGTATATTGAACTTCCATTGTAGCTGACTCACATACGCTCTTAACTCCAAGATAAAATGCTGTATAACCAGAAATTACTTCTGCATATGGATAAGCCCCAACATATCCAATCTTACATTTATCTGCTGTTATTTCTCCCTTTTCTATCATTTCATTTAATTTCATACCAGCTACTACACCTGATACATAACGTGATTCATAAATAGCTGTAAAATAATTATGCATATTACTTAATCCTGAGCTTGCAGCTTTAAATCCTGTAGCATGGCAGAACTCTACATCTGGAAATTCCTTTGCAGCTTCAATCATATAATCTTCATGTCCAAAACTATTTGCAAAAATAACATTACATCCTTGTCCAACTAAATCTTTTGCTGTATCATAACATGTTTGATCTTCAGGTATATTTGTAACTTCAATAACTTGATCATCAGATAAACCTAAAGCTTCTTTCATTTCTTTAATACCAGTCATATGAGCTTCCGTATATCCTTCATTTTCATCTCCAATGTAAATAATCCCAACCTTTATATCAGATTTTTCACTAGTAGAGTCTTCGCTTTTAGCAGTATTATCTTTATCCGTATCTTCTGTGCTTCCTCCTGATTGACATCCTACAAGCATCATTACTGTCATAGATAATGCCAAAATTAAACTTAACAATTTTTTCATAAATAACTCCCCCTTCTATATTTTTTGATAATATTTATAAATTTGTTTACATTTAACAAATACTACACTTTTAAAACTTATATTCATTATTTTTTATATTTCTTAAAAAAATAAAAAAAAACAAAGGTGCTGACATATATAAAATATGTTCAACACCTTTGTTGAATATTTCCATTTTTTATAATTTTAGTATACTACCCATTATTGAGTTGTCAAGTATTTTCCATTAATTAATCCAATAATAATCAAAACCATTCTTAAACTAATATATTTCTTTTAAACTTATTTTTAAATCAGTAAATACTGTACTAACATATTCATCTTCATTTTTATAAACATCAGAAATAATATATTGATTATCTACCAAAGAGTACTGTATAATTTTCCCACTTTGTTCTACAATATTATATTCTTCTACCTTAAACTTTTGATATACTGCAAGTTTAGTTATATAATCATGAGATGCCGTACTTTTAGAAACTACTTCAAATATAATTTTAGGAACTGAAGTAAAACTTTCTCCCTTTGTAGTAGCATTTTCACACATTACAAAAATATCGGGTTTATATTTATATAATTCATCTTTGCTTTGAAATATTACTTCTATTTGTTCATCAAAAGGCTCACATTTTGACCCTTTAAAGAAGTCATCAAGTTTAGATAATATTCTCCTTTTTATCCTATTATGCTCAATAGACGTATTTGAAGTTAAAAATATTGACCCATTATCAAATTCTGCTTTACCATTAAAATTCTTCTGAATTTCTTCAAAATCCTCTTCAGAGTAGATATAATCTTTAATAATATCCATTTTACCCCTCCTTACCACTCTTATTCTTACTTTTTATTATAGCCTAAACATATCTTTTCTTAAACATAAATTTTAATCTTAAGAAAGCTTCAATTTAATATCTATCTCTTCTTTTTCTATTACCCCTATTAAATCCATTTCTTCTGCTATTTCCCCTAAATACTTTCTTATATCTAAAGTCCTTACCATCATTCATCAATTCCTTACAAGCTCTACATCTTTCACTTGGATAATCCCAAGATAACTTTTTACCACAGTTTATACAAACTCTTTCATGATCTAAAAGATTAGTTAAAAGAAGTTCATTTATTCTATTTGCTGTATCTTCCTTTTCCATTGCAATATATCTATTATTTATCATCATATTAAAATTCTTACCAAAAGAATAATTTAATTCTAATGACTTATAATAACATTCAAGTTCATCAAGCTCCTTCTTTGAACTTACATTTTTCTTAAGTACTGGCTTCTTTAAATTTACTGCTCCAGAACTATACATCTTACAATACTCTTCCCACAATGCACATACTGCCTTATTATTTTCTTCAAAAGGTATTGTTGCCATTTTTAAAAGTTCTTCTTTTGAAGCCTCTATATTAAGCTTCTTTAATCTATTTAAAAGATAAATTATTGTTGTTACATCTGATTTTTCATAATATCCTTTTACAGGCATTGTACTCCATGTTTTTAAAGCATCTACAAGATCTATATTTATTTCAAGAATAGAATCTGGTATTCCTATAAAACATTTTTCAATTTTCTTTGTTTTTGCTTTTAATGCATCTCTTATCAAATTAGGATCGCTCATAGTTGCAACATAACCTTTATTATAGATACCTTTACGCCCTGCTCTTCCTGCTATTTGCTTTATTTCAGAAACATTTAATTTTCTTAGGGACACCCCATCATATTTTCTTGTTTCTAAAAATACAATACGTTTTATAGGAAGATTTACTCCCATTCCAATGGCATCTGTACATACTATTACTTCTGTTTCTCCATCTAAAAATCTTTCAAACTGTTTCTTTCTTGTTGAATATGGTAGTGATCCATAAATTATACTTGTTTTTATATTGTTATTAAGAAGCTGTGCTGAAACTGCAAGCGCCTTCTTTTTACCAAATACAACTAATGCATCTCCTGGTTTAACATCCTTATTTAAATCAAACTTTTTATCTTCAAATATCAGTTCCGTATCTCTTTTATGTTCAATAACTTCATATGTGTCATTACAATCTTTTATTAGCTTAATTATTACATCCTTTGCTTCTGGTGCCATACATATATGAACTTCTGGAGCCATTACACCTATTATAGCTCTTGTCCATGCCCATCCTCTTTGTTTATCCGCAATCATTTGAGCTTCATCTATAACACATACATCATAAGGAGTTCCAAGCTGTAGCTTTTCAATTGTTGATGATACATGCCCTGCATATGAAATAATATCTTCTTCTTCTCCTGTTAATAATGAACAAGATATATTTTCTGAATTAAGCTTATCTTGAATTTCAAGAGCTAATAACCTTAATGGTGCTAAATAAACCCCAGTTTCTACTTCCATAAGTCTTTCAATACTTGCATGTGTCTTTCCTGTATTAGTTTCACCAACATGAAGATAAAAATGTCTTTTCATCTCTCTAGTTTCTTTATATTCATATATTGGATTATCTAAAATTATTTCTTGAATTTCATCTTTTGCTTTATTTTTAATATAGATATTTTCTGATGTCCATACTAAACCTTTTATACATATCCAAGGAATACATTCTTTAAACTCTATCATTTCATCAATAGATGGTGCTTTTTCATTTTCTTTTAAATATTCCTTATAAAGAATATTTTCAACTACTGCAATTCTTTTTATTATTTCATTAATTTTATCTTCCTTAGATACAAGGTTTCTTCTAAAGCCTGGTAAATTAACACTTTTATAATATCCAAAGACCATACTTTTAGCATCTTCTAAAAATAAATTCATATGTTCTTTTGTCTTATAAATATTCACATTAATAAGATTATCTAATCTTTTATCAATTGAATTAACAACCTTAACTTTAAGTCTATTTATTCCTTTTGTTGATGAACTTGCCTCTTCACAGCTTTCTATCATAAGCTTTATTAATTTTTCTTCATCATCACTTTTATCTTCTTCTACAATTTCTGTATAACAATCATTAGCAATACCAAGTGCTGCACAGCCCTTATCATAAATATCTAATAAAAGTTTTTCTTCTAATGGTGCTACCTTAACTGCAACTGCTGCACCCCATCTTGTTTTAAATCCGTTTCCTATTTCTACTTTTATTTTTTCTTCTATACTTCTTTTTTTATCATCATTTAATTCTTCTAAATCTAAATCATAATATACTTTTCCATCTCTAGTTCTCTTATACCATCTAACACTATTCCATATGAATTCATCATTATATTTACTTTTAAATTTTTTATATAATTCACCTTTTTTTTGCTCCATTATAGTTGCTACTTTTTCATATATAACAGTAGCAATATCTTTTGGCTCATACTTATATACAGGTGTATCATCATCATTTTCTTCAATTTCTTTTAAGTCTTCAATATATGAACCTTCCCATGATACTTCATATAAAAAATCTTTCACATATGTATAATCATAAATATTAAATGGTCCATTATCTATTAAATCGACCTTTGAATTTATATCATACTTATTGTAATTTGAATCATCTATTTGAACTTTATTAACTTCTTTTATGTATTTAACAATTTCTTTTATTGTTTCATTAATAAATTCATTATCTATGTATTTAGCTATTTCATTTTTTGTTTCTTTTCTTAGTGTACACTTAATTGAGCTCATCCCATCATTCCTTTATAAATTACTTTGTTATATTTTATGAATCTTAATTCTTTATCTTATACCTAGCCGTTGTAATACTTCCGTCTCTTTAAGAAGAAGATATAAACAGATATCACTCCAAGACTAAATTCCTTATTTTTTAACCAATTCTAGTTCTTAAATTAGTTAAAAATTCCCCTTTAAGTTAAAATTTCAATTTATATAACATACATTTTATCACTATAGGTAGTTTAACAAAAATATATGTATTTGGGTATTTATTTACCAAACTATTTTTGTACAAATCATTTCCATTGCATAATTATCTATACTCTGCTAAATTATTTTATATAGTTGTCGAAAAATTAAGAATTATTTTATAATTATGAAATTCTATATTTTTTGTCAATCCCCTAAGGAGGGTTACTAATTAATGAACTATGAAAACATCATTTCAAACAATAAACAAGGTCCCACTCCAAAAAGAACTATATATATATCTGTAAAAGCTAAATTTATAATAGCTATTACCTTTTCGATACTTTGGGTTTTATTCTCTATTTATCTATCAAAAGATTGGATTAAAGATTTAGCAAGTGTTACTAATTTATTTATAGCATTATTTATCATTACTGGAATTGCATACATCCCTGGATTTATAAATGCATTTTTGCTAGCTAGTATATTATTGGACAAGCAACCTGAATTTAAAAATGATGATCCTATGGATGAAGTAACTATTTTAATTGCAGCATATAATGAAGAAAATGGTATTTATAATACTCTTTCTAAAATAAAAGAACAAGATTACAAAGGAAAAATTAATACTATAGTAATTAATAATAATTCTAGTGATAATACTGTAAATGAAGTATATAGAGCTGCAAAAGAGCTAAATTTAAAAAATGTTAAATGTATAGATGAACCTAATCCTGGTAAATTCAATGCACTTAATAAAGGATTAAAACTTACTAATACAGAGTATGTTATAACTCTAGATGCAGATACATTATTACATTCAAAAGCAATAAGATATTTAGTATCAAGAATAAATTCTGCGCCTTCAGATATTGCAGCTGTTGCAGGTAGTGTTTTAGTTAGAAATAGTAGAGATAATTTACTTTCAAAAATACAAGAATGGGATTATTTCTTATCTATTATGTCTATCAAAAGAATGCAAGGATTATTCCAAGGAACCCTTGTTGCTCAAGGAGCCTTTAGCATATATAAAACTGAACTAGTTAAAAGTCTTGGTGGATGGTCTGATGCTATAGGAGAAGATATTGTATTAACATGGCAAATGTTAATGAAAAATAATAGAGTTTATTTTGAACCATTAGCTGTTTCATTTACAGATGTACCTACTAAGTTTTCTCATTTTTATAAACAGCGTTCAAGATGGGCAAGAGGAATGATTGAAGGATTAAGATTGGTAAAACCTTGGCAACAACCAAATATGTTTTTAAAATTTTTAACTGGTATTGATTTATTAATTCCTTATATGGATTTATCTTATACTATATTCTTCATTCCAGGATGTGTACTTGCATTATTCGGAAAGTTTTACATAGTAGGACCTATCATACTTCTTGTATTACCTATAACATTATTAACATTTATTATTTTTTACTTTAAACAAAAAACATTCTTTAAAGCATTAAATTTAAAAGTTCGTAAAAATAAATTAGGTTTTACTACATTTATTCTCTTTTATCAAATGATAATGTCACCTATTTCACTTATTGGATATCTTCAAGAATTATTTGGAGCTAAAAGAGTATGGAAATAAATAATCTCCTATCAACTTTTCATAAAATATTTACTTTAAATATAAATAAACTTAAATAGACAAGCCGTATTTAGATTTAATTATTAAATCTAAATACGGCTTATTTCTATTTTTCATTAAATTTTATACACTAATCTTTGCAGGTATCTTTATTATAAATTCTGTAATTGTATCATTACTAGAAACTGATACTTTACCATTATTTCTTTCTACTATCTCTTTAACAATAGCTAATCCAAGTCCATGCTCCTTATTGCTGTTTTCCTTTGTAGTAAATCCAACATCAAAAATCTTATCTATTATTTCATCTTCAATTTTAGGTCCATTATTTTGTATTTTAATAACAACACTATTAAGACTATAATAAGTTCTAACTATAATAAGACCTTTTTCATTCATAGCTGTTACAGAATTATTTAATATATTTGAAACAATCCTTTGTATCTCCATTTCAGATACATTTATATCTTCTAATGAAGCCTGCTCATCAACAAAAATATTAATACCTTTATGTTTTATACCATTAACTATCATAGAAATAATTGAATCGTTATTATATATTTCAACTTCAGATATAATATTGTCATGTCCATTTATTATGGACTTTAAAGAATCCGTAAGCTTGTCATATTTCCCCATAAGACACAATCCATATAAATATGAAATTTGAGAACCATAATCATGCTTTACTTTCTTTAAATCATTTATTTTTTCTTCTAATTCTTTATTTAATAACATAATTTCTTTTGATTTTTTTTCAATACTTGCAAAATATAATATAATTCCTATAATAAATAACCCTGTCATTACAAATATGATATTCTTAATTATTAGGTTATCTATATCATATACTATAAAATTATAAGCTATTACCAAATCAGCTACTACAGTAGTTATTATTAATGACATCATAGATAAGTTTTTACTTCTAACAAATAAGTAAATTCTATAAATTAAGTCTTTTCTCAATAATATAAAAATATCCACTATAAAATATGGTACATATGTAATCATTATATATGCAAATTCTAACTTCTCAGTAGGAATCCCACCTTTGAAATATAAAAATAAATTAGACATAATAAGTGTATTAATATTTATAAATAAATATACAATAGATATAGAAATAGTTGCTCCTAATGAGTCATTTTTAAATACGATTATTCCCATAAGTATTAATACCAAATGAGTAAAAATTATTCCTATACTTGAACTTCCTACTAAATATGTTGTTAAAGTAATAATAAGCCAAAAATTCGCTATTAAAAGTCCGAGCTTTAATTTACTATTTTTATCTCTATATTTAGTACAAAAATTGGGAATCAAAACTAGTACTAAGCTCTGAAGTATCGTATTAATTACATCTGCTAACCTTATAATTTCTGTTTTCATTACTTTTTACCTTTCATCATCCATCAATTTTATATTTATTTTTCAACAAATTTCCCTATAAAAATAACTATCTCATTTCTTTTTTCATATCTTATCTCGAATTATATCATATTTTTTCTTATTATTATACGTTTTTTATAATCATTATTAAATTTTTATAACTTTTTTTATATTATTAAGAAAACCAGTAAATATATGTTACCGCATAACTACTTAAATTATTTAACTCATATTTTATTAAAATATAAATTTATAAAATTATAAAATATATAAGCAAAAAGAGTTAGTATATTTATTATTTGCATAAACATATTAACTCTTTTTTCACTATATAAATAATATTTAATTTAAAACTAATCTAAATATGAAAAAAGAACCCTAGCAATAACTATGGTTTCTTCCTTAATCTCAATATTAATCAACTTTAGTTTTATAAGCTTCCATCATTACAAATACAGCCGTTAAGATATGCATTATCATTCCTAAAAATGGTATCCATCCAAGAGCATTACCTACAATCCCTAAAATACTACCTGTTATAGGCAAGTCCTCCTTTTTTGATAATACTAAATTTACAATATGGAATGCTAGCATAGCTGCTAATGGTACCCATACTAATCCTATTATTATACTTGCACCTATTACTGGAATTCCTAATAAAGCTTCGATTCCTCCAGCAACCCATTTGGTTACTCTTACTGTCTCCTTCATAATTCTCTCCTAATAAACTATTTATTAATTCCATATTATATATTCAAAATACCTTAATAAAATTCCTATATATTTAACTTAGTATCATCTATACATTTTTATTGGTTTACATATATTATTGGGGCTACTTTTAATATATTATTTATACTAAATTCACACTACTAATCATTCTCTTATTAAAAGATGGAATATCATCAACTTCTTCAAAATCATCATTAATAATGACAATTTCATTTCCATCAGTAACAACACCATACTTAACAGTATCAAAAATATTCATACATATCTTAAGATGACTAATTTCACTCTCTGTTCCTGCTCCTAATTTATTACTCTTAATAAAAATAAATGGTACTTTATCTTTATTTTCATAAACATATACAACAATATCAACTACTTCAGCCTTAGCTTCTATATTAACTTTAACTTCAACATCTATTAAATCCTTAGGATATCCATATCTATTCATAAGCTCACTAATAATCCATTGTCTTGTGATTTCTTCACTTTTATAAATATCGTCAATCTTATAAGTAAATAAATACTCATCAATATCAATCCTATGTAATTTTCTAAAATTACACTTAGAATTAATTCTTAAATACTTACAGCTTATATCTTTAATAAATTTAGATGGATTTCCATAACTACTTAAAAATAGCTCTTCTGTAGCTCTAGTCATTCCTACATATAATAATCTTCTATCTATAGATTCAACAAAATCACTATCTTCAAATTCATTTGCAAAATCTCTTGAAGGAATAATTTTATCATTAAGTCCAGCTATTATTACAGCCTTAAACTGTAACCCCTTAGCACAATGCATAGTAAGAAGTTTTACACAATCTTCATTAAAATCTAATTCTTCATTACTTTCTAGTTCTTTATAAGGAATATTATTTTTTTCTAAGAAAATCTTAATATCCTTAAGTTGATTTTTAAACTTACTTATTATTGCAATATCTTTGTAGTCATACTTATTTTTTAGCTCATTTTCTATTGTTTCAGCAATATATTCTGCTTCTGATACTTTATTTTTAAATCCTCTATATACTGGATAAACCCCTTGTTTATCAATTAATGATGGCTTTACAAAATTATCATCCTCAAGGATATTTTTATCATCTTCAATTAAACTATATGCTGCATATGCTATTTGCATTGTTGTTCTATAACTCTTTGATAGTGATGTAGATTTGCCTGTCATATCAAGTCCTATACTAGTAAAGCTTCTTCCCTTTACAAGCCAAGCTTCTGGATAAATGCTTTGTGCTGTATCTGAAACAAATAACATACTAGAATAGCTTCTATTCATATATAATGTTTTAATAAATTCTAATTGTACTCTTGTTAAGTCTTGTGTTTCATCAACTATAATATGAGTGTATTTTTCTCCAACTTCCCTTTTTGCTTGCTTTAATGCCATTAATGCAACATCTTGAAGATCTACTAGCTTTTCTTTTTTTAAGTTATCATTATATTGAATCATTACTTCAAAAATAGCTTTTCTTATCTTAGAATTCTTTCTTAATTTGTGTGTTGATTCCACATTATTATTTGATATTCTTCCTATTCTATCAATTGTTTGATATTCTTCAATGTCTGTATAATTACAGGATTTCATCCACCTTATTTCTTCTATAATAAAGGTAAGATTCTTTCTATCTAGTACGTTTACTTTTTCATACTCTTGTTTTACTACATTTATTGCTTCCACCATAGCTTTATTTATTTGCTTTTCAGTAGCAACTCTTAATTTTTCTAGCTTTTCTTCTTTAATATATGAAGTAAAATACTTAAACATCATATTATCAATAGTTTCTATATATAGCTTGTCCTTATCTCCGCTTTCATATATTCCTAATGTTAATTGTTCATTTTCTTTATTTCTTTCTATTTCTTCATATATATATTTAATATAATTTATTAATGATTTGTTATATGTAATAACAAGGATTTTATCATCTTTTTCATAAGTATAATCTTTTAATAAAAATGGTATTTTGTGTACTGCTACTGTAGTTTTTCCCGAACCTGCTACCCCTTTAACTAGTACATGACCATTAGGTTTGTTTTCAATTATTCTTCTTTGTTCAACATTCAACCTCATTGTACTCTCTCGTTTCCCCTTTTATTTTATCTATAGCACAATTATACCATATTTTGTATATTAACTCTTCTATAAATCCTTTTTTCTTAACTATTAAAACCTTAACTTTTTAATTCTTACCACCCACTATTCTAAACTTGAATATTCTCATTTGTATTACACACAATAATCTTGAAAGGAGGCTATTTTATGAAAAAATATATTGCTATATTTCTGATTTTAATTGGATTAATATCTACTACATTTATTTCAATACCTGCATTTACTAAAAATATCTTTACAGAGGGTGTTTATAAATCGTCTGATTTTAACTTTTCAGAAGATAAAACTTATTTTGTACAGAACGTTTCATCAGAAAACGCTGTTTTCTTAACCCTTTATGACGAAAATCAACTTGTAATTCAAAGTATCCGCTTAGAAGCTAATTCAAATAAATATGACTTAATTCCACTTAAGCCTGCTTATAGGATCGTCATAGTTGGAAATGGAGAGGTTTTTATTGATCCTAGGGAACAGTAACTTTACCTCTTTATTACTTTAATATCATTTATGCTTCAAATTTAAAGAATAATATTTTTGAATTGCTAACCAAAAAATACCGCATATTCCTTTTGAATAATACGGTATTTTTATTAGTTTGAGATTTAAATATATTTTATAAACCCTTTATTTAAAGTCTATATAAATATATTTAATACATTAGAATTTAGTTACTTAAATATTTTATCATTTGCTGTAATTTCTCTAATTACTTTGGCAGGATTTCCTGCTACTATTACACCAGCAGGTATATTCTTTGTTACTACACTTCCTGCACCAATAATTGAATTTTGCCCAATTTTAACTCCTCCAATAATAGTAACTCCTCCACCTATCCATACATTATCTCCAATTTCTATAGGAAGAGACTTCTCATAACCATCAGTTCTTTCCTTGCTATCAAATGCATGATTAGGAGTTAATATTTTTTCTTTCATTTTTTCC
>JABLTN010071981.1_pt1 | contig 12059 bp, 8 predicted proteins | sample 7160141 | NCBI WGS metagenome assembly JABLTN01 (sample SAMN14651226, study PRJNA627086) | human gut metagenome | isolation source: feces | host: Homo sapiens | reverse complement strand
GGTATCGGAACGATGACGCAGTATCTGGCAGAGGCAGCCGGAAAAGTTGTGGCAGTGGAGATCGACCGCAACTTGATTCCGATCCTCTCTGAGACGCTGGCAGATTACGAAAATGTAACCGTGATCAATGAAGATGTCCTGAAACTGGACATTGCGAAACTTGCGGATGAATACAATCAGGGCAGACCAATCAAAGTAGTGGCAAATCTTCCGTATTATATTACGACACCGATCATCATGGGACTTTTCGAGAGCCATGTGCCGGTAAAGAGCATTACTGTTATGGTTCAGAAAGAAGTTGCCCTGCGTATGCAGGCAGGACCGGGCACCAAAGATTACGGGGCACTGTCTCTGGCTGTGCAGTTTTATGCAGAGCCATATATCGTGGCAAATGTACCGCCAAACTGCTTTATGCCGCGTCCGAATGTCGGAAGTGCGGTCATCCGACTGACCCTGCATGAAAATCCGCCTACCACGGTAAAGGATGAAAGTCTGATGTTCCGGATCATCCGAGCTTCTTTTAACCAGAGAAGAAAAACGCTGCTCAACGGCCTGAATAATTCACCGGAGATTGCAGCAACGAAAGAACAGATCCAGACAGCTTTTGAAAAGCTTGGTTTTCCGGCAAATGTACGTGGGGAGACATTGACCTTAAAAGAATTTGCGGCACTTGCAGATGAGTTTGCCGAATTTTAGAATAAGAGAGCGGACGTTTTACGGCGTTCGCTTTTTTACTAAATCAAGCAGTAAAGCAGATTGCGAATATCCGCTTGACGAATGGTAAGAATTACTTTGTAACGGAGTAATTCTCGCGTGCGTTCGACTTGAATCAGACAGAAAGGGGATAATATATGAGAAAAAAACTTACAGCAGTACTTCTGGCAGCGACAATGCTGCTTACTTCCGGTGTCACGGTCTTTGCAGACCGCGTGGATGCAGTCATCGACAAGCCATATCTTGCACTGGGAGCGGATTTAAGCCCACAGGAACAGATGACAGTTTTATCATTGCTCGGACTTAGTGACATCAACGTGGATGATTATGATATCATCAGCATCACCAATGCGGATGAACATGAATATCTGGATAAGTATCTGGATGCTTCGATCATCGGCACCAGGGCGTTGTCATCGGTTCTGGTCGTTGGAAAAGAAGCCGGAAACGGCATCCATGTAACAACGAAAAATATTTCCTACTGTACCGAAGGTATGTATCGCAATGCACTTTTGACGGCCGGCATCGAAGATGCGGATATCACGGTGGCAGGACCGTTTTCGATTTCCGGAACGGCGGCACTGGTCGGTGCGATCAAGGCGTATGAGACCATGACTGGGGAAGAGATTGACGATGAGAATCTCGATGCGGCAAACGATGAACTGGTGCTGACCGGCAAACTGGTAGAGGATATCGGAGATTCTGAAAAAGCAGAAGATCTGATGGCACTGGTAAAACAGGAAGTGGCAGAGAACAAACTGACCAGTGCAGAGGATATTCAAAATGTGGTGGATCAAGCATGCGATCAGCTGGATATTCAGCTTTCCGAAGAAAATCAGAAGCAGATCGCAGAACTGATGAAAAAGATAGAGGGACTGGATCTGGATGTGGATAAACTGAAGGATCAGGCAAAAGATTTGTATCAGAAACTGGAAGATCTGGATTTCCATGTGGATAAAGAGAGCGTTGGGAATTTCTTTACACGGATCATTGATGCGATCGTAAATTTCTTCCAGGGACTGTTTGGAAAATAAAAGAGGGTAACTGAAAATAAAACAAAAGATGGAGGGACTTTATGAAAGGAAAAAAAGTTTTAAGTGTTCTGCTTGCTTCTGTAATGATGTTCACGGCAGTTCCGGCAGGAAACATTGGGGCAATGGCTGCACCAGTCCAGAATGCACAGGTGCAGGAGCAGAAAGTGAAGACACAGACAGAGAGCGGTCTTTCCAATATCGCAGCGGACTGTGAAATTAGCGTTCCAAGCGAGGAAGGAGCCAACGTCAAGGAAAATATGGTGGATGGAAATCCTTCTAGTTTGTGGGTGAATAACGGGGCGAACTGGCCGTGTACGGTAACGTTTGCACTGCCAAAGGCAAACACGAAATGTGTGAAAAAAGTTGTGCTGAAATTCGAATCCGGCCATACACCGTGGAGCATGGATGTATCCCTGAAATATGCACTGAACAACGTAACAAGTGATCTGGTCAGTGTACCGGGATCTGCAAAGACTGCAAAATTTGACGATGGCTATACGTTTGAATTTGAAAATGCCCAGGCGATGACTCATCTGTATGTGGAACTTTCCAATCCGAAGAACAACGGTGCAACCGGTGCTTTCTGGCCGGCGATCGCAGAGGCAGAAGTTTATATTGATAACGGTGCGGAAGAAACAGTTGAACTGGAAAACATCGCTGCTACCAGAAAGCAGAGTCTGACACTGAAAAGCGAAGTCAATGCATCCGCAGACAAAGCAAAAATCACCGACAACGATGAGACAACGGCATCTCCTCTTCAAGAGAAAACCTTTGCAGCCGGCAGCAGTGAGACCTTTGCAGAAGTTGGTTTTGGCGTAGAGCAGAAGATGCGTCAGATTATTCTGGCACTGCCAAAGGACAATCAAAATGCATCCTATACCTATAAGCTTTACGGAAAAGCAACAAAAAACGGCTCTTATGAAACACAGCCGTTTGCGACCGGAAACATCAATACCGGTGATGCAAACAAAGTAAAGATCAACGCAGCTGATGTGGATTCTGCTGTCAAAGATCTGGAATACGAATCCGTAAAGGCTGTTTTTGAGGCAGCAAACGATGACGGAAAAAATAACATCCTGTCTCTGGCAGAGTTCCAGATCCTTGCAAACAAAGCAACGATCGCAGAGGCGGATACTGAAAATATCGTATGGAAAAGCACCGCACTGCACAGCAACTACAGTCAGGACACCCTGAACCGTATTGTTGACGGAAATTTAAGCAATACCTGGAGTGCAGACCAGTATCCGGCATATGTGGATTTTGATCTTGGAGCAGAGTATGATCTGTCAAGGATTGAAGTTTACACCCCGAAAAACGGCTATTCCCAGTATTCGCTGTACTACAGCAACGATGGTCAGAATTACAGCAAACTTGCGGAAAAAACCGGCACCGATGCCTGTCCGGATGGAGGAGAGGTTTATCAGGCAGAAGGAAAGAAAGCAAGCAGTGTGCGTATCCTGCTTTCCTACAATTCTGCAAGTTCCAAAGCCGTGCTGAATGAAGTTCGTATCCTCGGAACAAAGAGCGGGGAAGCAAAAAAAGCCGCATTTCAGGCACCGGTTTCCTATGTAGAATCCGCATACAATACAGAAGTTACCACGCAGGATACGATCGATGAAGTTTATGGTATTGTCAGCCGTAACCTTGGTAAGCAGTACAAAAACTGGTTTACTTTTGAAGTAAAAGACAAGGCAGAAGGTGCAGCCGATTATTATGAGATCGAAGATGTGGACGGTAAAGTGAAGATCACCGGCAACAGCGGTGTGACGATCGCAAACGGTTTGAACTATTATCTGAAATATTACTGCAAGGTGAGCATCACCCAGGTCGGTGATCAGGTAACGATGCCAAAAAGTATTGTAAAAGTCGGATCAAAAGTACATAAAGAGTGCAAAGTGGCACTGCGTTATGCGTACAACTACTGTACGATGTCCTACTCGATGGCATTCTGGGGCGAGGATGAGTGGAGAAAAGAACTTGACTGGCTGGCACTCAATGGTGTCAACATCGTTCTGGATATCACCGGACAGGAAGAAGTCTGGAGAGAATTTTTAAGTGCACTTGGCTATACGCATGAAGAGATCAAAGATTATATCGCAGGACCTGCCTACTATGCATGGGCATATATGGCAAACCTTTCCGGATACGGCGGACCGGTCCATGACTCCTGGTTTACCAAGAGAACGGAGCTTGCAAGAAAGAACCAGCTGATCATGCGGAAACTTGGCATGCAGCCGATCCTTCAGGGATACAGCGGCATGGTTCCAGTTGATGTGCAGAGCAAGGCAAAAGGAGCGTATGCACTGACAGACAACGATGTGATCCCACAGGGAACCTGGTGCTCCTTCCAGCGTCCGTACATGCTGCGTACCACCACAGCGGCATACGATAAATATGCAAAATTATTTTATGAGTGTCAGAAAAATGTCTATGGAGATGTAACACATTATTATGCGACAGACCCGTTCCATGAGGGCGGAGATACCGGTGACATGTCCACAAGTGATGTAAGTTCAGAAGTGTTAAATTCCATGCTGGAGTTTGACAAGGATGCAGTCTGGGTGATCCAGGCATGGCAGGGCAACCCGAGTGCCGGACTGATAAACGGACTGAACGGAAGAAAAGAGCACGCACTTGTGCTGGATCTTTATGCAGAGAAGGACACACACTGGAACGACAGTAGTTACTCCGGCGGAAAAGAGTTTCAGAAGACACCGTGGGTTTACTGTATGCTGAACAACTTCGGCGGACGTATGGGACTGCACGGACATATGGACAATATTGTCAGCGGCGTTGTCGATGCGGCAAACAACAGTGAAATGCTGACCGGTATCGGTATTACACCGGAAGGTTCTCAGAACAACCCGGTCCTTTATGATTTATTATTTGAAACTGTATGGTGTGACGATGCAACAAAAACGCTGACAGAGATCAACACCGACCAGTGGCTCAAAGATTATGTGACAAGACGTTACGGAGCCAAGAGTGAATCTGCGTATGAGGCAATGAAGATCCTCGAAAACACCGTTTACAAGGCATCTCTGAACATGCGTGGTCAGGGTGCACCGGAGTCCTACATCAATGCACGCCCGGCAGAGAGTATCGGTGCGGCATCAACCTGGGGAAATGCAGTGATCGGCTACGATATGGAAGAGCTGGAAAAAGCAGCAGAGCTGCTGCTTGAAGATTACGATACCCTGAAAAAGAGCGACGGTTATCTCTATGATCTGGCAGATGTTCTCAAACAGGTACTGTCAAACTCTTCCCAGAAATATCACAGAGAGATGGTAAGTGCTTATCGGTCCGCTGATATTGCGAAATTTAACGAGGCATCCGATCAGTTTTTAAGCCTGATCGACAAAGTGGAAGAAGTGCTCGGAACCAGAAAAGAATTTCTGTTCGGAACCTGGACAGAACAGGCGAAGAAACTGGCAGAGGGTGACGATGACTTCACAAAAGATATCTACGAACTGAATGCGAAATCGCTGGTAACTACCTGGGCTTCTTATCCGCAGGCAGAGAGTGGCGGACTGAAAGACTACTCCAACCGTCAGTGGGCAGGTCTTACACAGGACTTCTACAAACAGCGTTGGACGATGTGGATCAATCAGAAAAAGGCAGAACTGAAAGGCGAAAGCACACAGAACATCAACTGGTTTGCTTTTGAGTGGGCATTTGCAAGAAGTCACACAGAATACACGACAGAGGCATCCGGCAAAAACTTAAAAGAACTCGGGGAAGATATCCTGAAAAATTACAGTTCCAAAGATCCGGCAGCAAATGGTGCAAACGATTACACCGGAAAAGTGACTGTAACAGCAGGTTCGGAAGAGACAAGCCAGGAGAACGGTGCAGCAGCCAATGTCCTGGATGGAAGTTCCGATACAATCTGGCATAGCAACTACACAAATGCAGCCGACATGGCTTCCTACGAGAAACATTATCTGATTTTTACAATGGAAGAGGCAGTCAAACTTGGCGGACTTCGTTATCAGCCAAGACAGGGCGGAGGTCTTAACGGTATCATCAAAGCTTACGAGATCTACACCAGTATGGACGGCGAGAATTATACAAAAGCGGCAGAAGGAAACTGGACGGCAGACACTTCCTGGAAACTGGCTTCTTTTGACAAACCAGTTACCGCAAAATATGTGAAATTTGTCGTAAAGGATGCAACTTCCGAACAGGCAGGAAAATGTTTCAGCAGTGCGGCACAGATCAGACTGACCGTTCCGGAAAAAACAGGAGAAGACAAACCGACTGAGACGGAAAAACCGACTGAGACAGAAAAACCGAACCAGACCGAAAAGCCGAATGAAACGGAAAAACCGAACCAGACGGAGAAACCGGATCAGACCGAAAAGCCAAATCAGACCGAAAAACCAAAGGACAACAAATCCGACCAGAACACTTCTGGTTCTGCCGGAAAGATCGGAGATGTGATCGCAGATGCAGCCGGAGTGTTCAACTACACGATCACCGGAAATGACACCGTGGAAGTAAAGAGCATGGCAGCAAAGGGCAAAACAAAGAAAGCCGTAAAAATTTCTGCATCGATCAAAGCAAATGGTAAGACTTACAAAGTGACCGGTATTGCGGCAAACGCCTTTAAGGGCAATAAAAAGATGACTTCCGTGCTCATCGGAGGCAATGTGAAAAAGATTGGCAGAAGTGCATTTGAAAACTGCAAAAACTTGACGAAAGTTACCGTGAACGGCAGCAAACTGCAGACCATCAGCAAAAATGCATTCAAAGGCGATAAAAAGTTAAAGAACATCAGCCTGAAGAAAGTAAAATCTCTGAAGAAAGTAGAAAAGGCGGCATTTAAGGGCATTTCGAAAAAAGTAACCGTAAAAGTGCCGAAGAACAAAAAGAAAGCTTACAGCAAGCTGCTGGCAAAAGGAAGCATTGCGGCAGGCAAAGTAAGATCATAAAACATAGCATAGAAGGATTCCGGCAGACATAGGATAGCATGAAAGAAACGGAAAGGGCGAAATTCCGGTGAAAGGATTTTTATACAGAAACTGGAAAAACATGCTTTTTCACATCTATCTGTTTGTACTGTTTGCCGGAATCGGAATCGGCAGTGTGGAATATATCCGCTGGTGTGAAAGATCACTTCCGGCATCAGCGGATATTCCGCCTGAGATTGCCCTGACTTTCGACGACGGACCACATCCGGTCTATACGAAAAAGTTGCTGGACGGTCTGCGAAAACGAGGCGTAAAGGCAACCTTTTTTCTGATCGGGGAAAATATCGAAGGAAATGAAGAATTGGTAAAGCAGATGGCAGAAGATGGACATCTGATCGGAAACCATACCTGGTCCCATGTGGACGTTACAAAAATGTCGGATAAACAGGCATGTGAAGAGATTACAAAAACGAGCGAGCTGGTCAGAAGCATTGTCGGCTATGACACCGAATATATCAGACCTCCTTTTGGGGCATGGAACAAAAACCTGGAGTGCGGTTTTGGGATGTTTCCGGTGCTTTGGACCATCGATCCGCTGGACTGGAAAACAGAAAATGCGGATCAGATCGTAGAAAAAGTGATGTCTGAGGCAAAAGAAAATGCCATTATCCTGCTGCATGACCGCTATGAAGCTTCGGTGGAAGCGGCACTTCGGATCGTGGATCTGTTAAAGGAGCAGGGCTATACATTTGTAACAGCAGATAAGCTTGTACTGGAATGACAGGATGTTATAGAAAGTTACTTTGTGACGGAGTTACTTGTGTGGTATCTTTCAAACGAAAAAGAAACACAGGAGGGGAGGAAGAACTTTGGATTTATTTGATTATATGAGAGAAACGAAAATGGAGAGTGAAGCACCGCTTGCTTCCAGGATACGGCCCAGGACATTGGATGAGATTGTCGGACAGCAGCATATTCTGGCAAAAGATAAACTGCTTTACCGGGCGATCAAAGCAGATAAACTCAGTTCCGTTATTTTTTACGGACCGCCGGGAACCGGAAAGACAACGATCGCAAAAGTGATCGCCGGTACAACGAGTGCGGCTTTTACGCAGATCAATGCTACGGTGGCAGGTAAAAAAGATATGGAAGAAGTTGTTGCCGAGGCAAAACAGAGGATGGGCATGTATGGAAAGAGGACGATTCTGTTTGTAGATGAGATCCATCGTTTTAACAAAGGGCAGCAGGACTATTTACTTCCGTTTGTTGAGGACGGGACACTGGTGCTGATCGGGGCGACAACGGAGAATCCTTATTTTGAAGTCAACGGTGCTTTGCTTTCCAGATCCAAAGTTTTTGAACTGAATCCGCTTGAAAAAGAAGATATCAAAAAACTGATTCTGCGTGCGGTCACGGACAGCGAACGCGGTATGGGGGCATATGATGTCTGCATGGATGAGGAAGCGGCAGATTTTCTGGCAGAAGCGGCAGACGGCGATGCCAGGTCTGCACTCAATGCTGTAGAGCTTGGTGTGCTGACAACGGAGCGTTCTGCAGACGGGAAAATCCACTTTACGATCGACGTGGCATCAGAGTGTATCCAGAAACGTGTGATCCGCTACGATAAGGCGGGAGATAATCACTACGATACGATCTCTGCTTTTATCAAGAGTATGCGGGGATCAGATCCGGATGCGGCAGTTTATTATCTGGCAAGAATGCTCTATGCCGGAGAAAGTGTGACCTTTATCGCCAGAAGGATCATGATCTGTGCATCCGAAGATGTCGGCAATGCAGATCCGCAGGCACTTCAGGTGGCAGTTGCGGCGGCACAGGCTGTCGAGCGTGTCGGTATGCCGGAGTCGCAGCTGATCCTTTCTCAGGCAGCAATTTATGTGGCATGTGCTCCGAAGAGCAATGCAGCAACGAATGCGATCTTTTCGGCAATGGAATCGGTGAAAAATAAAAAAGCTTCCGTGCCGCCGTATCTGCAGGATGCACATTATGGCGGAGCAGGGAAGCTGGGGAGGGGCATTGGTTATGAATATGCCCACGATTTCCCGAAACATTTCTCAAAGCAGCGTTATCTGCCGTATGAACTCGGTGAAGTGAAGTTTTATGAGCCAAGTGACAGCGGATATGAGCAGCAGATCAGGAAGCATCTGGACTGGCTGCATGAAGAATAAAATGCAGGGCAGAATGGTTCTGTACTTCGAACTTCAATTCTGCCAGGTGTTCAGGAGAGCTGTGTCATCAGAAACTGGTAGACCATTTCGCATTTGTTTTTCCAGGACTTGCACATAGCTTCTGCCTGTTTTTTGTCCGGAACCGTAAGAGTCAGGTCGATCAGATCGGACTCTTTTTCTTTTATGACACAGTGTACGGCATATTCTTTTGCCGTGGTACGGTAATAATCCGCCGTGACCGAAACCTCATTTCGCAGCTCAATCTTGTGTTCCTGAAGATACTGATCGGCTTCCTCCTGGATTGCATTCGGGATGCGGTCACAGAAATAGCCAAGTGCCTCGCGTCCGCTCTTTGTCAGCTGAAACTGTGTGGTATTGCGGATGGTCTGTGGCTTAACAAGATTGGCTTCTTCCAGTTCTGAAAAAGCTTGCTGCAGCGTGAAATAGTTTGTGTAGCCGCGGTCAAGCAGAAAACTGGAAATCTGGCTGTTTGTAAGCGGAAAATCCACGCGGTCAAGCATATATAAGATAATTAATTTATAAAGCGTAAATGGTTCAGCCATAAAATGCCTCCTTATGTAAAAAATCTCTGCAAAAGCGTGTCAGGTTTCACCTGTGTCCGTTTTACTTTCATTCGGTAAACAGACGTCCCTGCCAGGTATCACGGACTTTCAGTTCGTGGTGGATATGGTTGAGGACGCTGCGTTTTTTCAGGCTCCAGAGCGGTGCGATCAGCAGATCGCTCGGACCGTCCCCGGTCAGGCGGTGGATCGTGATATCCGGCGAGAGCACTTCCAGACAGCGGATCACAAGATCAACGTATTCATCTTCCGATAAAATGTGAAATCCGCTCTGCCCATAATAATCTGCCAGATCGGTGTGTTTCAGCACATGGAGCAGCTGCAGCTTGATGCCGTCAATGTGGTGTGCATTTAAGTAACGCATGGTCTCCAGGATATCTTCTGTAGTTTCGCCCGGAAGACCAAGAATCGTATGAACGACCGTCTCTAATTTATGCTCCTGCAGTTTTTTTAGTGCATCTTCAAAACAGGAAAGTTTATAGCCTCTGCGGATAAAAGCGGCTGTTCGTTCATGGATCGTCTGAAGCCCAAGCTCTACCGTGACCGGTTTCTTTTTATTCAGCTCCGATAACAGATCCAGCGTCTCGTCCGGCAGGCAGTCCGGTCTTGTGCCGATCGAAAGTCCGACGATGTCTTCGTGTTCAATCGCCTCTGTAAAAATACGCTCCAGATATGAAAGCGGAGCGTAAGTATTGGTGTAAGCCTGAAAATAGGCGATAAAATGCGTTGCCGGAAATTTCGGGGAAAGGCGGACCTTCTGTTCCTCAATCTGCTGATGGATCGGGTGTGTCCTGTCACCGGCAAAATCACCGCTTCCGCCCTCACTGCAGAAAATACAGCCGCACTTTCCGAGCGTGCCGTCGCGGTTCGGACAGGTCATGCCGCCGTCTAAAGAGACTTTGTAAATCTTTTCACCGTAGCGGTCCCGCAGATGATAATCCAGCGAGCGGTACGGTTTTCCACCAAAATCTGGCGGTTTTACAGTCATAAAGCTACCTCCGTGGTATCTGCCGGCAAAATCCGGCAGCTGTTCTTTAAAACTTATCATAGCATCTGCATTTGTAAAAATCAAGGAGACGAAAAAAGGTTTGCGGCATTTCCTCTGGTATGGTAGAATGATAGAAGAAAATGCTGGGTGTGCATGGCATGCCTTGGGATGTTTTACAGAAAGGAATCCAAAAGATGAGTATACTGATAAAAAACGGCAGAGTGATTGATCCGGACACCAGAAAAGATGGCCGGTACGATATCCTGATCGAGGAGGATAAGATTGTAAAGGTAGACCAGGAGATCAAGGAAGAGGCAGAAGAAGTGATCGATGCAGAAGGCTGCTACGTTATGCCGGGCCTGATCGACCTGCATGTTCACTTGAGGGATCCGGGACAGACGTACAAGGAGACGGTTGAGACAGGAGCAGCTGCAGCGGCACACGGAGGATTTACCACCGTGCTGGCGATGCCGAATACAAAGCCGGTAACAGATGACAGACTTAATATCCGTTATGTACACAACAAGGCAAAAGCGATGGCACCGATCCACGTACTGCAGGCCGGTGCGATCACAAAAGGACAGAAGGGAAAAGAACTTGCCGACATCGAATCCATGGTAGCGGAAGGAGCTCCGGCAATCAGTGAGGACGGTAAATCCGTTATGGATTCCTTGCTCTGCAAAGAAGCAATGAAGATCGCAGCAGAGTGCGGCGTTCCGGTCATGGCACACTGCGAGGACATCGACCTGGTGGACGGCGGTGTGGCAAATGACGATGAATCGATCCGCAAACAGGGACTTCGCGGCATCAGCAATGCAGTCGAGGACATCATCGCCGTGCGTGATGTGATGCTGGCAGGAGAGACAGGAGCACACCTACATCTGTGCCACTGCTCTACTTATGGAAGCGTGGAGATCGTCAAACAGGCAAAAAAACAGGACATCCATGTAACGGCAGAAGTATGCCCGCATCATTTTACGCTGACCTCCAAAGATGTCGATGCCAGCGATGCAAACTATAAAATGAACCCGCCGCTGCGTACCAAAAAGGACGTAGAGGCATTAAAACGAGGTCTGCGAGATGACATTATGGATGTGATCGCAACCGACCATGCACCGCACAGCGAAGAGGAAAAGAGACGTTCCTTTACGGCAGCACCGTTTGGTATTGTCGGACTTGAGACAGCTGTTCCGCTTACCATCAGCGAGCTGGTAGAAAAAGAGTACCTTACACCGATGCAGATGGCAGAAAAGATGAGCTACAATCCGGCAAAAATCCTGGGACTGGACAAAGGTTCCCTTGCAGAAGGCAAGATCGCCGATGTGGTCATCATTGATCCGAACGAAGAGTATGTGATCGATAAAAATACCTTCGCATCCAAAGGACGCAACACACCGTTCCACGGCAGAACCGTACGAGGCAAAGTCAAAGTGACGATCTGCGACGGAAAGGTCGTTTATAAAGATAAATAGAATGATAAATGCCGTTCCACACAGCAAATGTGTGGATCCACAGAAGAAAGGATAAGATTATGATTCAGAAATTGATCCAGAAGATCCAGAAAACACATGCACCGATCGTAGTAGGACTCGATCCGATGCTTTCCTATGTACCGGCCTCAAAGAAGAAGTCGATATGGCGGC
>JABLTN010002738.1_pt1 | contig 12066 bp, 9 predicted proteins | sample 7160141 | NCBI WGS metagenome assembly JABLTN01 (sample SAMN14651226, study PRJNA627086) | human gut metagenome | isolation source: feces | host: Homo sapiens | reverse complement strand
TCTGCTCGTGGATGGCCTTGCACAGCAGGTACATGCCCATGCTGGCGCGGATGGTGGTGATATCCCAGGTGCCCAGCAGCCGGATGACTTCTTCCAGGCTGTTGATGACCATGTCCCGGTTAATGATGATCTCATGGTGCTCGCTGCCCAGATACTCTGCGGTCTGGCGGGCATATTTCAGGTCGATGGCGTCGGTGTCCATGCCGATGGCAAATGTCCGGATGGGCTTGCCCAGCTTTTTGGCCGCAATGGAGCAGACCAGCGAGGAGTCGAGGCCGCCGGAGAGCAGGAAGCCCACCGGGGCATCGGCGTCCAGCCGCTTCTCCACGCCCGCAATGAGCTTTTCGCGGATGTTTTTCAGGATGGTGGGCATGTCGTCCTCCATGGGGGCCGGCACATCGGCGATGTCCTCATACCGGACAAAGCGGCCATCGCAGTAGTAGCTGCCAATGGGGAACGGGCGGATGTCGTCGCACCAGCCAATGAGGTTCTGCATCTCGGAGGCGAACGCGATCTGGTGGCTGGACTTGGAGTAGCCGTAGAACAGCGGCCGGATGCCGATGGGGTCGCGGGCCGCGATCAGACGATCCTTGCGGGAATCGTACAGAATCAGAGCAAACTCGGAGTCCATGTGGCGGAACATGTCGAGGCCATACTCATAATAGAGCGGCAGCAGGATCTCGCAGTCACAGTCGGAGGCGAATTTGTAGCCCCGGCGCTTCAGGATCTCTTTCTCGAACCGGAAGCCGTACAGCTCACCGTTGCAGACCACGCAGTCGGCCCCGCGGTAGAACGGCTGCATTCCCTCCGGCGTCAGGCCCATGATGGCAAGGCGGCCAAAGCCCATCAGGCCGAAAGGCCCTTCCACCACGCGCTGATCGTCCGGGCCGCGCGTCACGGTGCGCAGCAGGTATTCTTTGAATTTGGCGGCACTCAGGTCGTGCCCCGTGTAACCCATAACACAACACATACTTCTTACCCCTCTGAAACAAATCAAAACAAACAAAAAATACGGCAGCAATCATCCCATTTGCTAGGACGAATGCTGCCGTATCCGTGGTGCCACCTAAATTACCGGCGCACAGGGGCGCCAGTCACTTTTGTGCGCTCTCCCCGTTGAAAGCACTGCCGCGATAACGAGCGGCGCACGTCTGCCCCTACTACGCGCCCGAGGCGGGTTCAGGGGGAAGCTCACGGGGGTTCGTTCAGGTCCGGCTCTCTGCGCGGCTTGCACCTGCCCGCGCTCTCTGGAAGAGGGCCGCGTGGACCTTACTTTTCCCGGTCAACGCTTTTTCTTGACCGAATTGTATCACGGCTTTTCTGCCGTGTCAATCGGGGATTCACAATTTTTTTCGGTTTGTGCAGGGTGAACGGTTTCGGCTTCCTTTGCGGCGCAGCTGCGGCACAAACCGTACAAAACGCTGCCCTCGCACTGCAGGGTAAAGCCGTGCTCCGCCATCAGGTGGGCCCGCACTTCATCCATGAAATGGCAGTCCAGGTGGTAGATGCGGCCGCACCGCACGCACTTCAGGTGCAGGTGCTCCCGGCAGTGGCGGCCCTCGTCCACATACTGGAACACGGCTTTTTCGCCCTTGTCCGCCACGTATTTCATCACCCGCTGCTCCCCGGCCAGTTTATCCAGATAGCGGTAGACCGTGGTGGGGTTGGGGGCCGCGCCCTGCTCTTCCAGGTGGGCCAGAATGTTGGACGCGCTGACTGCGTGCTGGCGGTTATTGATGAGATAATCCAGGATGAGCTGGCGTGTTTTGGTGTTGTAGCCGTCACTTCGTGCCATGCAAAAACCTTCTTTCTACCGGGTAGTGTACCACAATTTACACATGGATGCAAAACAAGAGCGCGAAACTGGTGACAAGCACAAAAACGTTTGTCAAAATACTCAAAACAGAGACAATATATCTGGTCAAAACGGAAAACGCACCAAAGTTTTGCGAAAAGTCTTGTAATAAATGATACCTTGTGTGATAATAAGAAGACCAGATTCGTTGGATTGTTTCAGGGATACAACCTGCCGTACCCAGAGCGCTGCTTCCGGTTGGAACGTTGTGGGTGGGCGGGGTATTTTTGCTTGAAAGATCCCCGGAGATATAGGAGAAGAAGATGAAAGAGATGGAATCCCAGGCAAAGCTGAGCTTGAAACTTCAGGCGTACCAGTACCTGAAAACCAAAATCCTGAACTGCGAGTACCGTCCCAACGAGTTTCTCAACGAGCAGAAGCTCTGCGCCGAGATGGGCAACATCAGCCGCACCCCCATGCGGGACGCGCTGGGCCGGCTGGAGCAGGAGGGTCTCATCACCATCCTGCCCAAAAAGGGCCTGATGGTGTCCGGTATCACCGAAGAAGACGTGCACAGCATGTTTGAGATGCGTCTGCTGGTGGAGCCCTATGCCCTGCGTACTTATGGCAGCGAGATCCCGCAGGAGGAGCTGGCCGCGTTTACCGAGTTGATGCATAACCCGGACCGCATTGATGATTTCTGCAAAGCGGACGATGATTTCCACGAGCTGCTGATGAGCACCCTGCCCAACAAGTATCTGCGCTCGGCCTACGACCGCATCACCGGCCTGAACACCCGTTTCCGCATCATGACCGGCAAGGTGAGCATGATCAACCGGGAGCAGACCTGTGAAGAGCATCTGGAAATTCTGGATGCCGCTACCAAGGGCGACTGGAACACCGCCGCCGATGCTTTGCAGAAGCACCTGGAGATCGCCCGTGACAAAGCCGAGGGCGTGATCAAGGTCATCCGGCTGTGGTAACTGGAAGCAAGCAAAAAAGGACGCCTGACGGCATCAGTCAGGCGTCCTTTTCGTATGGGGCAAAAATCTGGGGCAAAAATCAGAGCGCGTCCAGCTCTTGCTGCAGCTGGGCCAGCGAGGCGCGGATGGGCAGTTTCTGGGGGCAGACGCCCTCACACTTGCCGCAGCGCGCGCAGTGGCTGGCTTTTTCGGCGTCCGGGAAGTGGGCCGCCCACTGCTTTTTGATGGCGTCTTTCTGGCCGAACATGGAAAGTTTGTTCCAGATGCTGAAGTTGTCCGGGATGTCCACGCCCATGGGGCAGGGCATACAGTAGCGGCAGCCGGTGCAGCCGATCTTCATCCGGCTGTGCAGGATGGCAGCGGTCTTTTCCACGGCCTGCGCTTCTTCGGGGGAAAGCGGCTCAAAATGCTCAAACGTTTTGAGATTATCTTCCAGCTGGTCTTCCGCGCTCATGCCGGAAAGGATGACATGGACATTCTGGTGGCTGCCCACCCAGCGCAGTGCCCAGGAAGCGGCGCTGGCCTCCGGGCGCAGGGCCTTGAGGGGGGCTTCGGCGTCCGGGGGCAGGGTGGCCAGGGTGCCGCCCTTGATGGGCTCCATGATGATGAGGGGGACGCCCAGTTCCTCGGTCAGCTGGTAGCCGCGGTCACCGGAGATCTCCTCGGCGCGGTCATCCGTGTCCAGATAGTTGTATTGCAGCTGGCAGAAATCCCAGGGCTGATCCCGCAGGATGTGCTCAAAGCCCGCCGAATGATCGTGGCAGGAGAAGCCCAGGCTGCGGATGGTGCCGGCGGCTTTCTGCTCCCAGAGCCAGTCCACGATGCCCAGGGCCTTGGCCTCGTCGTAGCGGGCCTTGTGCAGGGAGTGCATCAGGTAAAAATCAAAATAGTCCACGCCCAGCCGCTTTTGCTGGTCGGCAAAAACGCGCTTGGCCTCATCCAGGCTCTTGCACTGCCACAGGGGCAGTTTGGTGGCCAGGTAAAAACTTTCCCGGGGCCATTTGGCAATGACCCGGCCTACAAAGGGCTCGCTCTCACCGCCGTGGTAGGGGTAGGCGGTGTCAAAGTAGTTGACGCCCGCGTCCCGGGCGGCGTTGAGCAGGGCTTCGGCCCGGGGCTCATCAATCCTGCCCTCCGGTGTGGTGGGAAAGCGCATACACCCATAGCCCAGCAGCGAGGTGCGGACCGGGGCGTTTTTCCAGTTGCGATATTCCATAGCTCTCTTTTGCGGCGGGAATTTTGGCACGGCCCGCCGCTCCTCCTGCAGCAAGTATACCATAAGGCAAAAAAATATGATACAATAGGATGCAGCGCAACCTGCAGCAAATCAATTTGAAATACGAGGAAGACAATGGAACCTTTGAAACTTGGCAATATCACGCTGCCCCACAAGGCAGTGTTCGGCCCCATGGCGGGCTTCACGGATGCCCCCTGCCGCCGCCTGATGGCAGAGCACGGCGCGGGCTTTACCGTCAGCGAGATGGTGTCCAGCCGGGCGCTGGTGTACGGTGACCACAAAACGGTCAGCCTGCTCAAGGCGGAGCCCAACGGGGCCCCCTACGGCGTGCAGATCTTTGGCGAGGTGCCCGAGATCATGGGGCAGGCCGCGGCGGCCATTGAGCAGTACCAATTCGATTTCCTGGACATCAACATGGGCTGTCCGGCCCCCAAGATCGTGTCCGGCGGTGCGGGCAGCAAGCTGATGCTGGACCCGGACGTCTGCGGCAGGATCGTGGAGCAGGTGGTGCAAAACACCTCCCGCCCCGTCACGGTCAAGATGCGCAAGGGCTGGGATGCCGACCACATCACGGCCGTGGAGTGCGCCAAAGCCTGCGAGCAGGCGGGGGCGGTGCTGGTGGCTGTCCATGCCCGGACCCGGGAGCAGATGTATACCCCGGGCATCGATCGGAGCATTGTCCGGAAAGTGAAAGAGGCCGTCCACGTCCCGGTGCTGGGCAACGGCGACATCCACACGGCGGAAGACGCCCTGACCATGATGCGGGAGACCGGCTGCGACGGCGTGATGATCGCCCGGGCGGCGCTGGGCGACCCCTGGCTGTTTGAGCGGGTGAACGCGGCCATCGAGGGGCTGCCCGCCCCTAAAGAGCCAAATTTACAGGCCCGGATGAACGCCCTCCGCCGCCAGGTGGAAGAGATGGTGGAGCAGAAAGGTGAATTTGTCGCCATGCCCCAGGCCCGGGCCCAGACCATGCACTATATGAAAGGCCTGAAAGGTGCTTCGGCCCTGCGGCGGTACTGCTGCGAGCTGAGCCATCTGGAAGACATCGACACCCTCATCGAGGCCGTGTTTGACCAGCAGCGGAGAGCTGCGGATGCAGATGATAACCGGGAGATCCCGTTCCCGTAAAGAAAGAAGGACCTTACCATGGATTCTCTCACTTCTCGCCGTCTCCGCCTGCCGGGGCGTCAGCGTGACCGCTTCTGGCTGACAGTGGGGCTGTGCGCCCTGACGGCGGCGCTGTTCTTCCTGCCGTTCTACATTCTGGACGGCGGCTTTTTCCACTATGCCGGCGATTTCAACAGCCAGCAGATCAGCTTTTACCGGTATATGAACGGCTTTGTCAAGGGGCTGGGCTACCCGGACAGCCCGCTGGCCGGGGCAGCGTCCAATACGTTCTCCTGGGCCACCGACCTGGGCAGCGGTGCCATGAACGCCTATTCGTTCTACCTGTACGGCTCGCCGTTTTTCTGGTTCTCGCTGATCTTCCCGCAGCAGTGGCTGCCCTACCTGATGGTGCCGCTGCTGGTGCTCAAGTTTGCCGTGGCGGGCGGCGGCGCGTACCGCTACCTGCGCCGCTATGTGCAGAACGCGAATTTTGCGGTGCTGGGTGCCTGCCTGTATACGTTTTCCGGCTTTTCGGTCTACAACATCTTCTTCAACCACTTCATTGACGTGGTGGCCCTCTTCCCCTGGATGCTGGCCGCGCTGGCCGAAGCAATGTATGAGCACCGCCACGGGCCCTTTGCGTTCTGGGTGGCGCTCAACCTGCTCAACAACTATTTCTTCTTTGTGGGGCAGGTGCTCTTCCTGATCATCTACTTTGTCTGCAAAGTCAGCGCCGGGGATGTGAAGCTGACGCCGAAGCTCTTTGCGCGTCTGGCGTTTGAAAGCCTGCTGGGCGTGGCACTGGGCTTTATCCTGCTCTGGCCGGCGGTGCTCTCGGTGCTGCAAAACCCCCGCACCATCGACCTCTCCTCCGGCTGGGGCTTTTTGACCTATTCCAAGGTCCAGCAGTATCTGGCCATTCTGGTCAGCTGGATCCTGCCGCCGGATTCGCCCTATATGACCTCCATCTGGTCCGAGGGCGTCATCAAGTGGACCAGCATGTCCGCCTACCTGCCCCTGTGCAGCCTGGCCGGTGCCATGGCCTACTGGCGGGCCCGGAAAGGGGACAGTAAAAAGCGGATCGTGGCTACCTGCGCCGTGTTTGCGCTGGTGCCTGTCCTCAACAGCGCGTTCTATGCCCTCAACTCCAGCTACTATGCCCGCTGGTATTATATGCCGGTGCTCATCCTCTGCGCCATGACGGCCTGCGCGCTGGAAGCGCCGGACACCGACCTGGATGCCCCGGCCCGGGGCATTGGCTGGCTGATGGTGGCCACCCTGGCCTTTGCCGTGGTGCCGGTGCAGGACACGGAGAGCGGGAGCTGGAGCTTTGGCGTGCTGCAGAACCCCGGCCAGTTTGCGGCGGTGTTCGCCTTTGGTCTGGGCGGGCTGCTGGTGTACCGCTTTCTCTGCGGGCGCTGGCGGGGGCAGAAAGTGTTTGCCCGGCGGCTGCTGGCGGCCACGCTGGCCTTTGCCTGCGCGTTCAGCGTGGTGCACATCGGCATTGGCAAGTTCGGTCAGTGGAACACCGACAGCGACCTGGTGGAGGAGTACACCAACGCCCTCAAGCTGAAAGAAGACCTCCCCGCGGGTGACTGGCGGGTTGACACCTACAAGACCCACGATAACCTGGGCCTCTGGCTGGATAAGAGCTGCCTGCAATACTTTGGCAGCACGGCAGCCCCCAGCATCCTGAGCTTTTACCCGGCACTGGGCGTCAAGCGGGACGTGCGGAGCGAGCCGGAGCTCTCCAACTACGCCCTGCGGGGGCTGCTGAGCGTGAAATATCTGCTGACCACGGGGAAACATCAGGAGGATTTCCTCGCGGAGGCCGACGAGGGCTGGAGCTACTACGACACCCGGGACGGCTACCTGCTGTATGAGAACGAGAATTACGTCCCCATGGGGTTCCCCTACGATTACTACCTGACCGAGAGCCAGTACGAGAACACCATCAAGACCACCCGCTCCAACCTGCTGATGCGGGCGCTGGTGCTGAAAGACGAGGATGCCGAAACCTACAGCGAGTACCTGCAACCCCTGCCCGAGGAACGGCTGAACGACCTCTACTATGACACCTACGTGGAGGACTGTGATGCCCGCCGGGCCACGGCCAGCCGGGTGTTTGAAATGACGAATTCCGGCTTCCATGCCGAGATCGACCTGACCCGGGAAAACCTTGTTTTCTTCTCGGTGCCCTATGACGATGGCTTTACGGCCTATGTCAACGGGGAGCAGGCCGACATCGTGGAAGTGGACGAGGGCCTGATGGCGGTGCTCTGTCCGGCAGGGACCAACCGCGTTGATTTTGTCTACCAGGCCGATGGCTACTCCCTGAGCCGGACGGTGACGCTGGCGGCCATCCCGGTCTTTGCAGTCTACTGCGGGTTCTGGTGGGATCGGAAGAAACGAAAAACCGCGTAACAAAGCATAAAAAATGTCAATACGCATTCTCCCACAAAATCCCGCGTTCTTTTTGGTAAAAGAGCGCATAGCCTCCGCAGCCCAAACGTGATAGAATAAATCTGTTTGCGGCAGGCCGCGAAATACTGTGAGGAGAGTGCAACATGGAACAATGTTATCTGATGCCCGGACAGGAACGCTGTGAGAAGATCAAGGATGCAAACGGCGTGCCCAAAGTAAGCTACTCCTACCGCTCGCTGCAGGGGGCGTTTTTCCACTGTGTGAGCCGCAGTGTGGAGGAAGCCCAGAGCCGCTGCGAGGACTGGCTTGTGACCCAGGACCGCTGCTACCGCAACTGACCCACGGCAACAAAAGGATATTTTGCAAAGAGAGCTGCAGCCGCTGCACGGGCGGAAGCGGCTCTCTTTTTGTATGTGGGAGAAAAACAGCGATCCAGACAAAAAGAAAAGTAAAAATCTGGCAAAATTGTGGGCCATTGTTCCGGGTGAAAATACTATTAGATGGGGGGAATTGACAACATTTTTGATTCCGGGTATAATAAAATGCGATATTGTGAAAATTTGTCAAAATCTGAAAAGCAACGTAGGCAAACGATTTCAGCGCCACAGAAAGGGGGCTTTTGGGAATGGACGAACGGTATACGCGGTACATTGAAAACCTGCGCCGGGTCCGTGCCCTCGCGCGCCCGGAAGCCCACGCCGGAATGAAAGCCGCCGACCTGCTGGAAGAGATCAAGCAGAACGCGGCGGAGTCCTACACGCTGATGCAGCAGAGCAATGCCATCCTGGACGAAGTGATCTTTTCCCGCCGGGCGGAAAACCTGACGGAGGAGGAAGCCGCGGGCCTTTCCGAGTTCGCGGGCAAGCTGTTCAACTACGCCAACAGCGAGGACTGCGGCATTGCCTATAAGATCCACGCCCTGCTGCTGGACTACGCCCGCCTGAAACAGGACGACCGGGCCATCATCCGGGAGCTGTACTGGGCCGGCGTGACCATGCATTACATGAATGTCCGGAGCGATGATTCCAGCATCAATCCCCTGGGCAAACAGGTGCGGGGGTATTTCCAGGAGGGAGCCTCCTACATGGCCCGGTACGAGGGATTTGACCTGGAGACTAAGAGCTATATCATCCGGTGCCTGGGCAACAGCCGGATGGCCATGTCCCGCCACAGCCATGCCGACTGCGAAGCTTACATGGAAGTGTTCGACAAGGCCATGGGGGTCATCCGCTCGCCCTATTACCGCAAGCTGGACCCCTCCATCCCCTGGGATAAATTTGAGTATGCCATGCACGCGGATCGGATGACCCTGCTGGCTTACCTGCGGGATTTTAAGGACCCGGAGATCGCGGAAAAGGTGCTGGAATCGGCGGAGTACATCCACCGGGAGCAGGCGAAGAACCAGACGGACGACGAGCGGCTGCAGAACTGGCGGCTGGGCTATTTTTACGCGATGGCCCGTTACCACGCCGGGCGCTGCCCGGTCCGCGAGGTGGTGGACGTGCTGTTGGAGGCCATTGAAAAGGCGGACCCGAAAGACTACTCGCCTACGGGCATCAACAACAATCTGACCAGCCTCTCCTCCCTGTTTTATTATGAGGCCGCGCTTCCGCCGGAGGAAAAGCCCCAGTACGCCTGCCGGCTGGAAAAAATGTTCAGCAAGAGCGTGAGCTACCTGAACGATCTGCCTGTGAACCAGTATCCCCGTGTGGCCAGCAACGCGGTGCGGGAACTGGTGGAGATGCAGGCAGTCGCGGAGCGGCCCTACCGCAAAAACATGCTGGTGTACATGCTGGCGGCCCACAAGCCGACCTATGTCCACTCTTTGATGGTGGCCAACCTGACCCGCTTTTTTGTCCGGCGGCTGCTGTGGAAGAAGCCGGAGGCCATGGTGGGCACCATGGGGTACGACACCGTGGAAGCGGTGCGGCAGCACGCGGAGGAACTCTGTGTGATGGCCTATGAATGCGGCGTGTACCACGACATTGGCAAGAGCATGGTGACCATGTATGTGGGCAACAACTCCCGCCGCCTGCTGGATGAGGAATTTGTCTGCGTGCAGTGGCACGCGGCGTTTGGCTATGAGCTGCTGTGTAAGATCGGCCACAAAGGCGACCTGGCGCTGGCGGCACTCTACCATCATACGTATTATGACGGCCAGGGAGGCTACCCGAAAGATCAGCCGCCCTGCCCGAAGAACATGAAACCTATTGTGGACGCCCTGACCGTGGCCGACTCTCTGGACGCGGCCACCGACAACATCGGGCGGTGCTACACAGCGGCAAAGCCGCTGGAAAAGCTGATCGAGGAGCTGCGAGCCCAAAAGGGCAGCCGCTACGCCCCGGCGGTGGTGGAGCTGTTCGACGACCCGGATTTCTGCACCGAGTTTCGGCGCAAACTGTACGAGTCCCGCCAGAGCGTGTATCTGGAAGTGTACCGCGAGACGATTTAACGCGCGAAAAAAGGCAGCCGCGAAGGCGGCTGCCTTTTGTGCTGTCAAAATCAAAAAATCAGTTCTCGGAAGAAATATCCTGGCCGAAGTATTTCTCACCCAGCTCGGAGAGAGTGCCATCGGCACGCAGCTCCTCAATGGCGTTGTTGATGGCCTCCAGCAGGGTGGCGGTCTCGTCGCCTTTGCGCAGAGGGATGGCAACGTGGGAAGCTTCCTCCGTGAATGCCACCAGCTTGAAGTCCGCGTCCGGATGGACATTGAGGTAATCGTAGAACGAGACGTCGGCGTTCAGGGTAGCGTCGATGCGGCCTGCCGTCAGCAGCTGGATGGTCTCTTCCAGCGTGTCGATGCCCTGCACGGTAGCGCCGTAGCTCTCGGCCAGCTCCATGTAGGTGGAGGCCAGGCTGTTGGCCGTGGTCTTGCCGTCCAGGTCCTCAAAGCTGGTAATGCTGTCGTTGTCTTTCTTGACGGCGAGCGCGGTGTGGATGTAGCCGTAAGGCGTGGTGAAATCGTAGGTCTTGGAGCGTTCCTCGGTGACCTCCACGCCGTTGCAGACCATGTCATAACGGCCAGCGTCCATGCCGGCAAACAGGCTGTCCCAATCGCTCTCCACATATTCCGGCTCCACGCCCAGCTTCTCGGCAATGGCGCGGGAGACTTCCACGTCGTAGCCCACCAGCGTGTCGTCCGCGTCGTGGAAGCTCCAGGGCTGCCATGCGCCTTCCAGCGCCACGATGAGGGTGCCGCGGTTCTGGATGGTGGAGAGCAGGTCGCCGCCCGCGGAGGCAGCACTGGAGGCGGCAGTGCCAGCGGTGGAAGCCGCGGTGTTATTGGAGGAAGAGCAGCCGCTCAGGCTCAGCACGCCTGCCGCTGCCATCACGCTCATCAGGGAGATAAAGGTTCTTCTTTTCATGGTTGGATTCCTTTCAGTTCGTCTGTTCAATTTTGCGTAAAAATTCTCTGGTGCGTTCTTCTTTGGGGTGGGCGAAGAACTCCTGCGAGGGAGAGGCCTCCACCACCACGCCGTTTTCCATGAAGACCGTCTTGGAGGAGACGCCGCGGGCAAAGCCCATCTCATGGGTGACCACCAGCATGGTCATGCCCTCTTCGGCCAGCTGCCGCATAACGGCCAGCACCTCACCGGTCAGCTCCGGGTCCAGGGCGGAGGTGGGCTCATCAAAATAAAGAATTTCCGGGTCGGTGGCAAGAGCCCGGGCAATGGCCACCCGCTGCTGCTGGCCGCCGGAGAGCTGGCGGGGGTAGGAATCGGCTCGGTCGGCCAGGCCGACTTTTTCCAGCATCTTCATCCCGATGGCGTCGGCCTGGGCTTTGGGCATCTTGCGGGCGATGACAAGGCCCTCGGTGACGTTCTGCAGGGCGGTCTTGTTCCGGAAGAGGTTGTAATTCTGGAAGACGAACGCCGTCTTTTTGCGCAGGCGGGCAATGTCGGCCTTGGTGATCTTACCCAGGTCAAACTGCTCGCCGTCAAAGATCAGGGTGCCGCTGTCGGTTGTTTCCAAAAAGTTGAGGCAGCGCAGGAACGTGGTCTTGCCCGAGCCGCTGGGGCCCAGGATGGCGACGACATCGCCCTTGTTGACGGTGAGGTCCACGCCCTTGAGGACATCCAGCTGGCTGACGACCTTGCGGGCCCCGGGCTTGTGGAAGATGCCGGCCTGCAGGCCGGGTTTTGCGTAAGTATAAAACGATTTGCGGAGATCCCGCACTTCTAACATGGCCATACGCTCCACTCCTTTCTCACTGGAAGCCGCGGGCGTTCAGATGGCGCTCCAGCAGGCTCTGCAGCTTGGTGATGACGGTGCAGAACAGCAGGTAGACCACGGCGACCTCGCAGTAGATGGGCAGGAAGATATAGGTGCGGGCGGCCACCCGCTGGCCTGCCATGAACAGCTCCGCCACCGTGATGTTGGACGCCAGCGAGGTGTCCTTGATCATGCCGATGAGGGAGTTGGAGAGGGCGGGCACGGCGGTGCGCAGGGCCTGCGGCAGCACGATGCGGCGCATGATCTGGGCCCAGGTCATGCCCACGCAGGAACCGGCCTCCAGC
>JABLTN010018817.1_pt1 | contig 12099 bp, 9 predicted proteins | sample 7160141 | NCBI WGS metagenome assembly JABLTN01 (sample SAMN14651226, study PRJNA627086) | human gut metagenome | isolation source: feces | host: Homo sapiens | reverse complement strand
GGCGGCCCCTCGGGGCTTGCCCGTATCGTAGGCAATGCGCCGAATGCTCGCCACCGAAGTTCATCGATGGCGTATCTCAGACTGTAATGGGGAGGGCTCGCTTGGCGCTGCTTCTTGCTGGGCGTTCTCCGGTTCGCCGCTTCCCGCTTGGACGTCGTCGGCAAACCCTATGCCGGGCCACATGCTCGCGACGAGCAAAAGGGAGAGCGCCGAGGCTCCGATTTTGGCAAGGGGCCGGGAGTGTCTTCTTCTCTTCTGCGGCATGATTGCTCCTCTCCGAGAACGTTCGCGCGTGGTCCTGCTCATACATAATCAAGTTTGCCTTGACAGGTATCGGGCGGGAAGGTTCGTCTATGCGAACCAGGCGTTCTTGCAAACCTCTGAGCTGGCGGTATTCAGAAATAGGAAAATGACGGGAAGTGGGTGCGGCCCGACACGGGGTTCTCATAGACCTGTAGGAAGCTAATGAGTATCTCCGACGATCGAGGCGCCAGTTGCGGATAGTGTCCCCGTCCTTCCTCGATATTCGCTCGCCATTGGTATAATGGGGAAGCAGTTTTCAACTATCGCCTCGCGCACAGGAGCTCATGACCGTCAGCCTCAAAACACATGCTTGGGAATTGATGGCGCTTGCCCTGTTCTACTTCGTCTTTCTCGGTGGCGAGTATTTCTTCGATGCGACGCTCGCCAGCTTCATGTCCCCGGCCGATGTCGTTTTGAACCAGGGCATGATACTCGGCGCGAGCGCTGTGGGCTTTTGCTGTTTCGAGCCTTTTTCCCGAATGCGGCGAAGGGTGCGCTTGGGTTGCTCGATTGTGTCTATAGTTGTGGGATTTGGCGGCATCGCCGTCCTGTTCGTCCAGCCTGGCCTGCTGCTGATGCAGGCTATCGGTGTGATGTGCTTCTTTTTGCTGGGAGTCTTGGGAGGAGCTGTCCATTGGGCGGCGTCTCGCAAAATTGCGGGGTTCGATCATGCCGCGTTGCTGGTTGGGATTGCCTACGCCGCGGGAATCGCCATGCAGTTCGTCGCCAACGCGGCGTTCTCGGATCGCCTTGCAGCATCGATTGCTCTCGCCGTCGGCGCAGCTGCGCTCCTTGTGGTTTGCCGTCGATGCTTTGCGGGCGGACGCTGCGACGGTGCGACCCGGGTCTCAGGTGGGCCGATGCCAAGCGAGCGGAATGTGCGTGACAAGCTGAGCGGGAAAAACGTTTCGAATGCGTTAGGCGCGCGAGCGACTTGCCCAAGCGCTTCCCTTCGGGGCGCCCTCTGGCTTTCGGTAATCGTGGCGCTCGTCTCGCTCATGTTCGTAACGCTCGACAACATCGTTACGCTCGCGGACGCCGGTGGGGATCTTGACGTGGGAAGCTGGCCAAGGCTTCTCCTTGCGGTAAGCGCCATCGCGGCTGGTGCGCTATTCGATATACGGCAGCGCCGCTATATGAACTTCATCATGTTCTGCGTGCTTCTGCTCTCGACCATCGCCATCTTGGCGGCTGAAACGAGCGGCGGTCTGTTCTGGGGACTTGTCCTGTTCTACCTCGCTTCCGGCTTCTTCGTCACCTATTTCACGGCGAGTTTCATGCTTATGGCGCCGAAAACGCGGCGGCCTGCCCTGTGGGCGGGAATGGGCCGCGCGATCAACAACGCTTGCGCTTTCGTGATAGTCGCGCCTTCCCTCGCCCTTATCCAGACGGGGAACATCGTTCTGATGATCGCTGTCTGCATAGTTTTGTTCGTGGCGATTATCGTTGTGTTTTTCGCGTCGGGGGCATTTCGCTTGGACGCGGCGCTTGAAGAGGAGGTGCGTTCTGTGGTCGACCTGGCGGCGTTCGTGGAGGAATACGGCTTGACGCCGCGCGAGGCTGAGGTGCTTGTTCTTGTCACCGCCGACGAGCGGGCTCTCAAGGAAATCGCATCCGAGATGGATATCTCGCTCCGCATGCTGCAAAAACACCTGACTTCCATCTACAAGAAGACCGATACGCAAACACGGGCCGGCTTGACGAGGAAGTTCCTGGCATAGCTTTTGCTCGCAGTTGTCTTCGGTATCGAAAAAGAGGCGGTGAGGTGAGCCTAATCTGGCCGCCGTCGTTTCCCTCGATGCTTCTTGCGCCTTTCTTCGAGGCTTCTCCTTCGATTGCATCGGGGAGATGGCGGCGATGCGCTTTCTGTTGCGCCTCTCTCGGTTACGCCCTGGTAACGGGCGCGCGGCTTTGTTATGCCGATGTCCTATAGTGGGACCGACCGAGAAAGGAGCAACCGATGCAGCGAGGGTATTTCAAGACGGCGTGGAGCGATGTTACCCAGTCGCCGCATTGGGTAACGCGCATTCTCCTTTTGGCGCTTTTATCCTTCATCCCCGTGTTCGGTTGGATTGTGATCGCGGGCTATCTGTGGGGATGGGCGCGCGATATGGCGTGGGGCGTGCACGCTCCGCTTCCTGAAAGAATCTTCGAGAACGCCGATGGGACGCTGTATTCGCGAGGCTTCTTTGCGGCAGTGATCGCTGTGGTGTGCGCTGTGGCGATGAGCGTGCTCCAGAGCGCGGGTGGCCTGATTTCATCGGGAAGTTTCGCTGGTTCGGCGTTCGTCTGGGGAGATGTCCACTCGATTTACCAGACGGTTGCGCCCCTCGGCTTGGTGTCGGGGCTTTTGTCGTTGTTCTCGTTTGCCGTGCTGTGCGCGGTTTCGTTCATCGTCACCCTGTTCAAGTGGGTCGGCACGATGCGGATGTCGATTTACGGACGCCTCTCTGCGGGCTTCCAGGTTTCGCGAATTTGGGCGATGATGCGCCACGATTTCAAGGGAATCCTTCGCATACTCGGCATGTGGCTGATCGTCTCGTTCGTCGTGGGCGTCGCCATTGCCCTTGCGATCTCCGTCGTGATCTTCGCTGGCATCCTCTGCGTGTTGTTTTTCGCGAACATGGGGGCTTCTGCGAACGACGCCTCGTTCTTGCTCATCGTCGCGGCAGCGATGATTTTGATACTGGTCGCTTTGGCGATCGCTCTGCTCGCAGCGTTTCTCGGCGTGTTGGCCTGCGCCCTCGCCATACGTGCAGTGGGGCACTGGACTTGCCAGTTCGATGTTGCGAACTGGCGCGGGCAGGACGACCCGATGCCGTTTGAGCTCAAGGGCGCTCAGACTAAGGGATAACTTTGCAGGCGCGGGATGCCCCCGAGGGTACCCGCGCCTGGTTGCGCTGCTGAACTGCTTTGGTTCCTAAATGTTCTTCACGCTCATGCAACGCATCGCGTTCAGGATGGCGATGATAGCGACGCCCACGTCGGCGAACACGGCGAGCCACATGTTGGCGATGCCGAGCGCAGCCAAGATGAGCACGATGAGCTTCACTCCCAGTGCGAAGATGATGTTCTGCCAGGCGATGCTCATCGTCTTACGCGCGATGCGAATGGCGCGTGCGATGTTGGAGGGTTTGTCGTCCATGAGCACGATGTCGGCGGCCTCGATGGCGGCATCCGAGCCCATCGCCCCCATGGCGATGCCGATATCGGCGCGCGTGAGCACCGGCGCGTCGTTGATGCCGTCGCCCACGAACGCGAGCGTGCCCTTGCTCGATGTGCCGCTGATGAGCCGCTCGACTTCCTCGACCTTGTTCTGCGGGAGAAGCGAGGCGCGGTATTCGTCGATTCCAAGCTTCTCGGCGACGGCACGCGCAACGTCTTCGCGGTCGCCGGTGAGCATGACGGTGCGCTTCACCCCGGCCGCCTTCAAGCTTGCGATAGCCTCCGCGGAGTCGTCCTTCACGACGTCGGCGATGACGATGTGGCCGATGTAGGAACCGTCGAGCGAGACGTGCAGGATGGTTCCCGTGAGCTCGCACTCGTGCCAGGCGACGTTGTCGGCCATCATGAGCTTCTCGTTGCCAACGGCGACGATGTGCTCGTCGACCTGGGCGCGAACGCCATGCCCGCTTTCTTCCTTGACGTCTTTGATGCGCGCGCGGTCGATTTCGCCCGTGTAGGCGGCCTTCACCGACAGTGCGATGGGATGGTCGGAGTACGTCTCGGCATATGCAGCGAAGGAAAGGACGAGATCGGGATTGACGTCCGCCTCCGCATGGACGGCGACGACGTTGAACGTGCCGTTGGTGAGCGTGCCCGTCTTGTCGAAGACGACGGTCTCTGCCTTGGCGAGGGTCTCGAGGTAGTTAGCACCCTTCACAAGAATGCCGCACTTCGAGGCGCCGCCGATGCCGCCGAAAAACGACAGCGGCACGGAGATAACAAGCGCGCAGGGGCAGCTCACGACAAGGAAGGTGAGCCCGCGCAAGATCCAATCCGACCAGGCGCCCGCGCCGAGAAGCGGCGGGACCACAGCGAGAATCAACGCCACGATGACGACGATCGGCGTGTAGTAGCGGGCGAATCGCGTGATAAAGTTCTCGGTGCGCGCCTTCTTCTCCGAGGCGTTTTCGACAAGCTCAAGGATGCGGCTGACCGTCGATTCGCCGAAGGGCTTCGTCGTGCGGATGGTGAGCACACCGGTCAAATTCACGCAGCCGGAGAATACCTCGGCGCCCTCCTCGACGACGCGCGGGACGGCCTCGCCGGTGAGTGCCGCGGTATCGAGCTGGGACGCACCTTTCACGATGACGCCATCGATGGGGATGCGCTCGCCCGCCTTCACGACGATCTCGTCGCCGACTTCCACCTCGTCAGGGTCGACCTCGATAAGCTCGCCGTCCTGCATGATGTTCGCGTAGTCGGGCGCGATGTCCATCATATCGGCGATGGACTTGCGGCTTTTGCCGACGGCGTAGCTTTGGAATAGCTCACCCACCTGGTAGAACAGCATGACCGCGGCACCTTCGGCCATGTGCGGCCCCGTTTCAGGGAAAAACACCATGGCAAACGCGCCGACGGTCGCGATGGTTATGAGGAGGTTCTCGTCGAAGACCTGGCCGTGGCCGATGTTCTTGACGGCTTTGATGACGACGTCGTAGCCGGCGATGAGGTAGGGGATGAGGAAGAGCGCGAATTCGAGGTAGACGGCGTTCGTCTCGCTGCCGAGCCACGCGTCAAGCGGGAGGAACTCCGTTGCCGCGAAGACGATGAAGAAGATGACGAGCGCGACGATGATGCGGTTGCGCCACTTGATCTGCTTTTTGTTCATGGGTGATGGGCCTCTCGGTGTGGAGCTGCTTTGAAAGCGAGCGGGTCTGCTGCTTGGCTGCGCGAGCTAGCGGACGATGTTGCAGTCGGGTTCGAACTTGTGGATGGCTTTCTGCGCCTCGTCGAGAATCTCGTCGAAACGGGCATCGTCGGCTACGAGCGTCATCTTCTGCATCATGAAGTTGACGGTGCACTTCTCGACGCCGGGCATCTTGCTGATGGCGTCCTGCATCTTGGCGGCGCAATTGGCGCAATCGAGGTCTTCGAGCTTGAACGACTTACGCATGGGGGAGTCCTTTCCTTGGGGTTTATGTGAGCCGAAATTCGGTCGGTTCCTTATTATTCGCAGATGTGCGTCATGCCCTGGGCGAGCATGGTGTAGACGTGGTTGTCGGAAAGCGAGTAGATGACGTTTTTGCCGTCGCGCTGAAATTTCACGAGGCGGGCCTGCTTCAGCGTGCGCAGCTGATGAGACACAGCGCTTTGCGTGGCGCCGACGATTTCGGCGATGTCTGCGACGCAGCGGTTGTGCCCCATGAGCGCGTAGAGGATCTTGATGCGCGTGGTGTCGGCGAACACCTTGAACAGATCGGCCAGGTCGTAGAGGAGCTCTTCGTCGGGCATCTCGTCGAACAGGCAGGATGTCTCCTCGCGATTGCAGCCGCAGGGGCAGGCTGCTTCGGACGGGGAGGGCGTGTTTGCGCGGGTCGTTTCCTCAGAGTTCGCGCTAGGTACGTTTGCCGCGTTCACGATAGACTCCGCCTCTTGCACGATGTGATTGGGGCTTTCCGTCATGATTGATCCTTTCGCAATTTCTGTTTGCTCATTCATGTAAACATATGAGCAACTGTTCATAAGTATAGGAATGCAGCTATGGCTGTCAAGGGGCGCGTGGCAAAAACCCGCACGTCTTTCAGAGGGGTTCTCGGAGAAACAAGAGGGGCATCACGACGGGGGTCTCCCGCGCCAGGATTCTGGCAGACACGGATTGGGGATCTCTGGCAAAAAACGCCGCCCGAAGGAGGGTGGCGAATCGTGTACCGAACGTTAGTGTCGTACTTCGCTTGTGAGGCGCGGGTTTCGGCGTTCGCGAGATTGCCCGAGAGAGATGCAGCCGCGGTGGCTTTAGGATCGCTCAGCTCGCCATGCAGTGGGCGAGAGCCCCGTCTCCTGTTTGAAGGCTTGGGCGAAGGCGGCTTGCTGCGGGTAGCCGAGGCGTTCGGCGATTTGCCCCACGGGAAGCGAGCTGCCGACGAGTAGATCGCATGCCCGCTCAGTGCGTCGCCTGCGTACATAGGCTCCTATTGATTCGCCCGTTTCGGCCTTGAACGTGGCGCAGAGCTTTGACCGACTCGTGTACAGGCGATCGGCGAGCTCGTCGACGCCCATACGCTTGCCTGCGTCAAGAGCGCGTTCTACGGTTACGGCCACCTCTTCGGCGAGATCGGTGCTTGCCCGCGTGCCAGCTGCCTGTCGAGCCTGTTCGCAGGCCGCGTGTGAGCAGGCGAGTTCGGCGACCATCGTCTCCACAATGCCTTGCATATATACCTGTCCGCCCACCGCGCGGGCGCGCTCCTCGCTGAGCCGACGAAGCGTACGGCAGATGGCAGATGCCGCTTCCTCGTGCCACGGCTCGGCGAACGCTTCGAAGAGCCGTGCGAACTCAGTGGGATAGCGACTCTCTAGCTCGTTGAAAAACCCAGGCAAGAAGAGCACGGAACGCGAGTGATAGAGCTGTCCTGCGAAGAGCGGACTCTGCTCTTCGCCGCAATTGTCCTGAATAAAGCTGCACATCGCGCTGTTCGGCCATGGGCCGCGCAGCGGTTTGAGGTTCGCGGGCGTGATGCCTGCGTCGGGCATGCATGCGAGCGTCGACCCGCTGATTTCGCTTACGCATGCATAGGGCTCGGGGGTGTATTCCGTAAGGTGCATGTCATGCGTGGGGGTGATGAAGTGCTCCATCACAAGGCAGGTGGGGGAGATGGGCATGATCCATGCTCGGCCGTTCGCTCGGTCGTTCGCCACTTCACCCGTGAAGGTGGGTCCCTTGCTTCTCAGCTCAAGGCCGAACTGCTCGAACTGCGGTGCGTAAAGCTCAGTTATGTCGGTAGGCGACCGTGACATTTGCGAAAGTGTCCCTTTCCTTTACGAAATCGTCCAACTCTGCCCCCATGATGAACCGAGGCTAACATCTGAATGATAAGTTCATTACGGTTAACTATCAAGCCATTAGAAAGGATTTGCATGGCTAAGAAGAAGGAGAAGAAAAAGGAAGGTGGGGGCATCGGCGAGCTGCTTGCGTACGCTGGCAATCGGAAGTTCCTCACGTACCTGGGGATGGGGCTGTCGGCGGTGTCGCAGCTCTTGAGTTTCGGCCCCTACGTATGTATCTGGTTTGTGGCTCGCGACCTCATCGCCGCGGCGCCCAACTGGAGCAAGGCTACGGACATCGCGGTTTACGGCTGGTGGGCCGTAGGCTTTGCCCTGGCGAGCATCGTGGTCTACTTCGCGGGTCTTATGTGCACGCATCTGGCGGCGTTTCGCTGCGCGTCCAACATCCGCAAGGCCACGAGCGAGCACCTGCTCAAGCTGCCGCTCGGCTACTTCGACACGCACGCTACCGGCGAGCTGCGCCGTATTGTGGACGGGTGCGCCGCCTCGACCGAGACGCTGCTTGCGCACATGCTGCCCGACATCTCGGGTGCGGCGGCCATGGTTGCAGGCCTGCTCGTGTTGCTCTTTGCCTTCGATTGGCGTTTGGGCGCGGCCTGCCTCATCTCGGTTGTCATATCAATTGGCGCCATGGCGACCATGATGAGTGGCAAGGGCGGCGAGTTCATGAAAGCCTATATGGGCGCGCTCGTGCGTATGAACAAGACCGGCACAGAGTACGTGCGCGGCATCCCTGTGGTCAAGGTGTTCCAGCAGACGGTCCACTCGTTCAAGGCGTTCCACGACGCCATCGTCGACTACGCGCATATGGCGCAGGACTACGCCGGCACGTTCTGCTGGGCGCCGCAGGTCGCGAACCTCACGGCCTTGAACGGCATTGTTGCGTTTTTCTTGCCTGTGGCGCTGCTACTTGCTCCCGGGGAGGCGGATTTCGCTCGGTTCGTGGCCAACTTCGCGTTCTACTCGATCTTCTCGGCTGTAGTGCCCACCGCGATGACCAAGCTCATGTTCGTGGGCGAGGCCTCGCAGATGAGCGCCGACTCGTTGGCTCGCATCAGGGGCATCATGGAGGCCAAGCCTCTCGCCGTTTCGACTGCGCTCAAGCACCCGGCGGGAAACAGCGTGCGCTTCGACAATGTGAGCTTCACGTACGAGGGGGCAGAAGGCCCTGCTGTCGATTGCGTGAGCTTCGACGTCCCCGCCGGCAGCACGCTCGCACTCGTCGGCCCCTCGGGCGGCGGCAAGTCCACGTGCGCCTCGCTCATCCCGCGCTTCTGGGATGCGACCTCAGGCCGTGTGCTTGTGGGAGGCGTTGACGTGCGCGACATCGACCCGCACGAGCTTATGGATCACGTCGCCTTCGTGTTCCAGACAAACAAGCTCTTCCATCAGACGCTTGCAGACAACGTGCGCGCCGCGCGGCCCGATGCCACGGATGAAGAAGTGCGCGAGGCGCTCGCTGCCGCCCAGTGCGACGACATCGTTGCCAAGCTGCCGCAGGGCATCAACACCATGCTCGGCCCCGGCGGGGCGTATCTATCGGGCGGGGAGGTTCAGCGTGTGGCTCTTGCCCGTGCGATTCTCAAAGATGCCCCCATCGTCGTGCTCGACGAGGCGACTGCCTTCGCCGACCCCGAGAACGAGGCGCTCATCCAGCGAGCCTTCGCGCGTCTGGCCTGCGGCCGCACGGTTATCCTAATCGCCCACAGGCTCTCGACCGTCGTGGGTGCGGATAAGATTGTGGTCCTCGACCAGGGTCGCGTTGCCGAGAGCGGCACGCACGAGGCGCTTCTTGCCAGGGGCGGTCTCTATGCAAGGATGTGGGCAGACTACGAGCGGGCTGCCAACTGGAAAATATCTGCCGCGGCTGCCGATGCGGCTGCGGACGCCGTCGCTTGGAAGGGAGGCGAGGCCTAAATGTTCGCCTCATTCCAAAAGAAGTACTTCCTGTCCGATAAAGGCGTTGCTGGGGTTAAGCGCGGGATTTTCTGGACCGCGATCACCAATCTGGTCACTATGGCGGGCATGGGCTTTCTGTTCCTGACCATGGCTTGCTTCGTCGAGCATTTGACGACGGGCTCGGCCCTGCCCGCCGCCTTGCCCGTCGTAGTCGGCCTCGTGGTCTTCCTCGTGCTGCTCTTCGCCTCGAACTGGCAGCAGTACTACTATACCTACTGCATTTTCTATGAGGAGTGCGGCAACCAGCGCATCGAAATCGCCGAGCGCCTGCGCAAGCTGCCCCTTTCGTTCTTCGGCCGCCGCGACCTGGCCGACCTTACCGAGACTATCATGGGCGACGCCCAGGCCATGGAGCATGCCTACAGCCATGTTTTGGGCGAGCTGTGGGGCGCCGTTATCGCGAGCGCCATCGTGTTCGTGGGGTCGCTTTTCTTCTGCTGGCAACTTGCCATCGCGGCGTTCTGGAGCGTGCCTGCGGCGTTTGCCGTGCTGTATCTCACGCGCGGTCCTATGACGCCGGTTTTTGATCGGGTTCGCGCTGAGAAGGTTAAGGTCACCGAGTCTATCCAGGAGACCCTCGACTGCGTCCGCGAGATCCGTGCCACCAATCAGGAAGCGTACTATCTTGAGAGTCTGGGCGCTGTAATCGACCGCGAGGAACGCGAAACGACCAGAGGAGAACTCGTCAATGGGCTTTTGGTCAACTCGACCTTCGCCATCCTGCGCCTGGGAATCGCCACCACGCTCGTCACAGGCGCGGCGATGGTCGTCTCCGGTCAGGTCGACTTCATGGTGATGTTCGCCTTCCTGCTCATGGTAAGTCGAATCTACGCGCCATTCGACCAGGCCCTCATGCTCGTCTCCGAGCTGTTTGCCGCAGAGTCATCGGCCAAGCGCATGCGCTCCATCATGGAGGAGCCCGTGGCCCAAGGCAGCGAGGCGTTCGAACCCGTGGGCCATGACGTGGTGTTCGACCATGTGGCGTTTGGCTATGGCGCGGGCAACGACGGACGCGCCGGCGAGCAGGTCTTGACCGACGTGAGCTTCACCGCCAGGGAGGGCGAGGTCACGGCACTCGTGGGGCCGTCCGGTTCTGGCAAGTCCACCGTGACTCGTCTGGCAGCCCGCTTTTGGAACGCCACCTCCGGCAAGGTCACCGTGGGCGGCGTTGATGTTGCGAACGTCGACCCCGAGGTCCTTCTGCGCGACTACGCGGTCGTCTTCCAGGACGTGCTGCTCTTCGACGATACGGTGATGGGCAACATCCGCCTTGGCCGCCGCGATGCCACCGACGAGGAGGTCTTGGCCGCCGCACATGCCGCCAACTGCGATGAGTTCGTGAGCCGTATGCCGCAGGGCTACGACACCATGATCGGCGAGAACGGCTCCAAGCTCTCCGGCGGCGAGCGCCAGCGCATCTCTATCGCTCGTGCGCTGCTCAAGGACGCCCCCATCGTCCTTTTGGACGAGGCCACGGCGAGCCTGGACGTCGAAAACGAGACCGTGGTGCAGGAGGCGCTTTCCCGCCTGCTCGCGGGCAAGACCGTCATCGTGATCGCGCACCGCATGCGCACGGTCGAGAACGCCGACAAGATCGTGGTCCTGAAGGGCGGCATGGTCGCCGAGCAGGGCACGCCCGCCGAGCTCAAGGCGGCGGGCGGGGAGTTCGCCCGCATGGTGGAGCTGCAGAAGGAGGCGGCGGCCTGGCGGTTGTAGGGTCGCCTCCCCCCCCTGAAAACGACCCATGCGCGGGGGCGCCTCCTTTGAGGAAGACGCCTCCCGCACGCGGTTTTCTATTCTTGCACCTTTAGCGCCTCGGAGAGGCTGACGCGCCTGATGGATCGCGTGTGCAGGAGCGCCACGACGAGGTACGTCGCGAACCCGATCCCCACGCACGCTGCGATGGACCACCATGGCACGTAGATCTCGATGTTGCCGTTGTAGGCGAGCAGCATCGAGCGGAAGATCGCGGTGAGCGAGCCGACGATCACGGGCTGAGACAGCACGAGCGCCGCCATGACGCACAGCGTGATCGAGCGGATGTAGAGGTGAGAGATCTCGCCGTCTCGATAGCCGAAGACCTTCATGTAGCTGATTGAACGGGCGCTGCGGTCGATGACGGCCTTGGTCAGCAGGTACATGAACAAAAGGAAGATGAACACGGCAAGGCCGACCATCATTCCAATCAGGCTGCTCATCATGCCGATGAACTGGTTACCGACGGCGCGCATGTCGTCGGGCGTGGTGTCGCCAGCGAAGTAGCGCGCGTCGAGGTCGAGCGTCTCGTCGCTCACGTAGCCGTTGAAGTAGGCAGTGTCGTTGCCGAAGAGCTTGTTGAAGTCCTCGATGCTCAGGTAGACGTTCATGTCGGACTTCGAGCCCCAGGTGCAGTCCTCGTCCGCGTACTCGAGGGAGTAGTCCTTGTCCCCGTACTTGTCGTGGAACTCGACGTGCTGCCCTTCTTTCCAACCGAACTTGTCGAGAAGCCCGCCGCCGAAGACGACGCGTCCGTCGCCGACGTTCAGGTCTTTCCAGTAGCGCGAGTCGGGCGAGACGCCGTAGACGGTCACGGTTTCGGTACCGTTGCCCTCGCCGCGGTCGTATTGCAGCTGGTAGAGGGCGAATTTCTCGGCCTGTGTGACCTTCTCGGCGCCGTTGTCGGTGGTGTTTATGGGATGGATGTCGTCGTTGTCGGCGTCGATGTTGGAAGCTTTGTCGATAAGGTCGATCGCCTCGTCGCGGTCGCAGCCGAGGGCGCCCGCGATGTTGTCGAGGCGCGCGTAGAGGGCGTCCTTCTTGGCCTGGACCTCCTTGAGCGCGTCGCTTGCTGCC
>JABLTN010106579.1_pt1 | contig 12122 bp, 11 predicted proteins | sample 7160141 | NCBI WGS metagenome assembly JABLTN01 (sample SAMN14651226, study PRJNA627086) | human gut metagenome | isolation source: feces | host: Homo sapiens | reverse complement strand
TATATCAATTGCCATTGCTTTAAAAGTATTTACTAAGGAAATCCCATCTGCTCCTTCTTCTTCACATACTTTAGCCATTCCAACTATATCTTCAGCATTTGGTGATAATTTTACTACTAATGGTAAATCTGTAACTTTTCTTACTGCTCTTACTACATCTCTTGCTACTTCATTTTTTATACCAAAAGCCATTCCTCCTGCTTTTACATTTGGACAAGATATATTAAGCTCAATCATATCTACCGGTTGCTCATTTAATAATTTAACGCCTTCTATGTAGTCCTCCAGTGTTCCTCCACCTACATTAGCTATTCTTACAAAATCTAAATCTTTAAAAAATTGTAACTCATTATCTATAAATCCTTGAATCCCAGGGTTTTCAAGACCAACACTGTTCATCATTCCCGATGGAGTTTCCCAAACTCTCATACCATTATTTCCATCTCTTTTTTGCAGAGTAAGTCCTTTACTACTAACTCCACCTAACTTTTGTATATCATAAATTTCATTATATTCTTTTCCAAACCCAAAAGTTCCTGATGCCATTACTACTGGATTTTTAAAATCTATATTTCCAAACTTAACATTTAAATTAGCCATTAGAAAATCACGTCCTCTCCCCAAAATACTGGTCCATCTTTACAAGTCTTTTTATTTCCAAATTTAGTCTTACAAGTGCAAACTAGGCAAGCTCCTACTCCACATGCCATGTGATTTTCTAGAGATACCATTATTTTTGTTTTAGTGCCTTCTACCATTTTAACTAACTTTTCCATCATTGGAGTTGGCCCACAAGTTAGTATGTAATCATACCTTTCTACGTCTAAGATATCCGTTACAAAAGTATTTCCTGTAACTACATGAACTTCATTGCATAATTCTTTATATTCTTCCATTAATATGGCTTCATTTCTAAATCCAAGATATGCATCACAATTTTCTATATTTTTAGCTACTAAATATAATGGTGCTACTCCGATTCCTCCACCAACTAAAGCTACCTTACCTTCAACCTTTTCGTATCCATTTCCATATGGTCCTTCTAATTTTATAGTATCCCCTTCTTTTAATCTACTAAAGATTTGAGTACCTTCTCCAAATACTTTATATAAGAAACTTATACTATTGTCATCTATATCATGTATACTTATTGGTCTTGAAAGTAATGGGTATGTATCCCAAGCTCTTAGCATATAGAATTGACCCATTTTGCCTTCAAATCTACCTTCAACTCTCATTAGATACATATCTTCTCCTACATATCTATTTTCTAGAACTTTATACATTACATATCCCCCTCTACTTTATAAGCTATTTTCCCGTCTCTTATCGTCATTATTACTTTTCCTATAACCTTTTGATTATTAAAAGGATTATTTTTTCCTTTAGATACAAACTTTCTAGTATCTATTACATCAATTTCATTTTCATCTATTAAAACTAAATCTGCTCTTAAACCTTCTTCTATTAATCCTTGACTTAATCCAAGAAGTCTAGCAGGATTAGCACTCATCATTTCACTTAGTTTATTTAAAGATATATTATTTTCTTTAAATACCTTATTAACCATTGCAAAAGCTACTTCTATGTTTGATATTCCAGGAGATCCTGCTTTTTTGTCACCTTCTGTATGAGGCGCATGGTCTGTTCCTATCATATCTATATATCCATCTTTAATTCCTTGGATTAAAGCCCTCATATCTTCTTCTTTTGCAAACGATGGATTTACTTTATAGTCTAATCCGTATCCATATATGTGATGTGGTCCTACTTCACAAGTAAACTTGTAGCCTTCATCTTTATATTTTTTTATTTCATTTAACGTATCTTCTAAGCTTATATGGCATATATGTAAGTTTCCACCAACTTCTTTTAACATCTTTAGGTCTCTTTGAACTATTTCATACTCTGGTTGACAGTGAGTTAATACTTTAAAATCTAATTCAGAAGATAACCTTAAAACATTTTCCATTATTTCTTCATTAAATAATGTGTATCCATCGTCTGAGAATAAATCTGTATACTTTCTCATTGATTCTATATCTATCATTTCTTGACCATCTAAATTTTTAGTTATCGCACATACTTGCTTTATATCACATAAATCTAAATCTTTTGCTTTATTAAGTACGTACTCCATAACTTCTTTATTATCACAAACAGGCTTTGTATTTGCCATTGGACAAAGTACTGTAAATCCACCCTTTAGTGCAGCCTTTTGACCTGTTTCTAAATCTTCTTTATGTGTCAATCCTGGGTCTCTTAAATGTGTATGTAAATCTATAAAAGAAGGCATTAATACGTAACCATTTCCATCTACTATATTTATGCTTTCATGTTCAATTTCTATATTTTCATCTATTTTTGAAATTACACCATTTGATACAAGTAAATCTGCCTTAAAGTCTTTATTAGCATCTACAATTCTAACATTTCTAAATAATATATTATTCATTTATATCCACCCCTAAAAGTTTTGTTATTAAAGCCATTCTTACGAACATACCATACTTCGCTTGTTTAAAATAAACTGCTCTTTCATCTGCATCTACATCAGTATCTATCTCATTTACTCTCGGTAATGGATGCATAACTAACATATCTTTTTTTGCATGACTAAGCTTAGCTTTATTTAAAATATAGTAATCTTTTAATCTATCATATTCAGCTTTATCTTCAAATCTTTCTTGTTGAACTCTTGTCATATATAATACATCTAATGTTCCTATAACTTCATCCAAGTTAGTAGTTTCATAATATTCATGACCATTTATTGCCTCCTTTATATATTCAGGCATTTCAAGTTCCTTTGGTGATATAAATACAAATTTAGTATTTTTATATCTAGCCATTGCTTTAACTAAAGAATGTACTGTTCTTCCATTTTTTAAGTCTCCACATAGACCAATTGTATGATTTTCTAAATTTCCTTTAAGAGATTTTATTGTAAGTAAATCGGTAAGTGTTTGAGTTGGATGTTGATTTCCTCCATCTCCCGCGTTTATAAAAGGTACTTCAGTATATTTAATAGCTTCATTTGCAGCTCCAAATTGCGGATGTCTCATAACTATTACATCTACATAGCTTGATACTGTTCTAATTGTATCTCCTAGAGATTCTCCTTTTGATACTGATGACGAATTAGGTTCTGAAAAACCTATTACTTGTCCACCTAATCTTTTCATAGCAGATTCAAAGCTTAATCTTGTTCTTGTTGATGGCTCATAAAATAAAGTAGCCATTAATTTACCTTCACATCTACGGGAATATTTTGACGGATTGTCAATTATTTTTTGAGATAATTCTAATATTTCATCTATTTCTTCAACAGAAAAGTCTTCTGGTTGGATTAAATTTCTTCCTTTTAACATTTTTCTAGTTCCTCCTTTTTTAGCCTCTCTGGACTAAAATTAAAAGTATTTTATTCTTTAAGTTAGGTTATCATTTTTACAAATTTATGTCAATATATTAAAAGAATTTATTATCAAAAAAGGACGCTAGTCCTGATTTTGCAATCATTTTAGCATCCTTAAAATTTATATATTATAAAACTCTCTTAGCAGTTATAAACCTACCTGAATAGTAAGATGAGTTTATACTTGTTATTTTAACTGATTCTCCTGGCTTTGGTGAATGTATCATATTTCCTCCACCTATGTATATACCAACATGGCTTACACTTCCGCTACCGAAGAATACCAAGTCTCCTGGTTGTAAGTTTGATTTACTTACTGTTTTTCCATATCCTGATTGAGCTGAAGATGTTCTAGGTAAAGACACTCCTGCAGCTTTCTTGTATACGTAAGATGTTAAACCAGAACAATCAAAGCTATTTGGTCCTTCTGCCCCCCATACATATGGAGATCCTATTTTAGAATAAGCTAAATTAACTACAGCTTGAGCTGATGATGTATTAGCTGCTGGAACATTTTCATTGCTTTGCTCTGTTTTATTTGATGAACTATTATTTTTCTTGTTAGACTTTTGAGTATTTGAACTTTGGCTACTTGAAGATTGATTATTTGAAACTCTAGTTGTAGCTTCTTCAGTAACTGTTTCTTCAACAACTACTTCTTCTATTACTGGAGCTTCATCAGATATATATTTAGCACTTACATACCCTTCTTTGTCTCCATATTTAACCTTTATCCATTCTCCTTGATCCTCTAATACTTCTAATTTACTTCCTTTAGATAATTCTTCAATTATTTCAGAATCAGTATTTGCATCATTTCTAAAGTTTACCTTTTCTTCTGTAACAAACCCTGGCGCTGATTTTATATCAACAAATCTAGAAGGAACCCATCCTTTTTCTCCATCTACAGAAACTTCAACCCATTCCCCTTGAGTTGCTAAAACTTTAAAACTATCACCTGTATATGCTACAAGCTTAACTTTACCACCATTTCTTATCTTTACTGCAACCCCATCTTTAACTACTGCAGTTTTATATGTAGTTTCTTCATATTCACCTAAATCAATAACGTCTTGACTAGTTTTTTCTTCTGTATTATCTATATTATTATCTTTAACTTCATCTGCATTTACTACTGCATTCATTGATAATGCCATAACTGATGCAAACATTGGTACTAATATTTTTTTCTTCATATGTACGTCCTCCTAAAATTCTCTATATAAATACACGGATAAAATATTAATACACAAGATTGTAGTAAATTTGTAACTAATTTGTAATTTATTTTTTACATTTTTATAGTATTCTTATGTTAGCAAAACAAAGTAAGATTTACATCTTGATAATATATATTTAAATTAATTATTTTATCCAAAATTAATTCTAGTTATTCATTTTAATTTAATTATATATTAATAACAAGAAGAAGTAAAGTTTTTTGTAACTTCTTCTATTTTGTTGTTCAAAAATTTAATAATTCATAATTGATGTTTTATTTAGAATAATTAAAGCTACAGTAATAAACTGTAGCTTTTTATATATTTATCTATATTAATTGTTTGCTAACGATTCTGATGTAGTCTTAGCATCCCCCCTTTTTTCCATTGCTATTGCAACTCTTTTAATTGACATCATATATGCCGCTGTTCTTAGACTCACATCATATTCTTCGGCTAAATCCCATATTTCTTCAAAAGCATTTTTCATTAATTTTACTTGTGATTTTGCTATTTCGAATACATTTAAAGTTTTTTCTGCCATTTAAAGTCCCTCTTAATAAAATTATATGTATTTTATTTCCTTTATGACAACGTATTCTAAGCTTTCAACATTATTGTATTACATAATAATTAGATTTTTTAAAATAAGTTTTAGCTATTTCGCGACTTATTTATTGGACTAAAAAAGGGCTAATGTTATTTTTAATAGATAAAAATCAACTATTATTAAACACATTAATGCCCCTTTTTATTAAACAGTTTCGTTTATATGCTATATTCAAATTCTCCATTTTCCTTCATAGAAAAAAAGTCTGCATATCCTATATCAAATATTCTATTTTTTAAATCTGGTATTTCAACTTTATTTTTTATAATCTGTGTTAATGCTCCAATATAAGAGATATCACCTTGAGCTATAAGGCCATATATTCTATCGTCCTTGTATATAAACTTTTTATAACCATCATTATCACATCTAGTTATAGTGTCATAATCATCTCCGTCTGGATTGACTATTCCTAAAGATACTGTTGGTATTCCCATAAAGTTCATACTATTTTTAAATGTGAAATCATCCTCTATATTTCTTTCACTTCCAGCCATATTATGTGCTGCTACTATTCCTTGTTTAACTGCCAATGGCCAAATTGCATTTTTACCGACTACGTCTCCAGCTGCATATACATCATCTACTGTTGTTTCACATTTATCATTTATTACTATACCTCTATTATTTTCTATATTAGTTTCTTTTATAAAATCTATATTTGGTGTAACTCCAGTTGAAACTACTAGTAAATCACACTCTACCACCGTTCCATTACCCAATTGTACTCCTGAAACATTATTTTCCTTATCTAAAATAATTTCATTAACAGGTTGACCAGAATATAAATTTGCACCATTTTCTATAAATTTATTTTCATATACTTTAGCTGAATATTCATCTAACTGTTTATCTAATATATAGTCACTTGGATATATTAATGATACTTCTAAATTTTTATATTCCATTAAACCTGTCAAAGCATCTATTCCTATTAATCCAGCGCCTATTATAGCTACTTTTTTTGATATTTTTGCTTTTTCTTTTATTTCATATACGTCATCTATATTTCTTAATGGATAAATGTAATTTCCTTCTTTTATATTTCTTATAGGAGGTATAAAGGCAGATGCTCCAGTCGCAATTAGTAATTTATCATAATCTAGTTCTTGCCCCTCAATCACAACCTTCTTATTATTTGTATCTATACTTTTTACAGATTTATTTTTTATCCAATAAATATTATTATTTTCCATAAAGTTATCTTCTACAAAATTTATTTCTTCTACTGTTCTATGATTTGATATAACATGATGTAACATGCAGCGAGAATATACATTTTCATCTTTTGATATTACAGTTATATTTGAATCTAAATCTAAATCCCTTAATGTCTTTGCAGCATTTATTCCAGCTGCACTAGCCCCTAATATTACATAATCTTTTTTATTAGATTTACAATTTTGATTATTTTCTTTCTTAGAAGTAAATTTATTAATAAACTTATTCAGCATAGGCTTCCTCCTTTTGTAGCTCTATAGCTCCAGTAGGGCAATTGGCTACACATTTAGGACATTCTTCATCTCTACATAAATCACATTTTAATATACTTTGTTTTGTTCTATCATCAACCTTTAAAACCCCATACGGACACGACATAACACACATATAACAAGAACCACATTTTTGCTTATCATACGAAACAATTCCAGTATCCCTATCTTTTGTCATAGCACCGCTCATACAAGTTAATACACATTCCGGTTCCTCACAATGTCTACAAAGTATTGGAACTGGTTTATTATCTTTATCAAGTTCTATGTGTCCCATACTTTCTGTATCTATACTTTCTAAATCTAAGAAGTACATATTTTCAGCTTCGCTATGTTTTAACATACATGCTAATACACAACTTTTACATCCTGTACATAATTCTTTATTTATTAAAATTCTATGCATAGATTTCCACTTCCTTTAATCCTAGTTTTTGTCTTCTATCTATTATTATTTCTTCTAGTTGATCCGCTGAAGACTTAGGATCTGGATTTACTATTACATGACCTCCTGTTATATTTTTTAATGATTCTGTTAGTACTTCAGTAACTACTTTACTTCCTGTTATAAACGGAGGTAATGCTAGATGAAGTGGTAACCCTAACGCTAATCCAAAAGCTCCATCCGCTAAAGCTTGCTCCTCTAGCCATTGTGGTGCAGAAAGTACAAGCGGAAGTTGAGGTAAATCTATTCCTAAATATTCAGCTAATTCAGTCGCTACTATTTCTAGTCTACCTATAGCTAGACATGGTCCAAAATTTAATACAGGTGGTATACCTAATGTTTTACATACAGTTTTTAAGTTATCTCCTGCAAGTTCTTCTGCTCCCGGGGACATAAGTCCTACGTTTTCAAGCCCTCCTGTTGAACATCCAGCAGAAAGAACTAATATATCTCTCTTAATTAATTCTTTAGTTAATTCAACTGTATTTACGTCATGACCTCCTGCAGTCATATTTGAACATCCTACTATGGCTGCAACTCCTTTTATAGTTCCATTAGCTATTAAGTCTACAAGAGGTTTCCATGAATCACCTAAAAATTCTTTTAAGTTCTTTTCACTTACTCCTGTCAATGACTCTTCATATCCATGATCCTTAGGTATGTCTATTTGAACTTGACTTCTTCTTGATTTGTAAGACTCTAGTGCTTCATTTATTAATTTCATATCTATTTCATCATATTTATTTCTATCTAAATAAATGTATTCAGCGTTTTTCTTTTTAGCAACATCATCTAAACATATCATTTTTACATTTAATTTATCTGCTATTGGTTCTAATCCAGGTATTGTGCAGTTAAATTCAGATACTACCATATCTATAGCTCCTGTAGATAAAACTGCTTCACTTGTAAAATTATTTCCTGCATGACCTGCAAATATTTCTTGATAATGTTCTCCTCTTAACTGTAAATCTTGACCTACACAAGTACACCCTACTAATCTAAATCCTTTTGCACCTGCTTTTTTCGCTAATTTTACTACTTCTGGTTGTGTTAATTTTTCTTGGAAACTTGAAAAAGTTGAATGTTGATGACCTGTTATCATTATGTTTATATAGTCTTCGTCTATTACTCTATATCCTTCTGGAGCCATTCTTATAACTGGATCTCCTAGCATTATGTCGTTTATAAGGTTTGTTAATGTCAATCCATATAATCCTGTTGATATTCCTAAGCTCAGACAGTTCATTAACATATCTACTGGATCACTATTTAAGTTAGTTGAAGATTTTACTACCCCATCAAATACTTCGGATTTAGCTCCACCAGGCATTATTCCTATCTTTCTCCACTTTTCTAACCTAGGTTTATAAGCTATTTTTTCGACTAATTCCATTTTTTTATGTCTTGGTTTGTATAAATCATCTAAAACTGCATTTGCCACTTTTATACACTTTTCATATTTATCTGATTCATCTATTCCTAATTTATCAGCTAAATAATCCAATGCTTTTTGGCTCTTGATCAACCCTTTTGTTTCACCAACATGTTTTAAATTTAAAGCAGTGTTTTCAACAACGTGAATGTAACATGCAGAACCTGATGCTACTGCCCTTAAAAAGTTTCTAGCTACTATTGTATCTGCATCTGCACCACATATTCCTCTTGGTGATATAGAAGTTATGGTACATGGACCGTTTGCACATAGTCTACAACAGACTCCTTGTAATCCAAATCCACATTTTTGTTTCTGGTCTTCAGTTCTATGAAATGCAGTTTCAAATTCCTTCGATGCCACAAAGCTTTCTAGCTTATCATCTGCACTTTTACACATTTTACAACTATTACAATCCATAAAAAATCCCCCTTAAAACATTTATAATTGTTTTGACTATATTTAAGAAATGATATTTGAGTTGTGATAATTAAATTTTTAACATAATCTATTTCTATTAATACCATTAGTTATTTTATTCAAACATATTTTTAAAATTATTTTTAACAAATTTTAACCCATATATCTACGATTTTTTACTCTAAATTAGATTTTTTTTAAATTATAGTTTTCTAATTAATTTTATTTTAGGAAAACATTATCTTGTCGTATAACACAGCTTTATGTAGAATGTTTATGTTTGTTATATTATTCTAATTTTGCTATAATATTACTGATAATAATTTCAAAAAGGGGAGGATTTTAATATGTCTTACATAATAAATGAAGCTTGCATAAGCTGTGGTGCTTGTGCTGATGAATGTCCAGTTGGATGTATATCTGAAGGGGATGAAAGATACGTTATAAATGCAGATGAATGTGTTGATTGCGGATCTTGTGCAGAAGTATGTCCTGTGGATGCTCCACAACAAGGAGAGTAATTAAAAAATTATTCGGGCTGTTTTACTTGTTTTAAGTACCGTCGGCTCGAGTGTAAATATAAAATCACTACTATACAACAAAGAACATTGCAAATTGTAGTGATTTTATATTTTACACCTGAGCCAGTCATTATACAAACTCGCTAAAACATGCCCATTTTTATTTTTGTAGAGTTTCTATATAATAAAAATCCTTACAATAAAAAAGTCACAAGACTTATGCCTTCTGACCTTTCCCCCAATTTTTTAAGAATAAATCCCCCATATGAACTTTTATTTAGTCTTCTGCTTTCATTAAATATGATAATGTAAATAAACTTTCTGTTAAATTTACATTTTCAACTATAACTGATTCTGGAACATCTAAATCTACAGGTACAAAGTTCCATATGCCTTTTATTCCTGCATTTACTAATCTATCTGCAAGCTCTTGACTTCCTTTTTTAGGAATACACATTATAGCTATATCAACTTCATTTTCCTTTATAAATTCCTCTATATCTTCCGAATCTAATATTTCGAAGTCTCTTATCTTTAATCCAATCATTCTTGGGTTTGCATCAAATAATGCCTTGATTTCAAAACCAGCTTTTCTAAATCCTGAGTAATTTGCTATTGCTTGACCTAAGTTCCCAGCACCTATAAGTACAGCATTATATTTTGTATCAAGTCCCAAAATCTTTCCTATTTCTTGGTGTAGAGCATCAACATTATACCCGTATCCCTGTTGCCCAAATCCTCCAAAATTATTTAAATCTTGTCTAATTTGAGATGCAGTAAATCCGATTATATCACTTAATTCTTTTGATGATATTCTTTGTATATCTCTATCTAATAAGTCACCTAAATATCTGTAATATTTTGGTAACCTTCTAATTACAGCCATAGATATGTTTTTATTACCCACAGCTTCACCTCCTAGTCGTTTAAATTTTAATTAACTATTCACCTTAAATGTTTCTTTTTTCAAAACATCTTATATATCCTTGATTATATTATATCAAAACATTATAATTTTAGGTAGTTTAAGGAGGTATAAAATTTATGATCGTATTGTCGTGTAATAACTTAAATAAAAGTTTTGGAATAGATTCTATACTAGAAGACGTATCTTTTACTGTAAATGAAGGAGACAAAATCGGTATAATCGGTATTAATGGTACTGGTAAAACCACTTTATTTAAAATAATTTCAGGTGTATATGGATATGATAGCGGTGATATATACACAGCTAAAGATTGTGAAATTGGATATTTAGAACAAAACATGAATTTCCACTCTGAAAATACAATTCTAGATGAAGTTCTAGAAGTTTTTAGAGATTTAATAGATATGGAAACTTATTTAAGAAATCTAGAACTAAAAATTGCTGAAGAGGGTGAAAAATCTAACTCAGATTACTTAGATAAACTTATGAATGAATACTCACATAAGCTAGAACTATTTGCTGATAAAAATAGATATGGATATAAGTCAGAAGCTAAGGGTGTATTAAAAGGCTTAGGATTTAGTGATAATGATATGAATAAACCTATAAGCATACTTTCTGGTGGAGAAAAAACAAGAATACTTTTAGGTAAATTATTATTAAAAAAGCCAACCTTATTAATGCTGGATGAACCTACTAACCATTTAGATTCTGAAGCAATAGAATGGCTAGAACTATTTTTAAAACAATATAAGGGAACAGTTATGCTGATTTCCCATGATAGATATTTCTTAGATCAAGTAGTCAATAGAACCTTTGAAATTCATAATAAAAAATTAAAAACTTATAATGGAAACTACTCTAAATTCTTAGAACTATCGAGAGTTGAAAAAGAATTAGAATTAAAGAAATATGAAGATCAACAAAAAGACTTAAAGAAACAAGAGGAATCTATAGAGAGACTTAAAGCATATGGTCGTGAAAAACATTTAAAAAGAGCTCGTAGTAAAGAAAAAGCTCTAGATAAAATAGATGTACTAGACAAACCTGAAGCTTATAGAAAAAGAGCTCGGATTGAATTCAATCCATCTATAGTTAGTGGTAATGATGTTCTTCAAGTCAGAGATGTATCTATGGGATATGGAAATAGAATTTTATTTAAAGATTTAAACTTAGATATTTACAGAGAAGAAAAAGTTGCTCTTATTGGTGCTAATGGTATTGGTAAATCTACTTTATTCAAGATAATAATGAATGAAATAATTCCTTTAAGTGGTAGTGTAACATTAGGTACTAATGTCAATGTTTCTTACTTCCACCAAGAACAAAAAACACTAAACTTAGATAATACCATTATAGATGAAATTTGGGATAGTAATAAGCACTTAACTCAAACTCAAATTAGAAGCATGCTTGGTGCATTTTTATTTGAAGATGAAGAAGTATTTAAGAAAATTTCAACTTTAAGTGGTGGAGAAAGAGCTAGAGTAGCTATTTTAAAACTAATACTTTCAAATGCAAACTTCTTACTTCTAGACGAACCTACTAACCACTTAGATATAGATTCTAAGGAAGTGCTTGAAGAGGCTTTTTGCAGTTATACTGGTACTATATTCACTATTTCCCTTGATAGAT
>JABLTN010036560.1_pt1 | contig 12141 bp, 15 predicted proteins | sample 7160141 | NCBI WGS metagenome assembly JABLTN01 (sample SAMN14651226, study PRJNA627086) | human gut metagenome | isolation source: feces | host: Homo sapiens | reverse complement strand
GAGCTACAGGCCCAACTTTTACCGAATGCTTATCTATTATCACAAAATAAATAATACTTGTCAACAATAAAATGAAAAAACTACTAGTTTTCGCTAATAGTTTTTTTGATATTAAGTAAAATCATTATTAAACTTATTCCAAGGATAATGTGGCCGATACCGGCAATACCAGATATTGCTGCATCTGCACCGTTTGATAATTCAGTATTTAATACTTGAGTTACGCCTCTTACAAGCATCATTACAGCTGTTATATTTAGTCCAACCTGGTAAAAGATAATTTCTTTTTTGAATTTAACATCAAATGCTTTGATTATTAGTGTTAGGAGTAAAAAGAATAACATTCCTAATAAGAAGTAGTGTGTATGAACTTTTCCTAAAGTTGTTACACCATCAAAGTGATTGAATTTTGTGAATTCACGGAAGAATACTCCTCCAATCATTGCTAATATTGCATATAGTATTGATAAATTGATTGTTTTTTTCATATTGTTATCTCCTCTATTTAGTTTTGATTACGGTTTAATCATATTTGATACTGATATATTTACAAGCAAAGTGCTCGCATCATTTTTAACTATTTGTATATATAAGTTAGAATGAGTTGATGATAAACATTTGATAGGGTAAAATTTACAGAGTTAGGAGAATTTTATAAATATGAATGCTTTTATTGCCTGGTTTATGGCTACGATAGGTAAATATATATCTGCCCAGTTATCTGTGTTTTTAGTGAGCATGTTAGCACTTATTGAACTTCGTGGAGGAATAATCGTTGCTAGATTATTAAATCTACCAATGTGGGAAGCTATTTTCTATTGTGTTTTAGGTAATATTTTACCGATTCCATTTATTTTATTTTTTATAAAGAAATTTTTGCACTGGATGGCAAAACATAATATGAAAGGTTTAGCTAATGCTTTAATAAAGAAAGCGGAGAAAAATAAACCTAAGATTGAAAAGTATGGTTTCTGGGGATTAACACTATTTGTTGGTATTCCTCTTCCTGGCACTGGCGCATGGACTGGAAGTTTAGTTGCTTCTGTATTTGATATGGATTTGAAAAAAGCTAGTTTATCAATTTTAATTGGTGTTTTCTTGGCTTGTACGATTATGTGTCTAATTTCTTATGGAGTTTTCCACTTTTAATTATGAAATATTCTGTAGTATTACCTGCGGCTGGTAGTGGTAGTCGCATGAATCTTGGTTATAATAAGGTTTATTATCCAGTAAAAGGCAGGGCTTTACTTGCTTATACAATTGATGTTTTTGAGAAAGATGAAGACTGTACTGATATTACAGTAGTAACAGACATTGAAACATTTAAAGAGGAAATGCAATCAGAGGCTTTTGAAAAAGTAAGTGTTGTCAGTGGTGGTGCTACAAGACAAGAAAGCATTTATCATGGTTTACAAAATGTTAAAGAAGAAATTGTGATGATTCATGATGGTGCTAGACCTCATATCACATTAGCTTTACTTGATAAATTAAAAGAAGCTATGGAAATAGAAAAAGGCGCAATTTTAATGGTTCCATGCAAAGATACAATTAAGGTTGTTGAAAACAATTATATTGTTAAAACAATACCTAGAGAAACGCTGATGGCTGCGCAAACTCCACAAGTTTTCTATACAAAAGATATTATGTACTGTATGCAAAAAGCGATAAGCGAAAATTTTGTTGGAACAGATGACGCGTCGTTAATTGAAAGGTACTTAGATATTAAAGTAGCTGCAGTATTAGGCGATTATAATAATTTAAAGGTAACTACACCTGAAGATTTAAAAGATATTTAAAAAAGAAAAGGCATTTCATCGTAGTGAAATGCCTTTAGACTTATTCTTCTGTTGTTTCTTTATCTTCAAATTGTTTTAGTTGTTCGTTTAGTAGTTCTACTACTTTACGATTGCTACGAATTAATGCAGTAACATCATCAACATTTTCCATTGCTGATCCACTTTCCATTTGATCAAAGTATGCTTTTCCTAAACGTTCATAAGCTTTGCTTAATTGACGTTCATGTTGACCAATTTGAGATTTAATTTCTAACTTTTTACGTTCTTTTGCAAGTTGATCTGTAATAGTTTTAGTTGTTTTATTTAATGTTTCTGTTCCTTTTTCGATTAGTGAAGAAATAGTTTCAGTAAAATCTTTTTCGTTATTTTCCATTGTTTTTATCCTTTCTGACTTGATTAATAAAGTCTAAAACAAAGTTTTTGATATCTTGAATGTTATTGTTACTTTCATGGATTAAATCGGCAATACCACTTACTAATGTATTTGCGTAGTATTCAGAATTCTTGATATTAAGAACATCTTTTTCAATACCTTCATCAAATAATTTCTTAAGAACTTCTGAAGCAGATTGTTTAGCTTCTTCTATTGTTCTTGCAGTTAATATAGATAAATCAATATTAGCAGTTTCACCATGTAAGTTTGACCACATTGTTTTAAATGAAGTAATAATATTTTCAATGCATTCGTTTAGCTCTTCGTCATAATTATCAGTTGTAGTAAATGTATTGATATTCTTTTTGAAAGAATCATTATATTTTTTGGAAATAGCTTCTATTACATCATCTTTTGATTTGAAATAATAATAGAATAATCCTTTAGCAACATCTAATTCTTTAACGATAGCGTTAACAGTAGTTTCAACTACACCATTTTCTTTAAAAAGTTTTTCTGCTGCGTTAATAAATTCTTCACGCCTTTGTTCAGCATCAGTTGGTTCCATTAGATGTACCTCCTTCGATATAACTATAGCATCGACTGACCGTTAGTCAAGTGATATAATCTTTCTATGAAATTAATTTGTCCAAAATGCAGTTATCCTTTGATTAGAAACGAGAAAACATGTCGTTGTGAAAATAACCACTGTTATGATTTTGCAAAAGAAGGATATATAAATTTATTATTGAAAGAAAGTGTTTCACATGGTGATGATGCAAATATGGTAAAAGCTAGAACATCCTTTTTACATACAGATTCTTATGCTTTTCTAAAAGATAAACTATGTGAATTGATAAAAGGTGAAAATGGAAAAGTACTTGTTGATTTGGGGTGTGGAGAAGGGTATTACACAAGCAGTTTTCCATTTGAAGAAAAGTATGGCTTTGATTTATCAAAGCATGCTTTGAAATATGCTTCAAAGCATGATTCAACAACACAATATTGTGTGAGTTCAATCTTTCATTTACCTTTACCTGATGAATGTGCAGATGTTATCGTGACTTGTTTTGCACCAATTGCATCTGATGAAATTCAAAGGTTATTAAAACAGAATGGTTGTTTTATTGTAGTAACACCAGATAAAAATCACTTGATAGAGTTAAAAGAATTACTATATAAAGAAGCTTATGAAAATGAAGTAAAAGATATTGATATTTCTTTAGAGAAAGAAAACGAAATACATATATCAAATACTTTTGAAGTAAACAATGAGAATGTATTTAATTTATTTCAGATGACGCCATATGCTTATAAAACAAGTGTTGAAGCAATGAATAAATTAAAAGAAGTAGATACAATGAAGATTACTGCTTCATTTATTATTCGTTTGTACAGAAAGGCTTAGGTGTATACTTGAACCTTTCTTTTTTTAGAGCTATAATTTAGCAGTCAAAAAGATAGAGTGCTAAGGAGGAAACATATATGGCAAAAAAACAATTTAAAGCAGAATCAAAAAGATTGCTTGGTCTAATGATTAACTCTATTTATACAAATAAAGAAATATTTTTAAGAGAATTAATCTCAAATGCATCTGATGCGTTAGATAAAAGATATTATGTATCTTTAACAGATGAAACAAAAAAAGTAGATAAGAAAGATTTATACATTCAAATCGAAAGAGATATTCCTAATAAAACATTAGTTATTGAAGATACTGGTATTGGTATGACTAATGAGGAACTTGAAAAGAACTTAGGTACTATTGCTAAGAGCGGTTCAGCAGATTTTAAGGAACAGCTTGAAAAGTCTGATAAGAATGTAGATATTATCGGTCAATTTGGTGTTGGTTTCTATAGTGCTTTTATGGTAGCAGATAAAATTACTGTTGAATCAAGATCTTTAAATAGTGATAAAGCATACAAATGGGAAAGTACTGGAGAAGATGGATATACTATCTCTGAAATTGAAAGAGATAAAATTGGTACTAAAATCACTTTACATATAAAAGATGATACAGATGATGAAAAATATTCTGAGTATTTAGAAGAAAGCAAGATTGAAAATTTAGTTAAGAAGTATTCTGATTACGTTCGTTATCCAATTCAAATGGAAGTTGAAAAAGCCATTCCTGATCCTACAGATGATAAGAAAACAATCACAACTACAGAAATGGAAACACTTAACTCAATGATTCCATTATGGAAGAAACATCCTTCACAAATTACAAAAGAAGACTATAACGAATTCTACAAGGCTAAGTTCAATGACTGGCAAGATCCATTAAAGGTAATTCATTATTCTGTAGAAGGTAACATTTCATATACAGCATTATTGTTTATCCCTGCAACGTTGCCTTATAACTTCTATAACACAGATTTTGAAGGTGGTTTACAGCTATATTCAAAAGGTGTATTTATTATGGATAAAGCGAAAGAGTTACTTCCAGAAAGTTATCGTTTCGTTACGGGTTTAATTGATAGTGAAGACTTAAGTTTAAATATTTCTCGTGAAATTTTACAACAGGATAGACAAGTTAAAGCTCTTGCAAAGTCTATTGAGAAGAAGATTCATGGTGCTTTAATAGACATGATGAAAGATGATAGAGAAAATTATGAGAAATTCTTCCGTCAATTTGGCAAAAATATCAAATATGACATTTATAAATCTTATGGAATGAATGCAGATAAGTTGAAGGATTTATTGATGTATGAATCCAGTAAAGAAGATAAATATGTATCACTAAGTGAATATGTATCAAGAATGTCAGAAAATCAAAAAGATATTTATTATGCATGCGGAACTTCTGTTAGTGAAATTAAGAAACTTCCTGTTTTTGACAAGCTTATGGATAAAGGTTATGAAGTATTATATTTCACAGATCCTGTTGATGAATTCAGCATTACAATGATGCATCAATTTGAAGAGCATGAATTCAAAAATATTACAAACAGTGATTTAGATTTAGACAGTGATGAAGAAAAGAAAGAACGTGAAGAAAAGACAGAGGAAAACAAAGATATGTTAGCTCTAATGAAAGAAGCATTAGGAGATAATGTAAAAGATGTACGTATTTCTTCTCGTTTAAAAGATGATCCAGTTTGCTTAGTTGCTGATGCTGGTATGTCACTTGAAATGGAAAAAATTTTATCTCAAGATCCAGCAAACAGTGGTATGAAAGCTTCTAAGATATTAGAGATTAATGCTGATCATCCAATCTTTGCAACATTAGAAAAACTATTTAAAGAAAATCCAGATACAGTAAAAGAATATGCAAGTGTTCTGTATGACCAGGCATTATTAATTCAAGGATTAGAAATTAAAGATCCAGTAGAATATGCTAAGAAAATTACATCACTAATGATTCAGGCAGCTAAATAAGAAATACTAAAAAAACTCCTCATGGAGTTTTTTTACTTTTGATGTTTGTGCTTAACTGATACTGGATTATATTGTAGTAACAAAATAAATGCTACAGCTGCACTGAATATATCAGCTAAAGCTTGAGCTTTGACAATTCCTTTATAGGCATAAAACTTTGCACTGATAAATAATATGATAATAAATATGATGCCTTGACGACTTATAGAAAGAATAAAGGCGGGTATAATTTTACCGGTTGCCTGAAATAAAACTGTAATTAATAAAATAAGGCCAACAAAGATTGTTGTAATTACCTGCCATTGAAGCATTTCTGATCCAATATGAATGAGCAGAGAATCTTTTAGAAATATACTCATAAGTGATGAAGCAAAAAAATATAAAATAATTGTTAAAGCAATAGATAAAAGAGATAAAAATGACATGCAGAAGTAAACAAGTTTTTTTAATTCTTTATGTTTATCTGCACCATATAAATAGCCAAATAATGGTACTCCACCAAAAGCAAAGCCAGTCAAAATTAATTGAGCAATCATATTGATTTTTAATACAATTCCCATCGCAGCAATTTTATCGTTACCATAAGAGAGTAGAAATTGGTTAATGACAATTACACATAAGCTTTGCATCAAATTACTTAATGCAGCTGTTATTCCTACACCTAGAATTTGTTGCAATTCTGTACGAACAACATGAAAGTCACTAGGTTTAATAGATAAACAGTGATTTTTCTTTTGTAAGAGAACAAGAAAGTATATAACACTAACAAGATATCCGATAACAGTTGCAATTGCTGCTCCGGTTGCACCCATGTTAAAAGCAGAAATTAAGACAGGGTCAAGAACAATGTTGACTAGAGCACCTAAAACTGTCCCAAACATAGATTCGCTAGCCATTCCAATACATCGAACTAGATTAGAATGAATAAAACTTAAAACGATAATTGGAGCAGCAATAACTAATACCGTATAGTAATTAATAGCATAAGGTAGTGTATCAAAATTTGCTCCTAAGAGAGATAACAAAGATTGACGAAAAAATAACATTAATATAGTTAAAATAAAACCGGTTATTAAAGAAATGTAAAAACAGAAAGAACTAACACGTGAGACACTTTCAATATCATTTTTTCCAAGCATTCGAGAAAGTAAAGAGCTTCCACCTTGTCCATAAATGTTTCCAAAAGCCATAAGGATAGTAAATACAGGGGCACATAACGATACACCTGCAATTAGATTTGTATTGTTTGTACGTGCAATAAAGTAAGTATCTGCAAGATTATATATTAATGTGACTACTAATCCTAGCATGACAGGAAAAGCCATTTTAAAATAAGTACGTTGTAAATGTTCAGTATCAAAAAAAGAATCCATATAATCAAAAACCTCCAGCTCATGATTATAAAAACAATTCTTGAGATTGTTTGTGCCATATGACACAATTATAAAAAGGATAGAAGATGAAAATTATTCAAGACGAAAAGTTATTACACGAGAATTTTGAACAGCTACATATATATTTTCAAAAAAAACCCCCAGTTATACGATTAGTTGAATTTAAAAAGGGAGAGTTAATTAATGGTCCTTTAAAACCATTAGACCAGTTTCTTATTCTTTTGAAAGGCAGTGCAGTAATCTATGATTTGACGGAAGAAGGAGTTGTTCGTTATATTGCAAAGGCAGATGATACAACACTGCTTGGTGATATGGAATTCAGTGGCGTACAAAGACAGTTATTTTTTTGTGAAGCAAGAGAAAAGGTTATTTGTCTATCAATCCCTTTTCAGGATAATCAATCAGTATTAGAAAATGATCCTTTATTTCTTCGGTTTATTTTAAGGCAATTAGCAGAAAAATTAGCTATGTCTGCAGTTATGGATGTGACAGTACAAACCTTAGAAGAAAAAGTACTTTTATATTTAAGGAAGATTCAACTTAATCATGAGATTAGCTCAGTAACTCAAGCACTTCAACCGCTGCACTGCAGTCGTCGACAGCTTCAAAGAGTCTTAAAAAAACTTTGTGATGAGGGGTTAATTATAAAAACGGGGCGCGGTACATATAAGCTGAAATAAAAAGATAGACGAATCTACTTTTTTGATAGTTTGATTTGTGCAAGTATTACGCCACAGAACACTAATACACATCCAAATAGTTCTCTTAGTGATAATACTTCGTGCAGGAACAAATATCCACCTATTGCTGAAAATACTGACTCTAAGCTTAGAATTAATGTTGCAACAGTAGGATCGGCACCTTTTTGACCGACAATTTGTAATGTTGAACCAACACCGTTTGATAATAAACCAGCATATAAAATAGCTCCAAAAGCTTTTTGTAGATAAAATAAACTTGTTTGTTCTAATGTGACTGCAGGTATCAATGTTAAGCAACCTACAATGATAAACTGGATAGAAGACATAAGAATGCCATTTGCATGAGTAACAAAATAGTCAATGGCTAATATTTGTACAGCAAAGAAGAAAGCTGATAATAACATTAAAGAATCTCCGGTAGATAAAGTGAATGATTCTGAAACACTTAGAAAATAAAAGCCGATTAATGAAATGGTAGCTGCAATCCATGTTTGTATTGATACTTTCTTTTTTAAAAGAATGGAAAGGAAAGGTACGATTATACAATACAAAGCTGTAATGAATCCTGCTTTACCAACAGTAGTATATTGAATACCTATTTGTTGAAGTATATTTGCTGGAGTTACGATTAATCCACAACATATACCACCTATAATTGTGGCTTTTTTATCGTATGAATTAGAAATTAGTATGCTTTTTTTGATTAATGGAAAACTAAGCAGTATTGCAAAACCTGCTAAAAATGAACGAATGCAGGTGAAGGTCCGATATAATTCATGCTTGAGCTTTGAGCAATAAAGGCACCGCCCCAGATGATGGCAACAAGTAATAGTATTAAGTTATTTTTATAGTTATGCATGTGTATCCTCTTGCGTAGAAATATATTGATGATCAAATGTTATAACAAGATAAATTGGTTTTTTATGATGTTTTAAAGATTCTTTTATTGTTTCTTCAATTGTTGAAGTAGGAATTTTACATGTATAAGGAACTAAAATGTCAAAAACTAGATTTGTGTGCGATGGTCCTGCTACGATTCTAAAATCATGAGTAGATAAAGCAGGGTCAATTTTTTTGATAATTGAATTTACTTCATCTTGATAAGCGTTAACTTCAGGATCATTTAATTTAATAGGATCTATGTGCAATGTCATCAAAATGCCAGTATCTTCATATATTTTTCTTTCAGCTTCGTCGATGATATCGTGAGCTTTCAAAAAGTCCATATTTGCATCAACTTCTGCATGAGCTGAAGCAAATTGTCTTCCAGGACCGTAATCATGAACCATTAAATCGTGAACACCGACAATTTCAGGATATTCTAATAATAACTTTTCAATATTTTCAGCTTCTTCTCTTGATATTGGATTGCCTAATAATTTACCAATAATTTCTTTGACGATTCCGAAACTTGAATAGAAAATAACAAGAGATACGATAACGCCAGTAATACCATCGAAAGGAATATTTGAATTCAACTTAGATAAAAATAAGGCGACAATTGTTGAAAATGTAACTAATACATCGTTTCTGGCATCATCACTTACGGCAATCATGCCAATATTATCAATTTTCTTTCCTAGTTTTAAGTTAAATGCACTCAACCATATTTTTACTAAAATAGATGCTGACAAGATACCTAATGATAACCACGAGAATTTTAATTCTTCAGGATGAACGATTTTATCAACACTGGATGTTAATAATTCAAAGGCGACTACAAAAATAATGTTAGAAACGATGAAACTTGCAATATATTCCATTCGTCCATGACCAAATGGATGTTCCTCATCAGCTGGTTTAGAAGCGACTTTATAACCTAAAAGAGTAATTACACTGCTTAAACTGTCAGATAAGTTATTGAAACTATCTGAAATGATAGAAATAGATTTTACACTTGTACCAATAATAAATTTTAGAATGAATAAAAATATATTACATATTATTCCTGTTATACCACTTAATACCCCATAAGCTAATCTAACTTTCGGATCATGAATATCTTTACTGTTTTTTACGAAATGTTTTACTAAATAATCTGTCATTTTTCTGTACTTCCTAGCATTAGACTATTGTACCGTTATTAGGATAATATATCTATCTTTCTTTAGCATGTTTAAGAGAAAAAGCAGAAATTAACTTTTGAATATAACTTGTAAAGAAAGGACAGAAAATTAAAAGTATGATAATAATTCTTTGGATAAAAAATCCATCATATAAATCTCCTAAAACAAAACATAAGCATAAAAATATAGTTGATAAATAGAAATTAATTTTTAAAAAATAGCGTAATGCAGAAAATGAATAGCTTGTCATAAAACTACATGTAGAGATATGCAAAAGAAGGATTAAACTAAAACCTTTATAGCTTTCTTCAATACGATAGATATAAGAAAAATATAGAAATAAACCAGAAAAAAATAGAAAAGACAAATAATGTTTAAGAAGATCTTCTAAAGAATGTTCCAAAATCATGATAAATAGTGGAATAACAGCTAAGAAAATAGCAGCAGCTGTATATCCATTTAAAATATATCCATAAGCTAATAAGTATAGAGTTTCACAAAGTAGTAGTTTTTCGTGTTGTTTCATAGGTGTTAAATCTCCTTCGCTTTTACTAGTTAAATAGTAGCTGTAAACTATAAAAACGGTGTACAATTATATGTACATCGAATATTTATGAAAAGTTTAAATTTAGAGAGAGCTCTTCTCATATTAGAAATCTTACAAGAGCGTACAGATGCATCACATATTATTTCAATGACAGAGTTATTGTCCGAATTATCAGAAAATGGAATAGAAACTGATAGAAGGACGGTGTATATGGTTATTGAACTTTTACAGGAGTATGGATATAAGATTTGTTATACCCGAAAAGGTAAACAAGGTTATTATATGGAGCCTACTTTTACTTCAGCTGAAGCTTTGGTATTTATTGATGCGATTAAGAACAACCAGTCTATTTCTCAAACAGAAAGCGAGGCACTAATTAGTAAAATAGAAACAGAACTATATAATGAAGTTGCTATTCTTCCAGAAACAGGAAATATCAACCGTGAAAAAACAGATAATAAAAGTGTCTTGCAAAACATTGAAGTTATTTTGAAGGCTGTGCATCATGCAAATCATATTTATTTTTACTATTATGATTTAACAATTAGAAAGCGGAGAAAATATAGGCATCAAAAGAAAGAATATTGTGTAGTTCCTTATGCGATTGTAAATCAAAATGGTAGATATTATTGCATTGGTTATCAAGAAGAAGCTGATAAATTTTTAATTTACCGTATTGATAAAATGGATGAAGTCAGAAAAGATGAAGAGATTGTGCGTAAAAAGAATTTTGATCTTGATAGCTTCTTGCAATCATCATTTCATATGTTTAAAGGAGATCCACAAACAATCACATGCAGATTTTCTTCAGATATGTCTAATGCGGTAATGGATCAATTTGGTACAAATTATATTTTGAAAGAAGCTGGCGAAGATTATTTTACGATTAGTATTAGAACAGCAATTACTCCAACATTAATATCATGGATTATGCAATATGGGGATAAAGTGAAAGTATTAGGACCAAATGAACTAATTGATAAACTAGTTTCAACAGCGAAAGGAGTTATTAAGCAGTATGAATAATAGAGAAAAAATCGAAATTTTACAAAAATGGATTGATGAAAGTAATCGGATTGTATTTTTTAGTGGAGCTGGTGTATCTACAGATAGTGGTATTCCTGATTTTAGAAGTCAAGATGGTTTATACAATCAAAAATACAAGTTTCCACCTGAAGAAATTATTTCACATGATTTTTTTGAGAATAACACAGAAGAATTCTATCGTTTCTATAAAGATAAGATGCTATGCCTTGGAGCAAAACCAAATATTGTTCATGAATATATAGCTCGTCTTGAAAAAGTGGGTAAATCACTAGGAGTTATTACCCAGAATATCGATGGTTTGCACTTATTAGCAGGAAGTAAACATGTTGTTGAATTACATGGGTCTATTCATCGTAATTATTGTACAAAATGTGGGAAATTTTATTCTGCAGAATATATTCAAAAGACAAAGGGAATACCATATTGTGAGTGTGGTGGACTAATTAAGCCGGACGTTGTTTTATATGGTGAAATGCTGGATGAAAAAGCACAAAGAGATGCGATAAAGATGATTCAACAGGCAGATATGTTAGTTGTTTTAGGGACATCTTTAGTTGTATATCCTGCTGCTGGCTTTATTCGTTATTTTGCTGGAGACAAACTTGTCATGATTAATCGTACTGCTACTTCATACGATAATATTGCAGATCTAGTTATTCAGGCTAATTTTAAAAGTATTTTCCCACATCTAACTATTCATAAAGATATTTGAGACGGAAACCCACTACCTTTAGGTGGTGTGAGGAAGTCTCTAGCCTTGATTTTCTATATATTTTTGAATTGTGGCTGATGAAACTTCTCCTATACTGCACGCAAAATACCCATCTGACCAAAAT
>JABLTN010080020.1_pt1 | contig 12142 bp, 8 predicted proteins | sample 7160141 | NCBI WGS metagenome assembly JABLTN01 (sample SAMN14651226, study PRJNA627086) | human gut metagenome | isolation source: feces | host: Homo sapiens | reverse complement strand
CGGGCACGCACGCCCAGAAGAACAGCGGGTTGCCGAGCACCGAAATGGTGCGGATGTGGCCCTCGCTGTCGGCGCTGTAATTGCCGTAATACCACACGTTGCGGATGTCGAACGGCCATTGATACCACGGGGACTCAAACGGATGGGTCGCCTGCAGCGTGGAGTGATAGTTGTACATATGCGTTTGGTACGCGACGAACCGGCCGAAAACATCGTAGCGGTTATGCGGCAATGTGGTGAGCGGCAGGAACGCCGTAAAGTAGATGCCGAACGGAATGGCGATGAACAGCAGACAGCACCAGAGGCAGAGCTTTATGGATTTATTAAGGAGCGCTTTCTGCACGGCGGCGTGGCCTTTCTCTTCGCGGTAAGAGACGATGAGCTTGCCGAAGAACAGCACGGCGAGGCCGACTGCGCCATAGGCGACCGTCCACTTGCTTGCGATGCCGAGCCCCATGAAGATGCCGCTTAAAAGCAGCGGGGGCAGGAGCTTTTTGAAGCTGTCGGTTTTTAAATCGTGCTGAATAAACACGAGCATGGCGTCGTACATTAAAATGATGAAGAACACGGCGTAGGTATCGATGGTCGCGATGCGTGTTTGGACGTAATGCATGAAATCGAACGCAAAGAGGACGGTACCGGCGGTGCAGAGGAACGTGGAGCCAAAGAGGCGCTTTAAGAAATGGTAGAGCGCAGGGAGCATCAGAACGCCGAACAGCGTGCCCATGAAGCGCCAGCCGAACGGGTTCATGCCGAAGATGCGAATGCCGACCGAGATGATGAGCTTGCCGAGCGTGGGGTGCGTGTTTTCGTATGGCTCGAGTCCCAAAATGTGCTCGTAGGCGGTGCGGGCGTGGTAGATTTCGTCGAAATAGGTGGAGTTCATGTAGCTTGGGTAGAGCGGGACGGTGTTTTGCTCATCCGTGAGCTGCCACGCGTTGCCGGAGACGGCGGTGAGCGTTGCAAAGCCGGTGCCGTCTGTCTTTTTGAGCGCGAACTCGTTGATGGCGAGGTCGTCGCACATAGACGTGATGCGGATATATTTGCCGACGGCGGCGACGGAGACGTTTTTCCACGCATAGACGCTGCCGTCCGTGTTTTCGGCGGCGGTCGTCCAGTTGGTTTGATCGTTTGAAACCTCGATCTTCATATTGGTGCCGACGCGCTGGCCGATGCCGTTATCCGCGGGGGCGATGCCGGGCAGGTAGAAAATTTCACTGTACGCGTCGTCTGTCTCAAAGACGGCGGATTCGCCGTTTTGAGGCGTCCATGTGGTATTGGCGGTCTCGTGATCACCGAGATTCGTGAACGCGACGATGCCGTAAAGGAGGGTAACGACGGCGATGCAGAGAAGATCGACACGCGTCAGGCGGACGTTATGATTCTTGTCGGTGATGAGGGAGAATTCGGGCGCTGCGGCAGGCTTTGTGTGCTGTTCGGCCGAGGCGGCTTTCTGCGTTTTAAACGCAGGGAGCGGGCGCAGGGCTTTTTCGGAAATAAAGCAGCGGTACGTGATATAGAGCATATAAATGTACAGGAGCACATGCAGCGCGGAGAGGAACAGGATTTGAATGGACGTGGGGGAAATGTAGGCGTTATTGAGGTACAACACATAGGCAACGTTCAAAAAATGCACCGTGGATGTGCCCGCGAACAGGAGCAGAAAGCGCTTTTCCTTTGTGAAAACGTAGGTGAGCAGCAGGCACAGGAGCACGGGGAACAGATAACGCTCGTGCATTTTGACGCAGAAAATGTAGACCGTGAACATTAAAACGGTGGGGCAGGCGAAAACGGCGTCGTCGCGCTTCGATTTCAGCAGTAAGAGGCCTGCGAGGACGGTTGCGAGCGGCACGCCGAATTGCAGCCAAGTGCTGTGCTCCGGCAGGGCAGCCCAGTTGAGCCCGAAGAGTGCCCAGACGTTATAGGCGTTGATGGTGTAGTAATTATAATAATCGATGGTGCCGGTGTAGATTTCGATGAGCTTCAGGTAATCGAAATTCTTTATAAACGGCGTGGAGAGCAGGAGAATCGTCGCAAGGGCGATGATGGGCCCGAGGACGAGGTTTTTCCAGTCCTTTTTGCGGATGACCCAGAAAATGAGCACCGGCGCGAAAATGAGCATCTGCGGCTTACTTAAGATGCCGAAGCCGTAGACGAACGCGGCGAGCGGCGTGTGGTTGTACCAGAGAAGCAGCAGTGTGCAGAGGAGCAGAAGCGCGCAGAAGCTATCGGCCTGACCCCAGACGGAGGAATTGACGATGACGGCGGGGCAGAAAAGATAGGCAAACGCGATAAGGAGCGCGCTTTTTTCACCGAGCTTTTTGCGGGCGAGCACCCAAAGTGCCGCGGCGCAGGCGATGTCCGACAAAATGGGCGCGAGCTTTATCATGAGCGTATAGCTCTGCGCATATTGGTCGACACCGAACAGGCGGCGGAACGCCTCAACGATGTAGAGAACGTAGAGATAGCCGGGGGGATAATCGAGGAAGAAGTCCCGGTAATACATGTTATTCAAGCCGTAATCGTGCGTATAGGCGGCCCACGCTTTAAAGCAGGAGATGTCGGCCTCGAACCCGTTGATGTTGTAGCCCAGAATAAAGCGCAGGATAAGCCCCAAAGCGAGCACGGCGCAGAAGACGGGCACGGGGGGCAGGCCGAAGACCGTAGCTTCCTTTATACGGGCGCGGCGGACGGGGGCGCCCTCCGTTTCCGGCGCGGCACGAAAGCCGAGCCACAGCACTGCCGCAAGGAACAGGGCGGCGAGCAGAATTTGTATCGTCATGGTTTTTGTTCCTTTCTCAAAATTTATTTGGTTACGGGCTTGACCCGCACCTTTTTTTCATGTAATCTTGTAGCAGAGGGGATGCGGAAAAATCCCCATCTGTGTACGCTCATTATAGCATAGGTTCTAAATCGCTTCAACTGAATTTTGGAGTGTTTCAACACACGCGTGGAAAACGTTTTCACGCAGGAAAGGAACGGTATTGAAAATGGAATTTCAGAAAATGCACGAAAATCCGGACGTGCTGCACGTGGGTACCTGCCAGAATCGCAGCTACTACTTGCCGAAGGCACCGGAGGACGGGGAAGAATCCACAAGAGTGTGTCTTTTGAACGGCACATGGTCGTTTCGGTATTTTGACTCGTTTTTAGACGTGTTCCCGGAGGGCTCCGAGGGTGAGATTTGCTTTGACGAGGAGGATATGGACGAGATTGAGGTGCCGTCTTGCTGGCAGAACGCGGGCTATGACCGCCACCAGTACACGAACGTGCGCTATCCGTTCCCGTATGACCCGCCGTATGTGCCGGACGAGAACCCCTGCGGCCTTTATCTGCGCCGCTTCTGCATGAACGCGGAAGACCTGACGCAGAAAATTTATTTGAACTTTGAGGGCGTGGACTCCTGCTTCTATCTGTGGATCAACGAGCAGTTTGCAGGGTACAGCCAGGTTTCGCATTCGACAAGCGAGTTTGACATCACCGATTTACTGAACGAGGGTGAAAACTCCGTGGCGGTGCTGGTTGTAAAGTGGTGTGACGGCTCGTACCTGGAAGATCAGGACAAGCTGCGCATGAGCGGTATTTTCCGTGACGTGTACCTCATCCGCAGACCTTTGGCGCACATCCGCGATTACTTTGTAAAGACGACGGTGAGCGATGACCTTTCCCATGCGGATATCCGCGTGGAGATGGACTTTATCGGGCTGCCGGACGTGACGGCGGAGCTGTATGACGCCGAGGGCGCTCTGCTCGAAAGCACGGCGGGCGCGGAGCCGAACTTTGCGCTCGAAAACCCGCACCTTTGGAATGCCGAGGACCCGTACCAGTACACGATCGTGTTCCGCACGGCGGATGAAGTGATCGAGCAGAAGGTGGGCATCTCCAAAATTGAGATCCGCGACAGCGTTCTGTATTTCAACAATGTGAAAATCAAATTGCGCGGCGTGAACCGCCACGACAGCGACCCGGTGACGGGCTACACCATCAGCCGCGAGCAGGCGAAGCGCGACCTGTTCCTGATGAAGCAGCATAACATCAACGCAGTGCGCACAAGCCACTACCCGAACGCGCCGTGGTTCTTACAGCTTTGCAGCGAATACGGCTTCTATGTTATTGCCGAGGCGGACATTGAGGGCCACGGTGCGGCGACGCAGACCGGCGGCTACGGCATGGACGAATATGCGGACAACGCACTGAACCCGATTTTCGACAAGGCGATTATGGACAGAATTCAGCGCAGCGTCATCCGCGACAAGAATAACGCGTGCGTGCTGATGTGGTCTTACGGCAATGAGACCGGCTGGGGCCCGAGCTTTGAGAAGGCCGGCGCATGGGTGCGCGAATATGACCCGTCCCGCTTGACGCACTACGAGAATACGTATTACGATGCGCGCGGCCACAAGAACGACCTGTCTTCCCTGACGACGGAGAGCCGCATGTACTCGGCGCCGGAGTGGATTGATGAATATATGGTCGACCCGAAGTACACGAAGCCCTTGGTGCTTTGCGAGTACATCCACGCGATGGGTAACGGTCCCGGAGATGCGGAACAGTACCAGCAGCTGATCATGAAGTATGACCGCTTTATGGGCGGCTTTGTTTGGGAATGGTGCGACCACGCCGTTTACGGCGGCACGACGCCCGACAACCGCGATATTTTCCGCTACGGCGGCGATTTTGGCGAATATCCGCACGACGGCAACTTCTGCATGGACGGCCTTGTGTACCCCGACCGTACACCGCATACGGGTTTACTCGAATATAAAAACGTCATTCGCCCGGTGCGCGCGGCGCTTGTGAACCGCGAAACGGGGGAAATTCAGCTGACGAATTACCGCGATTTTACGAACACGGAAGAATTTTTGACGCTTTCCTGGGAAATTCAGCAGGACGGCGATACGGTGGCCTGCGGCGTGATGGACGACATCAAGATTGCCCCGCACGAAAGCGGTGTCATTACGCTACCGGATGCAATTCCGACGGAGGGCGACGTGGCGGTGCTTCTGCAGTACAGCGCGAAGAAGAACGACAGCGTGTTCTTTGAGAAGGGACACCCGCTCGGCTTTGACCAGCTGATCGTTTCCCGCGGGGCACGCAAGGAAGAAGCGCTTAGAAAGGGCTTTGTTGTTGCGGAGGAGGACAGCCGCGCCGTGACGGTGACGGGCGACAGCTTCCGTTATGTGTTCTCGAAGACCGAGGGCGTGTTTACGTCTATGGTGAAGAACAATGTGAACATCATGACCCGCCCGATGACGTGGAATGTGTGGCGTGCACCGACGGACAACGACCAGTTTGTGCGCAAGGAATGGGAGCAGGCCGGCTACAACGAACCCGCGATAAAAGTCTATGCCTGCAACGCGAAAGAGGAAGACGGCGTTGCTGTGATCGATTGCAAGCTGAGCCTTGCGGCGGTGTACCGCAGACCGTTCCTGCACCTTGATTGCCGCTTTACGGTGGACGCCGAGGGCAAGGTAAGAGCGGAGATCAACGGTAAGCGCGACATGGAGCGTCCGTTCCTGCCGAGATTCGGCCTTAGAATGTTCCTGCCGAAGTCGTTTGACACGGCGGAATATTACGGCTACGGCCCGTATGAATCGTACTGCGACAAGCACCATGCGTCTTCGCTGGGTCACTTTGCGCAGACGGCGGACGACCTTTTTGAGGACTACGTGAAGCCGCAGGAGAACGGCAGCCACTTCGGCTGTGCGCGGGTGACGATCACAGACGGCGCGGGCGCCGTGACCGTGACGAGCCCGGAGGACTTCTCGTTCAACCTTTCGCACTACACGCAGGAGGAACTGACGGAGAAGACGCACAACTACGAGCTTACGGAAAGCCCCGACAATGTGTTCTGCTTCGACTGCAAGATGAGCGGCGTAGGCTCCAACAGCTGCGGTCCGCGCCTTGCGAAGGCGATGCAGTTTGACGACGAGACGTTCACGTTTAAGTTTGACCTGACCGTGGAATAAGACGGGCAAAATTTGATAAATCAGAGCCGCCGTGTGGGAGTTTTTCCGCACGGCGGTTTTTCTGTGTAGTTGCGTGCAAACAGCCCAGTGGACTGTTTGCACGTGGGAGACCCAATTAGGAGGTCTCCCGAAAGGCGGCAATGCCGCCTTTTTATGCTGGACAGAGGGAAAAAGTACGAATGAGAGGCAAAGACTAAAAATACAAAAACGCAGGGATTATGCGGATAAATCTGTGTAAAATTATTGACAAAAAGACTTGAATACAGTATACTTTAGTTAAATAAAGGAGTTGAGTCCGATGGTTTGAATATAAGCGATTCCGGTACAATGAGGAAGGGAGAATTTGCTATGAAAAGAACCGTTGTAATTTTACTTGTTTTACTGATGGGATTGCTGACCGCGTGTGCTGTGCCGCCGAAAACGGAGGCGAACGTGACCGACCCGGATGCCATGAATGCTACCGCAGTGCGTCAGACAGAAGCGGACACCAAGACGGATTGGGCGCAGGGCTTGACGGAACAGCAGGAAGTCGAGACGGAGATCGAAAACGCTGTGAGCGCAGATACGCTTGACCGCTTGCAGCAGGATGCTGCGGAGCTGCTTGAAGAGTACGAAACGGCGAAGCTGGACGGCACGGAAGAGGAAGCCGCAAAGCTGAACGAAGCGTATGAGCGTGTGCTTGCGGAAATCAATGCGATGCTCGGCTGAAAGTGAAGAAATGGAATGTTTGCCGCTGCATGGCTTTTTGGGCTGTGCGGCGGCGTTTTTCCTCAAAATTTTCGTACTTTCCGGTGCTTTTGCAAAATATCTTGAAAATAAGTCCGTACAAATTTTGCGAAAGGTATTGCAAAAAGTTGTACGGCTTTTTATAATAAGGTTGTATTGAACCTGTGCAAACAGGTATCCTTTTTGAAAGGAACGATGACATGGCAGACACAGAAAAGAAAACTGCGAAATATCGCTTTCTGGTGGATACCATCAAGGAGAAGATCAAAAACGGCGAATATGAGCCCGGCGAACGCATGGAATCTGAAAACACGCTTTCCGATCAGTTCGGGTACAGCCGCCAGACCGTGCGGCAGGCGCTTTCCGTCCTCGAGCAGGAGGGGCTCATTGAACGCAGACGCGGCAGCGGCACGTATATCAGCTCCGAGAGCCGACGCACGCCGCGCGGCAACAGCATCGCCATTGTGACGACGTATATTTCCGACTATATTTTTCCGACGATCATCCGCGGCATTGAGGAGACGCTGACGAACGCGGGCTATGATTTGACCCTGAATGTGACGAACAACCACGTGGAGGAGGAAGCGCGCATTTTGCAGTCGCTCATCTCCCGCCGCGTGGACGGAGTGATTGTGGAGGGCACGAAGACGGCGTTCCCGAACCCGAACGTGGAGCTTTACCGCAGGCTTGAAAAAATGGGTGTGCCGGTGGTGTTTTTCAACAGCTATTACCGCGATTTACCCGATTCCGTTTACGTGGTGACGGACGACCGCAAGGCCGGCTTGCAGGCGGTCGACCTCTTGATTGAAAAGGGATGCAGACGTATCGGCGGCGTGTTTAAATCTGACGACATGCAGGGCCACGGGCGCTACGCGGGCTTTTCCGAGGGGCTTATCCACAACGGATGCGTCCTTGGCGACGACAATGTGGTTTGGTACACGACGGCCGAGCGCAGCAGGCTTTTTCGCCCCGACAACAGCGACTACATGTTTGAGCGTCTGCGCGGGTGTGACGGCATTGTGTGCTACAACGACCAGATTGCGTATGGGGTGATTGACCTCTTACAGAAGCACAATGTGCGCGTGCCCGAGGATGTTCTCGTCATCGGGTTTGACGATTCGAGCATTTCGGAATACTCGCCGGTGAAGATTACCTCTTTTGTGCACCCGAAGGTGGAGATGGGCAGAGCCGCGGCGAATAAGCTCATCCACATGCTGCGCAGCAGCGACCCGGAGCAGCCGCTTGTGCTCGATATGCCGCTGCACGAGAAAGAATCGACAAGACGATAAATTTTGATATAAAACAGTTTGAAAGGAACGAATGAATATGAAGATTGAGAAACTATCCCCGGCATTTAAGGACTATCTGTGGGGCGGCACAAAGCTGCGCGACGTTTACGGCAAAAAGTGCGACTATGAAAAGGTTGCGGAGAGCTGGGAGCTTTCTACGCACCCGGCGGGCCAGAGCGTGATAGACGGCGGTGAATACGACGGGCTGAAATTCGGCGAGTATTTGGAAAAAGTCGGTGCGAAGGCGCTCGGTGTGAACGGTGCGAAGTTTAAGGAGTTCCCGGTGCTTATCAAGTTCATCGATGCGAAGCAGCCGCTTTCTGTGCAGGTGCACCCGAGCGACGAATATGCGCTGCGCGTGGAGGGCGAATACGGCAAGACCGAGATGTGGTACGTTGTGGACTGCGAGCCGGGTGCTTCGCTGTACTTCGGCGTGAACCGTGCGCTGACGAAAGAGGAATTCAAAAAGCGCATTGAAGACAACACGCTGACGGATGTGCTCTACAAGGCCGACGTGAAGAAGGGCGACGTGTTCTTCATTCAGTCCGGTACGATCCACGCAATCGGCGCGGGAATTCTCATTTGCGAAATTCAGCAAAATTCCAACACGACATACCGCGTGTACGACTACGGCCGCCGCGGTGCGGATGGCAAGCTGCGTGAACTGCATATTGATAAGGCCATTGACGTTTCCAAGCTGACCCCGAGCGACACGTCCGACAAGCAGGGCAAGCCGGAGGAGATTCCCGGAGGCACAAAGTGCGCGCTGGCTTCCTGCCCGTACTTTACGACGGAGAAATATGTTGTGGACGGCGAAGTCGAAATTGATGTGACGGACGATTCGTTTGCGTCGCTTGTTGTGACGGAGGGCAGCGGCAAGGTTGTCGGCAGCGAGAACGAAGTGGAGTTCAAGCCGGCGGACAGCCTGTTTGTACCGGCCGGCAGCGGCAAAATTAAGATTAATGGCCACTGCACGGTGGTGAAGACGACGGTTTAAAAGGAGAAACGCTATGAAGATGGAGTTTGTAGACGAAGCTGAACTGCAGAAAGCTGTGGACGAGCCGGAGGACGAGGTGCGCGGGCGCATTGTGCTGGTCGGTGAGCCGATGGGGCTTTTCATTGCGGAGGAGCTCGGCGAGCTGGAGGATGTGACACACTTTTCGGCGGCTGTGGCCGGTGCGGAATATAACGTGGCGGTGGGACTTTCCCGCCTTGACCATGAAGCGCTGTACTGCACGCGCCTCGGCGACGACCCGGTGGGCAAGCGCATTTTGAAGAGCATGAAAGGCAACCATGTTTCCGACGCGCTTGTGACCGTGACGGACACGGCTTCGACCGGGTTTATGATGAAAGGCAGAACCGAGGCGGGCGACCCGAAGATCGCGTATTTCAGACGGAACAGCGCGGCTTCGCAGATCTCGACGCATGACATCGATAAGCTCGACTTATACGGATGTGATTTTCTGCACGTGACGGGTATTTTTCCGGCGGTGTCGAAGTCGGCATTGGACGCGGTGAAACGATTGATGAGCCGCGCGAAGGCGCTGGATATGTTTATTTCGTTTGACCCGAACCTGCGCCCGCAGCTTTGGAAGGACGAAAAAGAGATGGTGCGCACGCTGAACAGCCTCGCACAGGAAGCAGACCTCGTTTTGCCGGGCCTTAGTGAGGGCAAAATTCTCACAAAGCGTGACACGCCGGAGGGCATTGCGGAGTTTTACCACGAGCGCGGCGTAGACAGCGTGATTGTGAAGCTGGGCGACAAGGGCGCGTACTGGTCCACGGGCGGCGAGCACGGCACGGTGCCGGCATTCCCGGTGAAAAGAATCGTGGACACGGTTGGCGCGGGCGACGGCTTTGCGGCGGGCGTCATCTCCGCTGTGGCGGAGGGCATGTCCTTGCAGGAGGCTGCGACGCGCGGCACGGTAATCGGCTCGATACAGATTACACACCGGGGCGACAATGAGGGTCTGCCGACGCGTGCGGAGCTTGAGACCATCACAAAAGCGGGCATTGTGTAAATTCTAATAATAACGGTGCCGCGCAGGAAATGAGGGTTTGTTCTGCGCGGCATTGTGCTATTTGGGGAGTGAGAAAAATGGGCAGAAAAGAAACGGTGGAGCTGACAAACATGTGCATGGTGGAGGACGGCAAGGGCAACGTACTCGTGCAGAACCGTCTTGACCCGAACTGGTCGGGTATCGTTTACCCGGGCGGGCACGTGGAAGCGGGGGAATCCATCGCGGCATCGGTCATTCGCGAAATCCGTGAAGAGACCGGGCTGACGATTGAAAATCCGACGCTGTGCGGTGTGAAGCAGTTCTGGCTTGATAACGGCGTGCGGTACATTGTGTTTTTGTTCCGCGCGGATAAATTTACGGGCGAGCTGCACGGCTCCGAAGAAGGCGATGCGTTCTGGCTGCCGCGGAAAGAGCTTTTCGAGCACCAGACGGTGGAAAGCTTTGAGGGCTTAGTGCACGTTTTTGAGACGCCGGAATGCAGTGAAGTTTATTATAAAGACGGCGAAACGCATTTTGCATGATTTGAAATTTGAATTCGGGAGGAAAATTTGGTGACACCGCATAACGAAGCAAAAAAGGGCGATACTGCAAAGGTGGTTTTGATGCCGGGCGACCCGCTCAGGGCGAAATTTATTGCGGAGACGTTTTTGGAAAATGTCGTGTGCTTTAATACGGTGCGCGGAATGCTGGGCTATACGGGCTTGTATAACGGCAAGCGTGTTTCCGTAATGGGCAGCGGCATGGGTATGCCTTCTATGGGCATATACAGCTACGAGCTGTATCATTGCTACGATGTGGAAGCGATCATTCGTATCGGTACGGCGGGCGGCATTGCGGACGGCGTGGAGCTGCGCGATTTAGTATTGGCGATGGGCGCGTGCACAGACTCGAACTTTGCCCACCAGTACCGTTTGCCGGGCACATTTGCGCCGACGGCGAGCTTTGAACTGCTTGAAAAAGCGGTGCAGACGGCGCGGGAGAAGAACTTACGTTATCGCGTCGGCAACGTGGTGACAAGCGATATTTTCTACGGCGACTGTGAAAATGAGACCGCCGAATGGAAAAAAATGGGCGTTCTGGCCGTGGAAATGGAGACGGCGGCGCTGTATATGACGGCGGCGCGCGCGGGCAAGCAGGCGCTTTCCATCACGACGGTATCCGACTTGCCGCTGAAGGGGGAATCGACCTCGAGCGAAGAGAGACAGAAGACGTTCACGCAGATGATGGAGGTAGCGCTGGCGGTTGCCTCTGAGGCGGTGGACGGACATGACAAATGAGGTCATAAAAAAGCTTTCGGAAGCGGCGCTTGATGTGCGGAAAAAAGCGTACTGCCCGTACTCCGGTTTTGCGGTGGGCGCGGCGCTGCTTGCGAAAAGCGGTGAAATATACACGGGCGTGAACATTGAAAACGCTGCGTTTACGCCGACGAACTGTGCGGAGCGCACGGCGTTTTTCACGGCGATTGCAAAGGGCGAGCGAGATTTCGTCGCTGTTGCGATCGCGGGCGGCAAGGCGGGCGAAGAGCCCAAAGACTTCTGCGCACCGTGCGGCGTGTGCAGGCAGGTGATGCGGGAATTTTGCGGGGACGCGTTTGTGATCATTCTTGCAAAGCCCGGTGAAGAAAAGGTTTACACATTAAAGGATTTGCTGCCGCAGAGCTTTTCGCCGAGAGACGTTCTGGGCGAAAAAGCGAAGCGGTAAAAAAGGCGGTGATTTTTGTGCTGCATATTTTGGATATTATCCGCAAAAAGCGGGACGGCGGGACGCTGACAAAGGACGAGATTGAATATTTTGTGCGCGGGTGCACAGACGGGAGTATCCCGGACTATCAGCTTTCGGCGCTTTTGATGGCGATTTATTTAAACGGCATGACGCATGAGGAGACGGCGGAGCTGACCTTGGCGATGGCGCATTCCGGCGACATGGCCGACCTTTCCGCAATACACGGCGTGACGGTGGATAAGCATTCCACGGGCGGCGTGGGTGACAAGACGAGCATGGTTATTGTGCCTGTTTGCGCGGCGTGCGGGGTGAAGATTGCCAAGATGAGCGGCCGCGGGCTTGGACACACGGGCGGCACGACGGATAAGCTTGAGAGCATTCCCGGTATGCGGATCGATCTTTCTCCGGAAGAATT
>JABLTN010070109.1_pt1 | contig 12160 bp, 7 predicted proteins | sample 7160141 | NCBI WGS metagenome assembly JABLTN01 (sample SAMN14651226, study PRJNA627086) | human gut metagenome | isolation source: feces | host: Homo sapiens | reverse complement strand
TGAGAGGTTGTATCAAATTTGCAGCTGCCGGGTGCCTCCGGCGGCCCCATCTTTTCTCTCGCAAGAGAAAAGATGGGGGGAGAAAAGAGTGCTTGGGGACGCGTTGGGTGCTTCCTGCATCTGAATTTAGGCGAGGCCCTATTTTTTAGGCATCGTTCCACACAAGACTCACCTTACGGGCGTTTTGGTACGCGCCGCCTGATACGGGGGTATCAGATTTGTAACTAGTTGCCGTAGAATATCTGCCATCAATAGAAGGTGCAGGCCAAGTTTGTTGGTCTGCACCTTTTTGCGGGGCGTTTTTCTGGGTTTTGAGCACCAAAAGCCTTCCCCTATGAGGGGAAGGTGGCACGGCGGCAGCCGTGACGGATGAGGTGGAGGCGCGTCCGATTACCCAGCTGCACCACCTCATCAGTCGCCTGCGGCGACAGCTTCCCCTCGTAGGGGAAGCCTTTGGCGTGCGCGTTCTGCAGGCGTAGCTGACCCCTTGACAAATCCACTCTACAGTTGTAGAATCAAAACATACTACAAATGTAGAAGGAGGGCTTCTGATGGCGGATGCAATGCGGACGCTGCCGGATGCGGAGCTGGAGGTCATGCAGGCGATCTGGGCCTGTGAAGAGCCGGTGAAGCGGGCGGCGATCAGTGCGATTTTGGACCGGACGCACCCGATGGCGCCGACGACACTGCTGACCGTCTTGTCCCGGCTGGCGGACAAGGGCTTTGTGCGGATCGAAAAGACCGGCCGCAGCGCCGAATACCGGCCGCTGGTCGCAAAAGAGGACTATCTTGCCCGGCAGGGGCGGAAATTTTACGATAAGCTCTGCGGCGGAAGCGTGTCGGCCTTTGCCGCCGCGCTCAGCGCCAGCGGGCTGACGGCGGAGGAGCTGGCGCAGCTGCGCGAGCTGCTGCAGGAGGATGCGCTATGAGCACGACACTGGCCTTCCGGCTGATCCTGGGGCTGGTCGTCGGCGGCGTCCTCACCTGCAGCGTCTGGGACCGGAGCTATACAGAGCTCGAGGAACGACCCACAGACGAGGACACAAGGACCGGCATGCCCCGCTTCCGCAGCTTTGCCGCAGTGGAGACACTGCCGACCATGCTGGTGATGTATCTGGCCATCAGCCTTGCGATCGGCGGACGGGAGATGGCGATGCAGTATCTGCTGGGGCTGCTGCTGCGCGTGTTTTTGCTGATCGGCGTGTATTACGTGCTGCTGCTGGCCGTCATGCCGCTGCTGCGCCGGCATATTTCTGCCCGTGTGTGCGCGGTCTTGTGGCTGCTGCCGGGGTATCTGTACTTATTGGCCCAAGTGAGCAGCGTCCAGCGCGCAGACCCGGGCGGCGAGCGGATGCTCGTCCTGCACGCGTCCGGGACGCTCGTGACGGTGCTGCTGGCCGTCTGGGCGGCCGGGGCGATCGGGGTGTTTGCGTGGAAGATCATCTCCCACCTGCGCTTCCGCCGCCGCGTGCTGAAGGACGCCGTCGTTGTCACGGACGAGCAGATGCTCGCCGTCTGGCGGGCGGAGCTGGCGCGCGCCTGGCTCGGGGAGACGAAGTGGACGCTCGTCCGCGCGCCGCAGCTCACGACGCCGCTGTCGATCGGCCTGTTTCAGAAGACCACCTGCGTCGCCCTGCCCGCGCGCAGCTACACCCCGGAGGAGCTTTCGCTCATCCTGCGCCATGAGATCATCCATCTCAGCCGCCGGGACCCGGCCTCGAAATTTTTTATGGTCTTCTGCACGGCCATGTGCTGGTTCAATCCCCTGATGTGGGTCGCCATGCGCAAAAGCGCGGATGATTTTGAGCTCAGCTGCGACGAATCCGTCCTCCTGGCCCAGCCGCAGCCCGTCCGGCGGCAGTACGCAGAGCTGCTGTTAAAGACCGCGGGCGACGAGCGCGGCTTCACCACCTGCCTGTCCGCCACGGCCAGCGCCCTGCGCTATCGGCTCAAAAACATCATGGCGCCGGGGAAAAAGCACACGGGCGCGCTCCTCGTCGGGCTGACGTTTCTGCTGCTGACGCTCTGCGCCGGGCATGTGGCGCTGGCCTACGACGCGCAGCCCGGTGCGGCGCGGATCTTCGACGGCCGGCCGCCGGAAGACTTCTCCCTGCGCTATGTGGACGTATGGAACGATGACCGCGGCAGCGGCACCGACTTTGGCTGCACGGACGAGGCGGCGCTCAAGGACTATCTCGCCGCGCTGCAGCTGGAGACCTATACGGAAGCGCTCAACCGATACGGCGAGGCGCGCTCGCTGCAGCTGCTGTTTGACGCGCCGGAGGGCACGCTGAGCGTGACGCTGGCTGACAACCAATCCATCCACGTGACGCGCCTGTGGCTGAAAAACGCCCCGAGCGAGAGCTATTATCTGGCCGAGCCCATCGACTGGCAGCTGCTGGACCGGCTCATCGTCCCGCGGCCGGCGCTGCGGGTCTGGTTCAGTCTGCCGGGGCAGGATGAAGACAGCTGCTTCTTTGCCGGGGTCTATTCCATGACGCAGACGCTGCCGGACGGGACCGTGCAGGTCCTGCAGGAGCCGGATGAAGGAAACTACAGCGCCTTCGGCACGACCGGCGGCGGAAGGACCGTGCGGCTGGAGTTCGGGCAGACGCTGCTGGAGCCCTATACCGTCACCTGCCAGACGCCGGACGGCAGCGAACGCCGGATCTTCACGCAGGACGAGCTGCGCGGCGGCCGCGTGCCGCTGCTGCCGGGTGAGAGCGCCGATTATACCGTCGCCGCCCGCCTGCAGGGCGAAGACGGCAGCACCTACGACGCCGTCTTCTGTTTCCGCTACGACCGCCTGGCGGGCGGAACGTGAATTCTGTACGATACGAGCGAAAGCGCACCGTTTTTGCGGTGCGCTTTTTTGCTGCCGGATTGCAAAAAAGGGGCGAATCTGCTATAATCAACTATTCAGAGTACATAAAAGTAAAAGCATATGTATCTGAAACGATCAAACAGGTGATATCCCGGTGTCACACTTGCATATGGATATAGCTTTAATTTTATAGCGGCAGGAACAGATGAGAATGAAAAAAGAAATGGCTTATACGAAAGGAGCAACGACAGATCACATAAGGTCGTTTGGGCAGTATTTTACAAAATATGAGGTTGCTGATTTTATGTGTGCATGGGCGTGCAGAGGTGCGGCCTCGGTCCTCGATCCGGCTGTGGGCAACAGCGTTTTTCTGAAATACGCAAGAACGCATAATGCAAGCTGCAGTTTAACCGGTTTTGAAATAGATCGCGAGATTTTGGACTATTTTGGAAATCCGGCGGGCGCGGACATCATCAATGATGATTATCTGTTAAGGGATTGGGAAAAGAAATATGACGCGATCATATGCAATCCGCCTTATAGTCGTTTTCAAGCTGTCGAGAATAGAAATGAAGTTCTGAAGGTAATTTATGAGCATACTGGAGAGAAATATAGTGGATATACAAACCTTTATACTCTTTTTCTGCTGAAAAGTATTTACCAGCTTTCAGATAAGGGCAGACTGGCGTATATTATCCCTTCGGAATTTATGAACTCAAAATATGGGACAGCGATTAAACAGCTTCTTATTAATAAAAAACTGCTTCGTGCGATTATTAATTTCAAAAATGACAACGAAATGTTTTTCAACGCTACAACAACATGCTGCCTGATTTTGCTTGACCACGAGGAGAAAGAGCAAGTCTGTTTCTATAATCTGCAATCAGTTGATGATTTGACGCTTAATATATTGGAAGAAGGAAATTCCCGGGTGAGTCGGGTGGGTTACGACCAGCTGACAGCATCAGAAAAGTGGCGTTTGTTTATCAACCAGGAGCACATCGCTACTTTTAATAACCTGGTGCCTGTCTCACATTTTTGCAGGGTATCGCGAGGTATTGCCACGGGTGCAAATGATTTTTTTTGTTTTACACGCGCAAGAGCGAAAGCAAAAGGAATACCGGAGCGGTATCTTTCAAAATGTATCTGCCACTCTGCCGATGTGAAGACGCTGGTTTTTACTTCCGCGGATTATGAGAAACTGGCCGAAGAAGGCAAAGCAGTATATTTGCTGGATATCTCAATAGAGGACTGCGAGACAATCAAAGCGTACATAAATGAAGGAATTGTTGCCGGCGTGAATAAAAAACATCTCCCGTCATGCCGGACTCCGTGGTATTCGATGGAACAAAAAGCAGTAGCTCCGATATGGGTTTCGTCTGCCTGTCGGAATGGTATAAAATTTGTACGTAATTTGGCTGGAGCAAAATCGTTAACTACATTTCACTCTGTGTTCGTCCACGGTGATTTTGCTGATGATGTTGATGTGATTTTTAGCTACTTTCTTACTCCGATCGCGCAAACAATTATTAGAGAGAATCGCAAAGAATTGGGAAATGGTCTTGAGAAATTTCAGCCGAATGACCTGAATGCGGCAAACATGCTCAATATAAGCGTAATTACTGAGGATGACAGGACGAAGATTATCAACATCTACAATGAAATAGTTTTAGACAATAGGTCGGCGCTTCTTGATGAGCTGAATACAATTTTTTTATCTTATCTTCAATAATTCAGGTATGACTCGTATGAATGAAATGACCACGGACTTTTTGCCCGTGGTCATTTCATATACTGAAAGCAAGTCAGGTTACTTGCTTTTTGCCTTTTTCTTTGCGGTCGCAACAGCATTCTCTTGGATCAAACATGCTAAGAATTCTGGAGGCGTCCGCTTAATAGAGGAGTCCAAATATTTATACTTCGATGATTGCAAATTCCCATTATTACTTGGATTGATATAAATATCTGGGATCCATGCAGTCGGGAAGACGCTGCATGTTTCAAGCCCGATTGTCAGGTCAGGCTTGAAACTGATGACAAAAGTTGCGACATAGAGGTTTGCATTGGGATTTTTCTTGTAGAAATCGATCAATCCTGCCGCCTTGGAGATATCGTCTTTATTGCTACGGCCTCCTTTTACAGAGGATTTGATATTAACATAGGATTCCTTATTGCCATCATAACAAAAACGAAAATCATAGACGCCAACTTCCGAATCTGCAGGATGCACGCTGTCAAAGCCGAGATCATTAGCCTGACTTTCAAGCCCTTGACTGATAACCTCTTCTACGATTCTCCAGACAGTGCGACCTTTTGCAGCCTTTCGCCAACCGTACGGCATAATTCTGGTGTTTGCGATGGGGATATTTCCTATATTCCTAATTAAAACATTTAATTTGTCCTCAAGATATTTCCGTTCGATCTCAACAGCGGTGAAATCTGTTTCAGCCATAATAGAAACCTCCTTATTACGATATTCCTTCAAATAACTTACTAAGGGAGATATCAAACCCGTCGGCAATTTTTTTGATATTACAGATGGAAATGTTTCGTTTCCCTGTCTCGACAGAAGCAAAGTAAGTCCGGTCCATACCAATCTTTAAGGCAAACTTTTCCTGGCTAAGGCCGGTTTGCATCCGGAGGTTTCGTATTCGCTTGCCCAGATCTTCAGTAATCACAGAAATCTTCCCCCCTTTATTAGATAAATATATGAGTTAACGGAGTTTGAGACAACGGAGTATAAGCAACAATTGCATAAAAAGAAGCGCACAAAAGGTCTTATCTCTCGATGCAGCCTGTGGCGTACACGCTGCTAATGAAGAACGCTGGTCAAAAGTTTTTATATTTCAAGGATCTCTGCGGTGCGCTTTTTTGCTGCCGGATTGCAAAAAAGGGGTGAATCTGCTATAATCAATTATTCAGTATATGCAGTTCGGAGGATATGCACATGGAACGCAAACCCGTTGTGATCGCGCAGGAGGAGCTGGCCAGAGAGGCGGCGGTCTGCGGCGAGATCAAAGCCTGGTGGGCCTCGCGCGGCCGGACGCCGCGGGCCTACGTCGACACCTATGGCTGCCAGCAGAACGAGGCGGATTCCGAGCGGATCCGCGGCATGCTCCGCGCGAGCGGCTATGACATCGTCGACACCGAAGAGGGCGCGGACTGCATCGTCATCAACACCTGCGCCATCCGCGAGCACGCGGAGACCCGCGTCTACGGCAACGTCGGCGCGCTGGTCCACACCAAGGCCCGGCATCCGGAGCAGAAGATCTTCCTCTGCGGCTGCATGATGGGCCAGCCGCAGGTCGTCGAGCGCATCAAAAACAGCTACCGCCACGTCGACGGCGTGTTCAACCCGCATGAGCTCTGGCGCTTCCCGGAGCTTCTGCAAAGAGTCCTGAAGACCGGCAAGCGCATCTTCGCCGTGGACGATTCCGCGGGCAACATCGCCGAGGGCATCCCGGTGGTCCGCTCGTCAAACCTCAAGGCGTGGGTGTCGATCATGTACGGGTGCAACAATTTCTGTTCGTACTGCATTGTTCCCTACGTGCGCGGCCGCGAACGCTCGAGACGACCGGAGGAGATCCTGGAGGAGGTCAAGGGCCTCATCGCCGCGGGCTATAAGGACATCACGCTGCTCGGCCAGAACGTCAACTCCTACGGCAAGGATCTCGGCCTCGGCGTCGATTTTGCCGACCTCATGGCGAGCATCGCCGAGCTTCCCGGCGAGTTCTGGCTGCGCTTCATGACGAGCCACCCGAAGGACGCGAGCAAAAAGCTCTTTGACACCATCGCCAGATACCCGAAGATCGCCAAGCAGTTCCATCTGCCCTTCCAGTCCGGCAACGACCGGGTATTGAAGGCCATGAACCGGCACTACACCCGCGAGGAATACCTGAAGCTGGCGCATTACGGCCGCGAGATCATGCCGGAGCTGGTCCTCACCAGCGACGTCATCGTCGGCTTCCCCGGCGAGACGGAGGAGGAATTCGAAGATACTCTCAGCCTCATCGAAGAGGTGCGCTACGACGCGCTGTTCACCTTCATCTTCTCCCCGCGCGCCGGGACTCCGGCCGCGAAAATGGACGATCCGACACCGAAAGAGGAGAAGAACCACCGCTTTGACCGCCTCTGCGACACGCAGAACCGCATCTCGCTCGAGATCCACCAGGGCTACGTCGGCAGGACGCTGCGCGTGCTGGTCGACGGGCGGGAAAAGGAGATGCTCACGGCCCGCACCGAGGGCGGCCGCCTCGTCCGCTTTGCAGGCGACGACAGCCTCATCGGGCAGTTTCTCGACGTCACCATCACCGGCTGCACGACCTGGTCCCTGGTGGGAGAGGTCAAATAAAAGGCTCCCCTCTCAGGGGAGCTGTCAGCGAAGCTGACTGAGAGGTTGCAGCAAATTTACAGCTTCCCATTGTCTCCGACGGCCCCTTCTTTTCCGCCTTGCCGGAAAAGAAGGGGGAGAAAAGGGGCGCTTGGATGCGTTTGGTGCTTCCTGCCTCTGATTCTAGGCAAGTCCCAATGTTTCAGGCGTCGTTCCACTCGGAAGTCACCTCACGGGCGTCTAACTACGCGCCGCCTGATACGATACACCGGATTTGATGGCAGGTGCCTTTGAATTTGTGCGAAAAAACGCACTGCGAAGATTTTTTTGGCGATGTACGGATTCGCCGAGGCTTTTGAGAGAGAAAACCGGAGGTTTTGATTATGGCTGAGCTCACCCCGATGATGCAGCAGTATTATGCGGTCAAGGAACGCAATCCGGACTGCCTGCTGTTTTTCCGGCTGGGGGATTTTTATGAGATGTTCGAGGAGGACGCGCGGATCGCTTCGCGCGAGCTCGATCTGACGCTCACCTCGCGCGACCATGCCAAGGACAAAAGCGCCGAGGACAAGATCCCCATGTGCGGCGTGCCCTATCATTCCTCCGAGAGCTATATCGCCCGCCTCGTCGCCAAGGGCTACAAGGTCGCCATCTGCGAGCAGATGGAGGACCCGGCGCTGGCCAAGGGGCTCGTCAAGCGCGACATCATCCACATCGTGACGCCCGGCTCCGTGACGGAAAGCTCGATGCTGGTGGAGTCGAAAAACAATTATTATGCCTGTGTCTACGGCGCGGCGGGGACCTACGGCCTGTGCTTCTGCGACGTATCGACCGGCGCGTTCAGCGCCACGCAGATCTCCGGAGCCGACGCGATGCAGGACGTGCAGAACGAGCTCGGCAGCTTCCTGCCGTCCGAGGCGCTGCTCGGCGGCACGGCGGCGGAGGACGAGACGCTGGCCGACCTGCTGCGCGAGCGCTTCCACACCTGCGTGAACCTCGGCAAAGACGCGCAGTTTGACCCGGCCTTGTGTGAGGCCGCGGTCACCGCGCAGTTCGGCAAAAGCACGCAGGAGCTTGGCCTGACTGAGCTTCCGTGCGTGACGCTGGCGGCCGGTGCGCTGCTGCTGACGCTGCGGGATCTGCAGAAGAACGACCTGCCGCACATCCGCGAGCTGGAGCTCTATGTTGCGGGCAAATTCATGCAGCTCGATCTTGCTGCCCGGCGGAATCTCGAGCTGACGGAGACGATGCGCGGCAAGGAAAAGCGCGGGAGCCTTCTCTGGGTGCTCGACAAGACGAAGACCGCCATGGGCGGCCGTCTGCTGCGTGCGTGGATGGAGCGGCCGCTGCTCAGCCCTGCGCAGATCACGCGCCGCCTGACCGCTGTTGAGGAGCTGGTCAAAAAGACCATCGACCGCGAGGAGCTGCTGCTGTCGCTGCGCGAGATCACCGATTTTGAGCGCGCCATGACCCGCATCATGACCGGCACGGCCTCGTGCCGGGATCTGGCCGCGCTGGCGCAGGGCGCGTCCACGCTGCCGGAGATCAAACAGCGCCTGTCCGGGATGCGCGCGCCGTATCTGCAGAGCATCTATGAGCAGCTCGACACGCTCGCGGATCTCAAGGAACAGATCGACCGGACCATCGTCGACGATCCTCCCTTCCTGCTGCGCGAGGGCGGTCTCATCCGCGACGGAGCAAACAAGGAGCTTGACGAGCTGCGCGCCGTCCAGTCCGGCGGCAAGGGCATGCTCACGCAGATCGAGGCGCGGGAGAAGGAAAAGACCGGCATCCGGAATCTCCGCGTGGGCTATAACCGCGTGTTCGGCTATTACATCGAAGTCGCCAAGGGGCAGCTGAGCCTCGTCCCCGATACCTATATCCGCAAGCAGACGCTCTCCACCGGCGAGCGCTACATCACCGAGGAGCTCAAGGAGCTCGAGAGCACCATCCTCACGGCCAAGGACCGCATCATCGCACTCGAATACGAGCTTTTCACCCAGCTGCGGCAGGCCGTGGCGGCCGAATCCGCCCGCGTCAAGCAGACCGCGCAGGCCATCGCCCAGCTGGACGTGCTGTGCAGCTTTGCCGCCGTGGCGGTGCACAACAACTACTGCAGGCCCGAGGTCGACCTCGGCAATACCGTGTCCATCACCGCCGGCCGCCATCCGGTGGTCGAGCAGGTGCTCAAGGGTGCGCTGTTCGTCCCGAACGACACGCGGCTCGGCGCCGACGACTGCCGCACGGCCATCATCACCGGCCCGAACATGGCCGGTAAATCCACCTACATGCGCCAGGTGGCCCTCATCGTCCTCATGGCGCAGATGGGCTCATTCGTCCCGGCGCAGTCGGCGCAGATCGGCATCGTCGACCGGCTTTTTACCCGCATCGGCGCGTCCGACGATCTGGCCTCCGGCCAGTCGACCTTCATGGTCGAGATGACCGAGGTCGCCGACATCCTCAAAAACGCCACGCCGCGCTCGCTGCTCATCCTCGATGAGATCGGCCGCGGCACATCGACCTTCGACGGCATGGCCATCGCCCGCGCCGTGCTCGAATACGCCGCCGACCGCAAGCGGCTGGGCGCGAAGACGCTCTTTGCCACCCACTATCACGAGCTGACCGACATGGAGCAGACACTCCCCGGCGTCAAAAACTTCAATATCGCCGTCAAAAAGCGGCAGGGCGACATGATCTTCCTGCGCAAGATCGTCCCCGGCGCGGCCGACGACAGCTACGGTATCGAGGTCGCCAAGCTTGCTGGCATCCCCGACCGGGTCATCACCCGCGCCCGCGAGATCCTGAAGGAGCTCGAGTCCGGCGCGCCCGAGACGGCAAAGCCTGCCGCCGGGCCGGTGTCCGACCAGGTATCCATGCTCGACATGCAGTCGGACGAGCTGCGCCGCGCGCTCGAGGCTGTCACCGTCGAGACGCTCACGCCCATCGAGGCGATGAACGTCCTGTATCAGCTCAAGCAGCTGCTGTAATTTCCGGAAAGAAAGGAGCCGTTCCGCATGGCCCGAAAAGCGTCGAACAGCATGTCTTCCCGCCTGACGAGGTTTGAGACCATCGCGGGCTGGCTGTATCTGCCGTTCTATCTCATCATTTTGAATCTGCTTCTGCAGCTGGCGAACGAAAAGCTCTCGCTCGGCATGAGCGCGCTGACGATCAACATCGCCTATTTTGTCATCAATCTCGCCGCCACGCTGCTTATCTTCCACGGCTTTCTGCGGCAGTCGTATTTTGGCGGCTCGTTCTGGAATTTCGTGCAGGCGGTGGTGCTGGGGTTCGCGCTGTATTACGCGGGCACGTGGGTTTTGCAGTTTGCACTCACGAAGCTGGCCCCCGGCTTCACGATCTATAACAACGAGACCGTCGGCTCGCTCATCTCCGACAACGAGTACATCATGATGGCCGTGACGATCATTCTCGCGCCCGTCATTGAAGAGACGCTGGTCCGCGGACTCGTGTTCGGCTCCATCCGGCCGACCTCGCGCGTCATGGCCTATATCGTCTCCGTCGTCTTATTCACGCTCATGCACAACTGGCAGTATTTCCTGCTCTATCCGGCGGGGAAGGTGCTGCTCAGCTGTATTCCGTATCTGCCCGCCTCCGTTGCGCTGGCCTGGACCTATGAAAAGGCCGGCACCATCTGGGCACCCATCACGCTGCACGCGCTCATCAACGCGCTGTCGTTCGGGCTTTTGCAGCTGAACTTCTGACCGGGAGGGAACCTATGCCGAAGATCATCCAGCTCGACCGCCACGTCGCGGACCTCATCGCCGCGGGCGAGGTCGTCGAGCGCCCTGCTTCCGCCGTCAAGGAGCTGGTCGAAAATTCCATTGACGCGGGCGCAAAAAATATTACAATAGAATTACAAAATGGCGGAATGACCTTCCTGCGCATCACCGACGACGGCTGCGGCATGGCCCCGGACGACGCCCGCACGGCCTTCCTGCGCCACGCGACGAGCAAGATCCGCAAAAAAGAGGACCTTGCCTGCATCGGCACCCTCGGCTTCCGCGGCGAAGCGCTCGCGGCGATCTCGGCCGTGTCGAAGATCGACCTTCTGACCCGCGCGCAGGGCGCGGCGGACGGCGTGCGGCTGCATCTCGAGGCCGGGAAGGTCCTCTCCGAGGAACCGGCCGGCTGCCCGTGCGGCACGACCATCCTCGTGCGCGAGCTGTTTTACAATACGCCCGCGCGGATGAAATTCATGAAATCCGACGCGGCGGAGGCCTCCGCCGTCTTCTCCGTGGTGCAGCAGCAGGCGCTGGCCCATCCGGAGATCTCCTTCCGCTTTTTAAAGGACGGGCAGGAGCAGCTGCATACCGACGGCCAGGGCGACCGTATGGCCGCCATCTACGCCATCTACGGCCGCGAGCTTGCCAACAACATGCTCTCAGTGGACGGCAGCTGGGAAAAGCTGCGCGTGCGCGGCTTCGTCACCCGCCCCACCGCCACGCGCGGCAACCGCGCCTGGCAGAGCTTCTTTGTCAATAACCGCTACATCAAGTCGCGGCTGCTTTCCGCCGCCGTGGAGGAGGCGTACCGCAACCAGATCATGGTCGGCCGCTTCCCTGCCTGCGTGCTCGAGATCGATATGCCCGTGCAGGCCGTGGACGTGAACGTCCATCCGGCCAAGACGGAGGTCAAGTTCCTCTCGGAGCGGGAGGTCTTCGACGCGGTGCACTATGCCGTTTTGTCTACGCTGAACAAGGCGGCGGGCCGCCCGGAGTGGAAGCTTTCCGAAAAGCAGACCTCCGCAGCCCAGCCGCAGGTCCAGCCGCACGCGGTCCAGCCGCCGAAGCCCGGCTTCTACCAGAGCATGCAGGCGGCCGAATACCGCCGCCAGGCCGCGCAGACGCCGCCGCCCAAGCCCGCGCAGCCCGTCCTGGCCTCCCCGGTGCAGATCCCGCGGTCCGAGCCCGCCGCGCAGCAGCGCATCGAGCTGCCGAAGCCGAGTCTGGCCCCCGCACCTGCCCCCGCCCCGGCTCCCGGGCCGG
>JABLTN010138950.1_pt1 | contig 12173 bp, 8 predicted proteins | sample 7160141 | NCBI WGS metagenome assembly JABLTN01 (sample SAMN14651226, study PRJNA627086) | human gut metagenome | isolation source: feces | host: Homo sapiens | reverse complement strand
GCAAGATGGCCGCCAGCCCCGAGGATACCTCGCTGCTGGAGCAGCACGATGCTCTGCATCGTGACCCCGGGCGAGGCCGAGGCCACCCACTTTGCGGAAGACCTCAAGGCCCTGGGCCTGACGGCAGCGGTCTTCCCGCCCCGGGATTTCATGCTCCGCCCCGTGGAGGGCGCGGGCCGCGAGTACGAGTACCGCCGTCTTTCTGTATTGGGCCAGCTGGCGGGCGGGCGGCTGAATGCCGTCTGTGTCCCCGCCGAGGCCCTGCTGCAATACACCGTCCCCCGGGACGAATTTTTAAAGAATACCCTCACCCTCAAGCCCGGCATGGTCTACAACCGGGAGGCGCTGGTGGAGCGGCTGTTTGCCGCCGGGTATGTCCGCCGCAGCCAGGTGGATGGCCCGGGCCAGTTCAGCGTCCGGGGCGACATTGTGGACATCTACGCGCCGGACATGCGCCAACCCGCCCGTGTGGAGTACTGGGATGACGAGATCGACTCGCTGGCATCGTTCGACCTGCTCACCCAGCGCCGGGACGGCTCGCTGGAAAAGATCTATCTCTCCCCCGCCCGCGAGGTGCTGTTCGGCAACACGGTACAGACGGCGGAGGCCCTCCGCGACGCCTGGAAAAAGGCCCGCGGCAAACACCGGGCAGCGCTGGAAAAGGCCATGGAGGCTGATCTGGCCCAGCTGGATTCCGGCCTGATGCCCGAGGCCATGGACAAATACTACGGCCTGCGGTACGCTGTCCCCGCCACCCTGCTGGACCACCTCACCGGCCCCATCTTTGTGCTGGATGAGGTAGGCGGCATCCGGGATGCGCAGAAAGCCACCGAGTTCCGCCGGGGCGAAGAGCTCACCGGCCTGCTGGAAGAGGGCGTCATCTGCCCCGGGCTGGATGTGCTCTACCAGACCATGGACGACCTGGCCATTGCCGCCCAGAAACAGAGCACCCTGCTGTGCGAGAACTTCCTGCGCGGCATGAACGAGTTCAAGCTGAAAGACCTCATCAACGCGGAGGCTTTCGCGGCCCCCAACTGGGGCGGCGACCTGGCCTCCCTGCGGGAAGATCTGGACCCGCTGGTGGAGCAGGGCTATGCCATCGCGCTGTTCGCAGGCACCCCCAAGGGCGCTGCCGCCCTCACCCGGGACCTGGCCGATCAAGGCTACGCGGTCAGCATGAGCCGGGACGTCCGCCCCGCCAAAGGGCTGGTGCAGATCCTGCCCGGCCACCTGACGGCCGGGTGCACGTTTCCCTTTGCCCATGTGGCAGTCCTCTCTTCCCGCCGCCATGGTCTGGATGAAGCCAGCGAGGCCGCCAAGAAACGCAAGAAGAACAAAAACGCCCTGTCCAGCCTTTCGGACATCAAGCCCGGCGATTATGTGGTGCACCAGAGCCATGGCATCGGCATGTACGCAGGCATCCAGCGGCTGGAAGTGCAGGGTGCCACCAAAGATTACCTCAAAGTGCAGTATTCCGGCTCCGACGTGCTGTATGTGCCCGTCACCCAGCTGGACCTGCTTTCCCGCTACACCGCCCCTGGCGATGAAGAAAAGGTCAAGCTGGCCAAGCTGGGCGGTGCCGAGTGGCAGCGCACCCGCGCCAAGGTCAAAAAGGCCACCGAGGAGATGGCCCAGGAGCTCATTGAGCTCTACGCCCGCCGCCGACAGGCACAGGGCTACGCGTTCCCGCCGGACGGCGACTGGCAGAGCGATTTTGAGACCCGCTTTGAGTACGACGAGACCGACGACCAGCTCAACGCCACGGCGGAGATCAAAAAGGATATGGAAAAAACCTACCCCATGGACCGCCTGCTCTGCGGCGACGTGGGCGTGGGCAAAACGGAGGTGGCCCTGCGGGCCGCGTTCAAGTGCGTCATGGGCGGCAAGCAGTGCGCCATTCTGGCCCCCACCACCCTGCTGGCCTGGCAGCACTACAACACCATCCTCTCCCGGATGGAGGCGTTCCCGGTCAAAGTGGAGATGATGTCCCGCTTCCGCACCGCCAAGCAGCAGAAAGAGACCCTGCGGGGCCTGCAGGCCGGCAGTGTGGACATCGTGGTGGGCACCCACCGCCTCCTCTCCAAGGACGTCCGCTTCCACGACCTGGGCCTTGTCATCATTGATGAGGAGCAGCGGTTCGGCGTTAAGCATAAAGAAAAGCTGAAAGAGAACTTCATCGGGGTGGATATGCTCACTCTCTCGGCCACACCCATCCCCCGCACCCTGAACATGGCCATGAGCGGCATCCGCGACCTCTCCACCATTGAGCAGCCGCCCTTTGAGCGCCAGCCCGTGGAGACTTTCGTCCTCGAGTACAACGATGTCATCCTGGCCGAGGCCATGAAGAAAGAGCTGGCCCGGGGCGGGCAGGTCTACTATCTGCACAACCGGGTGGACAACATTGAGTCCACCGCCGCCCATGTCAGCCAGATGGTGCCCGGCGCCCGGGTGGGCATCGCCCACGGCAAGATGACCGAGGACGAGCTCAACCCCGTCTGGCAGCATCTGCTCAACGGCGAGATCGACATCCTCGTCTGCACCACCCTCATTGAAACGGGCATCGACGTGCGCAACTGCAACACCCTCATCATTGAGGATGCCGACCGGATGGGCCTGGCCCAGCTGTACCAGATAAGAGGCCGCGTGGGCCGTTCCGGCCGCAAGGCCTATGCCTACTTCACGTTCCGCCGGGACAAGACCCTCTCGGACATTGCTCAGAAGCGGCTCTCCGCTATCCGGGAGTTCACCGCGTTCGGCTCCGGTTTCCGCATCGCCATGCGCGATCTGCAAATTCGCGGTGCGGGCAGCCTGCTGGGCCACAGCCAGCACGGCCACATGGAGGCCGTGGGCTATGACCTCTATGTCAAGATGCTGAATCAGGCCATCGCCCGGGCCAAGGGCGAACCGCTCCAGCTGGACAAGAGCGAGTGCCTGGTGGACCTGCGGGTGGACGCGTTCATCCCCGAAAAGTATATCGCGGATGGGCCGGGCCGCATCGAAGCCTACAAACGCATTGCCGCCATCCAGACCCCCGAGGACGCCGCCGATGTGCTGGACGAGCTCATTGACCGCTACGGCGACCCGCCTCCCTCGGTCAGCGATCTGGTCAATGTCTCCCTCGTCCGGGTGCAGGCCGCCGCCGTGGGCGTGTACGAGGTCACCCAGAAGAAAGACACCCTGCTGCTGCAGGTGGAGGAGCTGGACCTTGGCATGATCCGGGGCCTGCTCATCGCGTTCAATGGCCGGGTCACGGCAGGGGCCGGGGCCAAGCCTTACCTCTCTGTCACCCTCCAGCCCGACGAAAAGCCGCTGGAGCTGCTGCAAAGGATCCTCAAGGCCATGGGCGAGATTTTAAACGAGCCCAAGCCTGTGAAAAACCAAAAATAAATTTCAGGAGCAACCAACTATGAAACAGAAACTTCTTGCACTGGTCTGCGCGCTGGCCCTGGTGGTCAGCCTGGCAGGCTGTGTCATCTCCACCCCGGACACCGTGGGTTCCCTCGGCGATTACGAGATCTCCTCCGGCCTGTATCTGCTGGCCCAGTACGACGCCTACCAGAAAGCCGCCGACCTCGCTTCCTCCGACCAGGACGCCGCCAACGTGAAAGCTTTTTTGAAGCAGACCATCACCGTGGACAGTGACAGCGGCGAGACGGCCACCGTCAGCGATTATGTCGCCCGGAAAACGCTGGAGAACCTGCAGACCTACGCCGCCACTGAGCTGCGCTTTGACGAGCTGGGCGGCCAGCTGACCGCCGAAGAGGAACAGCAGGCCGACAGCTACGCCCAGCAGCTGATGGACCAGTACGGCGATACCTACAAGGCCAACGGCATCGGGCTGGAGACCGTGCAGCACTTTGAGCGCATCCTGCTCAAGAGCAACGACCTGCTGACCCTCGTTTATGGCAACGGCGGCGAGACCCCCGTCTCGGACGCCGACCTGACGGAGCATCTGGAAAACAACATGGTGGAACTGGCTTATTACGTTGTCCCGCTCTACAACACCAGCACCTATGCCTTTGCAGATGACGACCAGAAAGCCCAGATGCTCACGCTGGCCCAGCAGGCCGCCACGGCCATCAATCTGGCCTCCAATGAGAGTGCTTCAGAGCAGGTCAGTGCCCTGAACGCCGCCGCTCAGGCCGCCCTGCCGGACATCTACGCCGTGCTGGGCAGCACCCCCTCCGACACCAATGTTCAGACCGAGCTGCTGGGCGCTTCCACGCTGGACTCCACGTTCACCCAGAGCGGTTCCGCCGATACCATCCGGAACCTTGCCTACGGGCAGGCGGCCGCCGTGCAGTATTCCAGCTATGCCATGATGCTTGCTCTGCGTCTGGACCCGCTGGCCGTGGCCTCGCTGGACGACCTGCGGGATCAGGTCATCACCGACATGAAGACCAGTGAGCTGAAGACCGCACTGAGTGATTCCGGTGCCTCCCTGGAGAACCACCTCGACACCTCGGCCATGAACAAACTGCCCATGACCAGGATCGTCAACAAATAAGTTCCGTAAAAGCACAACAGCGCCCTGCCCGGAGAAGCTTCTCCAGAGCAGGGCGCTGTTTTTGCGCTCTTATTTTGCAGTCGCCTTTGCAAACTCCGCCGCCAGCGCCGCATTGCAGGAGCGGACGGCAGCGGCCTCCGGCTTGAGGGCCGCGCGGTCGTAGGTAAACAGGCCGTTCACCTCGTCCTCCACGTCGGTCAGCTGGGTGTACACCAGCGCCGAGAGGCCCCGCCCCAGCTGGGGCAGAATGGTCTTCCATTGCAGCATTTTATAGCGTTTGGTCAGGTCGGCTTTGTCTTTGGCGGTGCCGTAGCCGTAGGTCTTGCCGGGCGGCTCGTGGCCGGGCATGGGCCAGGCAATGCCGCCGTACTCGCTCAGGGCCACCGTCCGCCCGCCGGGCCGGATGCGGAGCGGGTAGAAGTAATTGTGGCGGGAGTCCACATCTCCCCCGCCCTGGTCGTACCAGCCGCTGGCTTCGTCGATCAGGCGGGTGTCATCCAGCGCCCGGAGGGCCGCCGTGGCGGCGCGGGCATCAAACTGCCCCCACCCCTCGTTGAACGGCACCCAGCACCCGATGCAGGGGTGGCACCGCAGAGCCTCTACAGTGGCTTTTAATTCGGTCTGATAACTTTCCCGGCTGGCTTCCGTCTCGCGCCCCAGCAGCCCCCACAGGGGCTTTGCGTCGGGTGTATGGCGGAGCAGGGGCAGCAGGGCGTTGGTCAGGTAGGTGACGTACCACTGGTTCATCTTCCCGCCGCCGTTCACCATATCCTGCCAGACGATGAGGCCCAGCTTATCGCAGTGGTAGTACCACCGCTGCGGCTCGATCTTGGCGTGCTTGCGCAGCAGGTTGAAGCCCAGCTCCTTGACCTGCTCCAGCTCGTGCACCACCGCCGCGTCCGAGGGCGGGGTATACAGCCCCTCCGGCCAGTAGCCCTGGTCCAGCAGGCCGTTGAGGAGGATGGGCTTTCCGTTGAGGCAGAAGCGCAGGATGCCTTTCGCGTCCGGCTCACAGCTCCATTTGCGGAGGGCAAAATAACTGTGCACGGTATCAAAACCGTCTTCGTCCCCCTGGGTGGTACCCACGGTCAGGTCGTAGAGGAACGGGCTGTCCGGACTCCACGGAAAGAAATGTTTCTCCGGAATGTTCAGCGTCACCTCGCCGTCCTGGTCGGCCTCGTCGCCGCCCCAGTCCTCGGCAATGGTCACGCCCCCGGCCCGCACCACAGCCCAGAGGTTTTTTGCCCCGCCGGGCTGGGCCGTGTGGGCTTTTACCGTCACGGTCCGGGCATCGTAGTCCGGGGTGACCGTCAGCTCCGTAATGTAATTGTCCGGCACCCGCTCCAGCCAGACGGTCTGCCAGATGCCGCTCTGGGCATGGTAGAACATCCCGCCGGGGGTCAGGGTCTGCTTGCCCCGGGCCTGGGTGCCATTCCCGGTGGGGTCCTGCACGGCCACCCAGAGGGTGTTGCGGCCCGGCCGCAAAGAATCGGTGATGTCCAGCGTAAAGGGCCAGTAGCCGCCCCTGTGGCCGCCGGCCAGATGGCCGTTGACCTCCACGGCGCAGGCGTAGTCCACCGCTCCGAAGTGGAGCAGCACCCGTCCGCCCTGCCCCGCCGGGGGCGTAAAGCCGCGGTGGTAGTGGAGCCACTCCCCGGGCTGCAGCGTCCGCCCCACTCCGGAAGCCGGAGCCTCGGGCGAGTAGGGCACCCGGATGGTCCCATCCCACGCCGTGGGGAACTGTGCCGCCTTGGTAAACGCGTATTGCCACGGGCCGTTCAGGGACTCAAAGCTGTCCCGCCGCAGCGCCGGGCGGGGGTATTCGGAAAGTGGGTGCTGCATTTTGCCCTCCTGTTTCCCTCTATTGGGCTCCCCTGATAAGGGAGCTGGACGCGCCAAAGCGCGGCCTGAGAGGTTTTATTTTGGATCAAAGCGTTTGCAGTTACTTGCGGTATGCTGCCGCCAGCTTTTCGAGGGCGGGCAGGCTCCGCTTGACTTTCTCGGTGTCGATGCAGTAGGCAAAGCGCACATAGCCCTTGACACCAAACGTATCGCTGGGCACCAGCAACAGGTCAAACTCCCGGGCTTTCATGCAGAACGCGTTGGCGTCTTCTTCCAGCGCCTTGGGGAAGATGTAGAACGTGCCGCCGGGGCGCTCCACCTCAAAGCCCAGCTCGGTGAGTTTGTTGTACAGCAGGTTCCTGTTGGTCTCGTAGACGGAGAGGTCGCTGGTGGCATCCAGGCAGCGGCTGACGGCTTTCTGGATGATGCTGGGCGGGCAGTTGTGGCCCGTAAAGCGGGAGATCTGGGCCAGAATGTCCACCAGGATGTCCGCCCCCTCGCAGGCCGGGTTGACCGCCACATAGCCCAGACGCTCGCCGGGCAGGCTCAGCGTCTTGGAGAACGAGAGGCAGGTCAGGGTGTGGGGGTAGAATGCCGCCGGGTAAGGCACGGTCTTGCCGTCAAAAACGATGTCCCGGTAAGGCTCGTCGCTGACGAGGAAGATGTTGTGGCCGTACTCCTTGCTCTTGGCGGTCAGGATCTCGGCCAGCCGGGTCAGGGTCTCCGCCGAGTAAACCACGCCCGTGGGGTTGTTGGGGGTGTTGATGAGGATGCAGGTGACATTCTCGGTCAGCATCTCCTCAAAGGCGTCCAGATTGGGCTGAAACGTGGGCGGCTGGGGCGGCACCACTTTCAGCACGGCACCCGTTCCCCGGACGTAGGGCCCGTACTCCGAAAAATAGGGTGCGAACGTCAGCACCTCGTCGCCGGGCTTGGTCACGGCGCGGATGGCGTGGGCAATGGCGCCCGCGGCACCCGTGGTGGGGAAAATATGCTTCTGCTCATAGGGCAGGCCGAACGTTTTGGCCAGATGGGCTGCCGCGGCGGTGCGGAACCCCGGGTCGCCCTGGCTGGGGCAGTAGCCGTGGAGGGCAATGGGCTCCTCCGTGGCCAGCAGGTCCTGCATGGCCGCCGTAAACCGCGGCGGGCAGGGCACGCTGGGGTTGCCCAGCGAGTAGTCAAACACGTTCTCATAGCCGATCTCGGCAGCCCGCTGTTTGCCGTACATAAAGGTCTCACGGATCACGCTCTTATGGGCCAGCATCGCGCGGTAGGTTTCGTTCAGCATAATCATTCCCCTCTCGCTTTTCGGATCTCTTTTATTTCTTGTCCGGCAGTGCAGACGCATAGCTCTGCTCTACCTTGACGACGCAGCAGTATTTCGGGTCCTGCTCTTTGACGAACTGGCACATCTTTGCCAGCATCTGGTCGATGTCCCCGGTGTATCCCGCCGGGAACACCAGATCAAACAGAACATTGGTGTGGCTGTCCCCCGGCACGATCCGCAGATCGTGGATGGAGAGCCGCGGGTCCAGCTGGCGGGCATGTTCCTGCAAACGGGCCCGCAGCACCCCCACCGACGCGTCCGCCGTGACGATGGGGTCGTAATGGATGGTGACCTGCAGCCGGTCTTTTTTGAGAAAGTCGTTCTCGATGTTGTCGATGACGTCATGGGCCGTCAGCGGGTCGGTCTCGGCCGGGAACTCCACATGCAGGGAGGCGAACTGGTGCCCGGGGCCGTAATCGTGGACCATGAGGTCATGCACGCCCAGTACCCCGGGATAGCTCATGACGGTCCGCTCAATGTGCTCCACCAGCTCGGGGCTGGGGCTCTCGCCCAGCAGCGGGCTCAGGGTATCCATCACCAGGCCCCATCCGGACCAGAGGATGAACGCCGCCACGCCCACGCCCATAATGCCATCAATGATGCCGTAGCCCGTCAGGCTGCACAGGATGGTGGAAAGGAGGACCGCTCCGGTGGTCAGCACATCGTTGCGGCTGTCGGCGGCGGTAGCCATCAGGGTCTCCGAGTTGATCTTTTTGCCCACGGCGCGGTTGAAGCCGCTCAGCCAGAGCTTGACGAGGATGGACGCCGCCAGCACCCCGATGCTGAGCCAGCTGAACGCCACCGGCGTGGGGTGGAGTACTTTCAGAGCCGATTCTTTCAGCAGCGAGAGGCCGATGGCCAGAATGGTGACGCTGACCACCAGGCCCGCCAGATACTCGTACCGGGCGTGACCGTAGGGGTGCTCCGCATCCGGGGCCTTGGCCGCCAGCCGGAAGCCAATGAGGCTGACCACGTTGGACGAGGCATCCGACAGGTTGTTCAGGGCGTCCGCCATGATGGCGATGGAGCCAAACAGGGTGCCTGCCAGCAGCTTGCCGATACAGAGCAGGATGTTGCAGGCCATGCCCACCAGACTGGCCAGATTGCCGTAGGCCGTGCGGACAGCGGCGTCTTTCACATCATCCGGGCGCTTGATGAAGCAGCGGATCAGAAATTGAGTCATAGTGTACCTCCCGGCTGCCGCGGCAGCCACGTCTTGTTCAGTATAGCACAGCACTTCACGGTTTTAAAGTGTTTTTGTGAATTTTCTTTTTCCTAAGCCAGATCCCCCAGATAACAATCCCCCCGGCGGGGCGGGAATGCCTCACCGGGGGGTGGAAGTTTCTGGTTTCAGGGGGGGCTCAGACCTGCTTGGCCGAGGGCTTGCTCAGATCGAGGCTGCGGACGATCTTGCGGACGGGCAGGATGCTCTTGGCGTTCATCGAGAGCTCATCCACGCCCATGCGGAGGAATGTTTCGGTCAGGGCGGTGTCCGCGCCCAGCTCGCCGCAGATGCCCACCCAGATATTGTGGCGGTGACCAGCGTCAATGGTCATCTTGATGGCCTTGAGCACGGCGGGGTGATGCGGGTCAAAGAACGGCTCCAGCTTTGCATTCTGGCGGTCCAGCGCGCAGGTGTACTGGGTGAGGTCGTTGGTGCCGATGGAGAAGAAATCGCACTCCTCGGCCAGATCGTCCGCAATGAGGACGGCGGCGGGGGTCTCGATCATGGTACCCACTTCGAGGTTCTGGTCAAACTTGACGCCCTCGGCGGTGAGCTCCGCGCGGCACTCGTTCAGCACGGCTTTGGCGTCCTGCAGCTCCCGCAGGCTGGTGATCATGGGGAACATGATGCTCATGTTGCCGTAAGCGGAAGCCCGCAGCAAGGCCCGCAGCTGGGTCTTGAAGAAGTCTTTCCGGGTCAGGCAGATGCGGATGGCGCGGTAGCCCAGAGCGGGGTTGTCCTCGTGGTCCAGCTGCATATAGTCCACGGTCTTGTCCGCGCCGATGTCACAGGTGCGGACGACTACTTTCTTGGGGGCCAGGCTCTCCACCACCTGCTTGTACGCCTCAAACTGGTAATCCTCGGTGGGATAGTCCTTGCAGTTGAGGTAGACGAATTCTGTCCGGAACAGGCCGACGCCGCCGGCATCGTTCTGCTGCACGGCACCCACATCGCCCATACCGCCGATGTTTGCATACACGTTGATGGTCTTGCCGTCCAGCGTGGTGTTGGGCTTGCCCTTGAGCTCCTGCAGCAGGACCTGCTTTTTCTGATCCTCTTTCTGGCGGGCGCGGAGGCTCTGGAGCAGGTCGGGGGGGGGGTCCACATACACGCAGGCGTTGTAGCCGTCCACCACGGCCATCTTGCCGTCCCAGTCGTCCTGGATATCCTTGCACTGGATCAGGGCGGGGATGTTCATGCTGCGGGCCAGGATGGCCGTGTGGCTGTTGGAGCTGCCCTCCCGGGTGATGAAGCCAAGCAGCAGGCTCTTGTCCATCCGGACCGTCTCCGAGGGGGCCAGGTCGTCCGCCACAAGGATACTGGGCTCGGTGCCCTGCAGGCTGGCGTTGTCCACCCCCTGCAAAATGTCCAGCATGGCCTGCGCGATGTCGATGACATCGGCGCTGCGGGCCTGCAGATAGGGGTCGTCCATGGCGGCAAACACGGCGGCCTGGTTGTCGCCTGCCGTCTTGACGGCATACTCGGCGCAGCGGCGCTGGCCGTTGATGATCTCCTTGATGGCGTCCACGAAGTCGTCATCATCCAGCATCATGGCGTGGATGTTGAACACTTCGGCGATGTCCTCGCCTGCCTCGGCAAGGGCTTTCTCGTACAGGGCGGTCTGCTGGTCGATGGCCTTGGCCCGGGCGTCCTCAAAACGCTCGATCTCCGCGGCGGTGTCGGCCACTTCGGCCGCCGAGATGGTCGTATTCTTTTTCTTGTAGAGTTTCAGCTTGCCAATGGCAATGCCGTTCAGAATGCTTTTACCGGTACCCACCTGCATCGTTCATTTCTCCTTATTACTCAAATCTCTTGCATCTGGGAACGAAAAAGCCCCCGCAGTCTCCCGCGAGGGCTTCTCATCACGACATTACACGCGATCAGACGTTCTCGCTCAGGAACTTCTGGATCGCCTCTGCGGCAGCGGCCTCATCGTCGCCCTCCACCTTGACGGTAACGGTATCGCCCTGCTTGACGCCCATGCCCATCAGAGCCATCAGCTTGCGCAGGTCGCAGGTCTTGCCGCCCTTTTCAAGGGTGGCGGTGCTTGCGTAGCCCTTGACCAGCTTCACGAGCAGGCCGGCGGGGCGTGCGTGGATGCCGCATGCATCCTTAACGGTATACTGGAATTCTTTCATAATCATTTTCTCCTTACTTATCCATCCACGGAACGGGCCAGCCGCGCGGCCCCGTCTGCAATAAAAACCCTGGTTTATTGCGGGATGTTACTACTCTTATTATAAACCTTAGTCGTTCTTTTTGCACCCTTTCATATTGCCGATTTTTCCGCGAAAATTTTGGTATAATTGAACATAATCTTTTATCAAAAGTACCATCATTGCACAATTTTCTGCTTTTGGGAAAGACTTTTGTTCACTTTCCCACTCACTCGACAGGGTACCCCTCGGCGTCCAGCGGGAGGTCCGTATAGCGGGCCGCTTCCGGCAGAGGCGTCTCGGGTTCGCCGGAGGTCTGCTGGCTCTGCCCGGCGGCGTTCAGCTCCTCGTCATGGCGCTCGCCCCAGTCCCCGCTGAAATCCTCGCCCGAGGTCTCCATGGCCTGCCCGGAGGCGCCGAGCTCCTCGTCATGGCGCTCGCCCCAATCGCCGCTGAAATCTTCCCCCGAGACTTCCGTGGCCTCCTGCATGGCCATAGCGGTCTGGGCGTCTTTCAGGCCGGTGACGACGCCGGAGGGCTTCTCCAGCAGGTAGGCCCCGATGGCCTTTTTCTTGTACACCAGCAGCACGCCATAGCTCATGGTGTCGCCCTTGCTCACGGCGGGCAGCAGGGCCGTCCATTTCTCCACGGTCTTGCCCTTGTAGCGGGTCAGGTCCATGCCGCTCTGCTGCACCACCCCGTTGAATGCCGAAAAGCTGTCGTCCCACCTGCGGGGGATCTTGACCTTATCGGCGGCGATGGTGGCCGCGTCCACATCCAGCCCATAGCCGGTGAACCAGGTCTGGATGTCCTGGGCGCTCTCGATCTTGTTGCCGCTGGCCGCGGCGGCCGCCATGACGCTCCGCCCGCTGATGTACCGCCCCAGCACCGCGCTGAACACCACCAACGCACAGCATATCACGCCGACGCCCACCTTTTTGAGCCCAGCCTTTTTCAGCGTTACCACAAACATATACCGTTCCCTCCCACCCATTTGGTTGTGTCCGTATAGTATATGCCTGTGTGAATTGGGGATATGCACACGTTTGCCGGAAAACGTCACGGAATGCCAAAGCCTCTCACTTTGGGAGAGGTGTCTGCGGAGCAGACGGAGAG
>JABLTN010027273.1_pt1 | contig 12201 bp, 16 predicted proteins | sample 7160141 | NCBI WGS metagenome assembly JABLTN01 (sample SAMN14651226, study PRJNA627086) | human gut metagenome | isolation source: feces | host: Homo sapiens | reverse complement strand
GGGTGTTCCAGCACACCGCCCGGAGCGGCGCCGTTGGCGAAGAACTTTGCACCGTATTCCTCGGTGGCAATAGCAAGCCCGATAGCGTTTTTTGCCATCGCAATCGGGCTATAGCCGACGAGCCCGTCAAAGCCGAGGCCGGGGATGTGCAGCACGTCCGAGGGCTTCAGGATCACGGTGCCGGTCTTCATAGTCGGCGCGTCGGAATTGTTCATCTGGTAGCTGTAGAAGAGCTGCCCGGAAGAATCCCGGTCTACCGTCATGCGGTTGGGCATGAGGGGGTAGAGTGCCACGACCTCGCCCTTGCCGTTGCGGATGATCTGCGCGTAGGCGTTTCCCCACAGAAGCAGGTGCGTCATGAGCGTTTCCCGGAAGACGAAGGAGCTCATCTCAGGATTCGGCTCGTCGTGTAGCAGCAGGTACAGCGGATGTCCGATGGCTTTCTCCTTGCCGCCGTCCTCCTTATAGGTGTACAGGTGAAGCGGGAGCCCTGCGATGGCCTCCGCCAAAATCCGGACGCAGGAGTACACGGCGGTCATCTGCATGGCAGAGCGCTCTGTCACGGTCTTACCGGAGGTGCTGCCGCCAAGGAAGAAGCGGTAGCTGCTGCCGGAGGTTGCGTTGGTAGGCTTATCGCGGGAATGGAACAGGCCACTCAAAATCCCCATATTCATCACCATCCTTTCAGATAAACAAAATGCCTCTGTCATCATAAACAGAGGCAGTGGATACATTGCCGCAGCGAATCGCCCGGTCCAGCGCCATGATGGTGGCGACCGCGCCGTCGATCTTCTCGGTGGAGCGTTCCTTGTCAGCTTTGATGTTGCCAGCAGGGTCTGTCCGAATATAAATGTTGTCCATCATCCAGCGCAGGACCGGATGCCCGCCGTGGGCGATCCGCTTTTCCAGTACCAGCTTCATGAGCTCCTTCGTCGGCGGGGACATGTCCTTGAAGCCCTGACCGAAGGGCACGACGGTAAAGCCCATGCCCTCCAAATTCTGGACCATCTGGATCGCGCCCCAGCGGTCGAAGGCGATCTCCCGGATGTTGAATTTTTCGCCCAGACGCTCGATGAACTTTTCGATATAGCCGTAATGGACCACGTTACCCTCGGTGGTCATCAGGTACCCTTGGCGCTCCCAGACCTCATACGGAACATGATCGCGCCGGACGCGCAGGTCCATCGAATCCTCCGGAATCCAGAAGTACGGGAGAACCACATACCGGTCATCCTCGTCGGTGGGCGGGAACACGAGCACGAACGCCGTGATGTCAGTGGTGGACGAGAGGTCGAGGCCACCGTAGCAGACCCGACCCTCCAGATCATCCTCATTCACCGCGAAGGCGCAGGCGTCCCATTTCTCCATCGGCATCCAGCGCACCGCCTGCTTGACCCATTGGTTCAGGCGGAGCTGCCGAAAGGCGTTCTCCTCGCCAGGATTCTGCCGCGCCGATTCGCAGGCGGCCCGGACCTTGTCGATCCCAACCGTGATACCCAGCGACGGGTTGGCTTTCCTCCAGACCTTCGGGTCCGTCCAGTCCTCGGATTCATCCGCGCCATAGATCACCGGGTAGAAGGTCGGGTCGATCTTCCGGCCCTCAAGGATGTCCTTGGCCTTCTGGTGCGTTTCGTAGCAAATGGAGTGGGTGTCGGTCCCGGCGGTGGTAATCAGGAAGTACAGCGGCTGCATGCGGGCATCGCCAGAACCCTTGGTCATGACATCAAAGAGCTTCCGGTTGGGCTGCGTGTGCAGCTCGTCGAACACGACGCCGTGGATGTTGAAGCCGTGCTTCGAGTAGGCTTCCGCCGACAGCACCTGGTAGAAGCTGTTGGTGGGCTTGTAGATGATCCGCTTTTGGGAAGCGAGGATCTTCACGCGGCGAGAGAGCGCCGGACACATTCGCACCATGTCAGCGGCTACGTCGAATACGATGGCGGCCTGCTGGCGGTCGGCAGCGCAGCCGTACACCTCGGCGCGTTCCTCGCCGTCACCGCAGCAGAGTAAAAGCGCCACAGCCGCCGCAAGCTCCGATTTGCCCATTTTCTTCGGAATCTCCACATAAGCCGTGTTGAACTGCCGGTACCCGTTAGGCTTCAGAATGCCGAACAGGTCGCGGATGATCTGCTCCTGCCAGTCGATCAGTTCAAAGGGCTTGCCCGCCCAGGTGCCTTTGGTATGGCAGAGGGACTCGATGAACATGACCGCATAATCGGCGGCATCCTTGTCATAGTGGGAATCCTTCGCCTTGAACTTCGTAGGCCTGTATTTCTTCAGTTTTCTTATTGCCATGCGCGTCACCACCTCCCTAATGGCATAAAAAATAGCCGCTGCCATTCCCGGCGCGACCTTCGTCATATACGAGGAACAGAGCCTGTCGGCTCCACTCCTTCTCGGTTTCTGTTTTCTGTTTCTCAGCCAATCTCGATGCCGCCGTAAAGGCCGCCCTCGCTCTTGTACCAGTCCTTGCCGCTACTCAGCGTCTTCACAAATCGGAAGGTCTTCTCGGTGTTGAGGTTCTCCCAATGGCTGGTGGTCTTGCTGCCAAACTTGCTGGTGCTTTCGGTCAGGCGAACCCGGATGCTCTTCTCGTTGACCTTGATGATCTCGCCCTCCCAGGTCGTGCTCTGGATCAGTATTCCAACGCAGCGTCCCGTGTAAGCCTTGACCTTCATTCCAACCTGCGCCTTTTTCATATTCTTGCCCTCCGTTTAGTGTGTTTTCCCTTTCGGTAGTGACATATTCGCTCTAAACCGGAGATATAGCAAGTTATTTATGCGCTGCCCACCGCCATAATCTACACAAAGATTCCGGCTGGAAATTGTGTATCTTACGGGCGGTATGACTGGTGGATGATGGAGAGGATTCTCTCTCGTTCCTCCGCATCGATGCCGATGCTCTCCAGAGCCTGCCGCGTTCCGCAATCCGGGCAGATGAGCGTCTCGTTGTCTGTGCGGGAGAGCGCCGGGGCTTCCCCGTAAGTCTTGCCGCACAGCGGACACACCCTGATCTTTCTTACATTATCCTTCATTTTGGACCGCCTCCCTGCATTTATCATAAGCCGCCGCCAGCACTTTTCTGTCGAAGAAGAAGGCGTCGTATCCTTCAAGGCAGGTTCTCATGTAGAAATTGGACGGGATGCCGATGGGCCTGTTCTCGGACATGATGTAGGCGAAAGCGTTCACCGTCCTGCGCCCGCCCGTTCGGATGTCCTTGTACTGAAGCCGCAGCTCCTTCTTGTAGTAGAGGGACGGGAAGCCCTCGTAGCGGTCCAGCGCGGCCACGTCCGATTCCGTCACCTCCCAGATCACGACGGGAACCGAGCCGCCGTTACGCTCCTCGATGGTGAGGTAGGAGCCGGTCTTGCTTCCCTTGAATAGAAGCTCCCAGCCCTTAAGCTCCGCCGTTCCAAGGATGGTAGCGTGCGGACAGCGGAAGGCCATCTGCTCCACGTTGAGGTTGCTACCGTAGGCGATGTAGTATCGTTTCTTCATTCTGAATCCTTCCTTTCCGAAGGGGATACCCTTCTACCACCTCAAGACCGCTTTCGCGGTCGGGGTAAGGTGGCAGGAGGCTACCTCCTGCGGGTCCTTCAAGCGGCTCTGCCATTGCGGAAGGCGGCGTCTCCGCTTAAGCGTCTGGTAAGGATGTCCCTTGCGGTCGCAAACTCATCTCCGATGAATCCCAGCCGCAGGAGCCAGGTCCGCATCGCATATTTCGGATTCTCGTTCTGCTGGGGCTTGGGGCTTGCCGTCTTGACTTCCTTCGCCATCTGGCTGAGTGCGAGGCAAAGCTGGATGTAGCTTTTCAGCTGTCCCGCATGAAGCCCGCCCCTGCGGTCGGTGGTCGGCGCATCGAACTGGAAGAGCCGGAACTCGACCGTGCCTTTGGTGAAGGTCGCGTGGTAGTTAAGCATATGGTAGCGGCTGTCGTTATAGTGCTGGTCGCGTCCGTAGTTCGCGCCGTGGCTGGTGTACCAGATGTCAGCAAGCTGCGTCATCGTGGTGGGCTTCTTCTTGTTGACCTGCTCCAGGAACCTTGGGTCAACCGTCCGGCAGTAGCGGCTCATGCGGCGGTGGTCGAGGTCAAGCGCCTCGGCAATCAAACTCTCGTGGCTTGCCATGATGTTCGCCAGGTTGCGCAGCGTCTGCGCTGTGTGTCCGTTTGCCCCGATGTGGATGTGTACTCCGCAGCCCCGGCTGGCATCGCTCTTCGCGCCTGCGTGGCGGAGCTGGCGGATAAGCTCCTGCAGGGTTTCGATGTCCCCGTAGCGGAGGATGGGCGTCACTAGTTCACACTTTTCACTGTCCGGCCCCGCGATGGAAACGTCCTTCTGGAATTTCCACTCGCGTCCGTCGCCGTCCCAAGCCGACCAGGTGCTGTATCCGTTGCGGCTCGCCGTGTTCTGGCTTCTGCCCGTCCCGAAGAAGTCGGCGGCAATCTGCGCTGCCTTTTCCCTCGTGATGCTGTTCATCTCGATCTCAACCCCGATGGTCTGGTTCTTAAGGTTCTCAATCTGGCGTGCTGTTTTCTCTGTCATGGTGGTATCCTCCGTTTTCGTTTTGGTGTGTTTTCCCTTTCGGTAGTGACATATTCGCTCTAAACGGAGGATATAGCAAGTCAATTCTGAGTATATACTACACAATCTTTCTGGGCCGGTTTTGTGTATGTTATGGCGGTTACGACACGACGTCCGAGCAGATTTTTTCGCTGGAAACCAGCTCGGAATAGATGGCGGTGACGGAATCCAGCTTTTTCACGATGTCCTCGCCGCAGACCACGTTCAGCCCGCTGCCGTTGTCCCACTTCATCAGAAGGCTTCCCGTATCATCCACGCCAAGGACGGTTCCGTGTGTTCCGGCAGGCGGCGCTTGGCAGTCGTCCATGCAGACAAGCTCCACACGGGTCCCAGCAGGGTATTCCCTGCGGAGCCGTTCGACCGTTTCCCGCGATGGAAAGTTCATGCCGTCACCTCTCCGCAGCCCTCGCCGCCGTCTGCGGTGCTGGCAGGTCCCTCAATGGTGGCCGCCTTGGCGGCTTCACGCTTTTCCTTCTGCGCCGCGCTGAAGGCATCGGCCTTTTCCTGATTGGGGAAGGCTGCGCTGCCGGAGAGCTTCTTCAGCAGAATTTTCCGCTCAGCCTTGTATTCCGCGCCGATGAAGCCTAGCCGCAGGAGGAAGCAGCGGAAGGCGTACTTTTCGCTTTCTACCTCGGCCTCAGTCGCGGTGACCCGCGTGGCCTCCTTGGCCATCTGGCTGAGAGCTGCAATCAGGCTCATGTAGGCCTGCGTCTCTTCCGGCTCCGGCATGCGGTCCCACCAAGGGAACTCGACCTTGCTGTCCGTCGTGCGGATCGTCAGGCGAGCCGCATCCACCGCCTTCGTGATCAGATTTGCCTTGCTGTCTACCAACTTCTGCAGGCGGTCAAGGCTGTCCGGGTTGAAGCCGTCCATGGGCATGCTGATCGTCAGGCCGCCCTCGGCACCGCCGGTATCTTCCTCGGCTGCCTCTGTGTTCTCGGTGGTGGGCTCGGAAACGGCGTCCTGCGCCTCCGTGCCCGCCGTGTCGGCCTCCTGTGCCGGTACCTCGGCCTCGATTTCGAAGGGCTCCAGCAGACCTTCCTCGGCCAGTGTCAGGAGCGGCTGCAGATCAGCATCTTTAGGAACCGTGACCGTGCCGTCTTTCTCGATGAAGTAGGGCCCGACCTCGTAGGCGCATCTGGGCATCTTGGTGTAACGGGAAGCCCCACCAATGATCTCGGCCAGTCGCTGGGCGACAGTCTTTCTGTTTTCGGTTGCGAGTTTGATATTCGTCATGGTAATGTACCTCCGTTTTGGCGTTTGTGTTCCCGTAGGCCAGTTCCCTTCGGGTAGTGTATTAATCACTCTAAAAGCCTGAAATAGCAAGTCATTTCTCTCGAAAAGAACGCATATTTCAGGCCTGTTCTGACATTCTACCTTTTACACAAGCGCCGACCAAAGGCATTGTGCATATTACAGGATTGCCTTGAGTTTCTCCAACAGACGTCCCAAATCACTTCGGTTGTGGAGCAAACACCTTGATGGGTATGCCGAGCCGCTTGCAGTTGTCTATAACGTACTTTGTCCCACGCGAGCTTCCGTCCCAGAACGCGAGGACAAGGTCGGCGTATTCAATGATGGTAATATTGCGACGAAGCGGGGCGCTACGTCCGTATTTATCGTATTCCGGCAAAAATTCCGTCAGCTTAATGTTGTGGGTGAGGGCATACTCTCTTGCGCTGGTGTCCACGCCTCTCGCACCACCACTGACGATTTCCGTTACGCCATCCGGCAGATATTTTCCAAGGTCATCTATCCGCAGATTTCTGGAACCCACTACCGCTACCTTCATGCCAATCACTCCTTCAAAAAGAATGCGTCAATACTGCGTCATAGTTTCGCCATTTCTACGCAAGATTATAGTCTGACGATATAATTTAGTCAATCTTGCGTCAAGGGAGTGCTGATGCTATGAAGGACAATTTACCGCGATATACCCTCAGAATCCCTCAACTATTGTTGGATAAGCTCGGTTTTATCGCCGAATATGAAGGACGGACAAAGAATAAAGAAATCGAGCAGCTTATTAAGCGCCGAGTGGATGAGTTCGAAGAAATACACGGGAAAATCAAAACTGGCGGGAGCGAAACGGACGATTAATAGTCAGTTCGCTCCCTTTTTGCAAGGTTTAACCTGCTCGTCGCTGCCAGAATTAGCATTCAGATGTTCCTTCAGGGCAGTAAAAAACGCCTTGGTTCTGAGAGGCTTTCCGGCGTTTTGCCATTCCTCTTCAAAATCAAAGCGTTTCTCAAGCTGTGCAACGGAGTAATCTGCTCGGAAAGACCGCCACGTCATGGAATCCCATCGTTTCAACTGCTCCCATTGCTCCGGGAACTCCCGATAGAGGACCCGCAGCTCTTTCAATGACTGGAGTGGGCAACACCAGCAGGATACTCGATCCATCTTGTCATATAGACCCTCCCAATTATATCCGCGTTCCCTGCAGTATCGAAGGCAGTCGGCTTCCGTCATCCCCCAATCGATGAGTGGGTGTTGACAATTCTTGCGCTGATTACATTTCCGTTCCATTCTGTATCCTTCATCAGCAGCAAGGCCCACATACTCTATGACATCATATTGCTCATGGAGAGAGCGGAGAAATTTTTCTCTTGGCAGGTTCTTCAGCTCTTCTGTACACCACCGCATTTTCGGACCAGCCCAGCCGTACCCATCACGTTTCAGCCCATATTTTCTGGCGTAGGCCGTGTTTTCCTTGCGCTTGACTTTGACCTCTGCAAAGTAGTATTCAAAGTCATGAGGGGCCTTCACGCGAGTAATTTCCCGACCAATATCGTGCTCAACCTTGTCCACATGCCGGTAGAGCTGTGGAAATTCCAAACCTGTATCACAGAACAAAATGATATCGACCGGCATGCCTTCCTCCAACAGGCGGAGCAGCATGGCGGTCGAATCTTTTCCACCGGAAAATGAGCACACATACAGCTTGGGCTTATCCACCGTGATCCACCTCCTTCACCAGATCGGCGTACATGAGCTTCTTGCCCTCACGCTCCACATACACCTGATCCGCACCGCCGAAGTCCTCCACATAGCGCCGGAGGATGACGGAGGCGTACTTGGGATCGAGCTCCATCATGTAACAGACGCGTCCGGTCTGCTCACAGGCCATCATGGTGGAGCCGGAACCGCCAAAGGTGTCTATCACGATGCTGTTCTCCTGCGAGGAGTTGGTGATCGGGTAGGCCAGCAGCTCCAGAGGCTTGCTGGTCGGGTGGTTCTCGTTGCGCTTGGGCTTGTCATAGTTCCAGATCGTGGTTTGCTTTCGGTCGGAATACCACGGGTGCTTCCCGTTCTGCAGGAAGCCGTAGAGTATCGGCTCGTGCTGCCACTGGTAATCCGAGCGGCCCAGCACCAGCGAGTTCTTCACCCAGATACAGACACCGGCCAGATGGAAACCGGCATCGATGAAGGCCCTGCGGAAGTTAAGCCCCTCGGTGTCGGCGTGGAAGATGTAGGCGGCACCGCCTTTCTCCAGCACGTCCGCCATGCCCTGAAAGGCTGCCAGCAGAAAGCCGTAAAACTCCTCATCCTTGATGGAGTCATTCTGGATCGTCAGGCCGCTGGCACTCTTGAAGGAGACGCCGTAGGGAGGGTCCGTTACGATCAAATTGGCGCGTTTGCCGTCCATCAGCTTCTGGACATCCTCGGCTTTGGTGGCATCGCCGCAGAGCAGGCGGTGCTTGCCCACGGTCCAGATGTCGCCGGGTTCCACGAAGGAAGCCTTCTCCAGCGCGGCAGAGAGGTCGAAATCATCATCCTTAGTCTCTTTGGTATCGTCCGCGAACAGGTCTGCCAGCTCGTCGGTGTCAAAGCCGGTCAAAGACAGGTCAAACGCCTGCTCCTGCAAGGCTTCGATCTCGACGCGCAGCATTTCCTCGTCCCAGCCCGCGTCCTCAGCATAGCGGTTATCCGCAAGAATGTAGGCCTTGCGCTGGGCCTCGGTCAGGTAGTCCACCAGCACGCAGGGCACCTCGGTGAAGCCTTCCTCCCGCGCAGCCATCAGGCGACCGTGACCGGCGACCACGTTGAAGTTCTGATCGATGATCACGGGGTTGACGAAGCCAAATTCCCGTAAAGAAGACCGGAGCTTGTTGATCTGCTCCGGCGAGTGGGTTCGTGCGTTATTCACATAAGGGATGAGCTTGTCGATGGAGACCAGCTTCATCTCGGTTGTCGTCTTTGCCATAGTGGTCACCTCAATACAGGCCCCATTCGGCGAACTTCTCGAAGCCACCGACGGAGCGGATGTAGTCCCGCGCTTCCTCCACGATCTCATGGAACGGAAGCCCGTCCACGGTATCGTCGCCGATGGCACAGCAGAGCTCCACGGGAGCACCGATGCGCTGGGCCTTCAGGAAGGCGTGAATGTTGACGGATACATCGGCCTTGGACAGGTCTTTGCCATGCAGGCCACCACCGGTCACGGAGTCAGCCATATCGCTGCCGAGCTTCCGGTTGGTCGCGCCGGTGTCCACATCCGTGCCACCGGTCCAATCTCCGAGCGGATTGATCTCCACGCCGGGATAGGTTTCGGCCAGCTCCTGTGTGGGAGCGTTGCTCTGGCAGAGAATCAGGCGGACGCCGTCCAGGATGTATTTCCCGTCAGATGTGTATTTCTCATATATCCGGCGGGCAATGGTCGAGAGCTGTTTCTGCTCCGGAGTCAGCGGCACACCTTTGAAGATTCCGTTGTCTCCACAGCGCAGGCCCTCCGCCTGGTTCGCGGATAGGTACGCATCCTGCGGAACAATCATGATGTTCGGATCTACGTTGCCAGCAATGCGGTGGATGGCAGCAGTGATCGCGCCTTCGTCGAGCACAGCGGTGGTTTCGATGATCACATGACATTTGCCGTGGCCGATCAGGACCTCCACAGCGATTTTGGGATCATGCTCTGTTTTATATGCGAGGTCCACGATGGCACCCGCGATTCGGTCTGCCACCTTGTCCGGGTGGCTCGGATTCACTTTTTCTATCATCTGTTCTTGCTCCTTGCTCTCAGCAGTTTTTCCATCGCGTCATCCTGCGGGGAGCCCTCGTAGGCCGTGGTGCAGTTCTGCTTCACGATGTCGAATATCTCGTACCAGAGCAGGTTTGCCTGCTTCTGAAAACTGAGCATCATCTGTACGAAGGGGCTGGCGATGGGGGCCTTCGTGGTGGGGTGCTTGCCGAGGAGGCCGTAATTGCTGACCGCCTCCGAGCACTGTATATACCGGGCGAAGGCCTCGGAGTAGCTCTCCACCAGCCGAGGATTTACCAGCCGGTCGCAGCCACGTTCCTTCAGCCATCGGATCGTCTCGTTGAAAATAATATCCGCACCGAGGGGCTCACCGTCACGCTGCTTGGCGGACAGGTAGTCGCTGGGGTGCGGCATGTCCGTGCCGGTTAGGTCTGAAACTGGGCCGAGGTCATCCGCACCATCAAGGTCGGAGATCGGAAGATCCATGACCTGCGCAGCCTTGCCACGAGCAATTTTATCGGCAAGAGCATCCGGTTTATCGCCCGCACGGACGCGCCTGCCGCCTCGATTTGTACCGTCTTTTGCCATGCTTTCACCGTCCTTTCGATGGCCTTGGGGTTAATACCCCGTTTGAACCTGTTTTTTTGCGTAAAAGAGGGGGCGGCGGTCTTTTAGAAGCCGCCTCACAGAGATTCTGATCGCCCCTTCCCATCGGAATCAGTAGTGGTACACCGGGTACTGATCTTCGTTGCGGGTCTTGACGTCGTGATGATGCTTGCACAGTGGCTGCCAGTTCTCCGGGTTCCAGAAAAGCTCCGGATCACCACGGTGCGGAAGGATGTGGTCCACGACCGTTGCCTTGACGTACTTGCCTTCGCGCTGGCACTGGGCGCACAGCGGGTGGGCACGAAGGAAAGCCTTCGAGAGTCTGCGCCACCGGGAGCCGTAGCCACGGGCAGCAGCGGAGCGCACCTCCTCCGGGTGGAGGGAAGCATGCTCGTCACAATATTTCTTTCCCTTGGGCACCAGCTTGGGGCAGCCGGGATGCCTGCAGGGATGGTCCGGGAACCTTGGCATCACTGTCACCGCCTCTCTAATAGAAAAGGTCAGAGCCGGTTTTCCGGTCCCGACCTTCATTTTTCGCATCTTAATCCTATCATAAGAGGCGACTCTCAATCCCTCTCATTTCCTCTCATGCTGAGCGACCATCGAGAATTTCCGTTACGGCGGTAAGTGCCGTCTCGTGCATCCGGTAGATATGCTGGATGCTGTAATGCATCTCCACGGCGATTCGCTCCCAGGAGAGGAAGCAGAGGTATCGTTTCTCCAGTAGGGTTTGAAGCTCCACGTCCTCCACGGCATGGATGGTGGCCATGATCTCTTTCTTCAGCTCCACCAGCGCGTTGATGTCATCCTGCAGGCCTTCCTGAACCTCGATGATCTTCATCACGCAGTTCTCCACCTTGGACGTGCCGTGATTGGGGTTCCTTGGCATGTCGGAGAGCACCGCTGTGCAGCTGGTGGCCAACTCCCGCAAGGAATCGATCTGTTGTATCTTTGACTTGATCCGCATGTCCAGAAAACGTGCTTGCCCCAGATATGCCTTAGTAGTCATACGTCTTTTTCTCCTTCCGTAGGTTGGTGATCAGGAGGTCTGGGTCCACTTTGGTCAGCACTCCAAACCAGCCGGAACGGAAGAAGCGTTCGATTTCTCTCAGTTCCTGCTCATCGTCCGTCATGCGGTAATCCTTCACTGCCTGCAGGACGATGGCGTTTGCAAGCTCCTGATAAGGGTCCATCCTTGTACCTCCGATAAGTGTTCCTCTCGGATTGGCACGGATTGTCGAATTTTTCGAAGGTTGTCATCAGATTTTCAGGTCCGCTTTGACCGCCTCAATCAGGGCGGCCTGCGTTTTGTCCTTTGCCTGCAGGGCCTTCAGGATGCGCTCGTCGATGGTGCCCTTGGTGACGATATGCTGGATCACCACGGTACCGGCGCTCTGGCCCTGTCTCCACAGGCGGGCGTTGGTCTGCTGGTAGAGCTCCAAGGACCAGGTCAAGCCGAACCACACGAGAGTGGAACCACCAGCCTGCAGGTTGAGGCCATGACCGGCGGAGGCGGGATGGATCACCGCTACGGGGATCTGTCCGCTGTTCCAGTCGGTGATGTCCTTGCTGGACTTCAGCTCTCGGACATCGAAGCGGCTCCTGATCCGCTGCAAGTCGTGTCGGAACCAGTAGGCCACCAGCACAGGCTTACCGTTCGCCGATTCGATGATGTCCTCCAGTGCATCCAGCTTCCGCTCGTGGAACTCGACCACCTCGCCGGTGTCGGCGTAGATCGCACCGTTGGCCAGCTGCGCCAGCTTACCAGTGAGGGCAGCGGCATTGGCGGCGGTGACCTCGCCATCCGGCAGCTGCAGAATCAGCTCCTGCTTCAGGTCGGCATACCGCTCGGCCTCCGCGTCGGAGAGATGCACCTCATACTGGGTGGAGACCAGGTCCGGCATTTTCAGGTGGTCGGTGGACTTCATAGAAATCGTGATGTCCGAGATCTTCCGGTAGATCGCGTCCTCCGCAAATGGTAGCGGTTTGTAGGAGTAGATGATCTCGCCGTTGCGCTTGTCCGGCATGAAGTAGG
>JABLTN010007090.1_pt1 | contig 12231 bp, 11 predicted proteins | sample 7160141 | NCBI WGS metagenome assembly JABLTN01 (sample SAMN14651226, study PRJNA627086) | human gut metagenome | isolation source: feces | host: Homo sapiens | reverse complement strand
TGTAATAAATTTATATATTTTAAATTATATTACATATTTGTATAAAATTAAAGACTGTTGACACTTTGTCAACAGTCTGTAAAAATGTACAATAGATATTTATCTATTGTACATTTTTTGCTTTATTTAATAAATTCATCTGTACTGCTTAAAACTATTCCTGAATTATTTACTTGACTTAATTTTAATGATTTAATTGAGCTATTGTCAGTATAATCAGCTGTTAATGTATTAGGATCTATCAGTGTAGAATCTAATATAGTGTCATTTACAACTATCTCACTAAAAATGGTTAAATTATTACCATGAACAGTAATTATTCCATTTTCTATTGAGTAATCGGTTATTTCTATAGGATTTACGCCCATCTTTAAATCAGTTGGTTCGTATGGAATGGAATTAGGATATGAATATCCTTTGCCATACAGTAAATCATATTGAAGGTTTTTTAACTGATTTAAATAAGTTTCTTCATCTTTAGATGAAGAGTTTAAATAATCTTGATGGAAACGAGTTAATGTTCCAATATTAATATCTAATAAATCTAAAACCCTTGCTGTTAATTGATAGGTTTCAATATCTAGGTCTTCTTTATCAATACCAATATTATCCCAAATGGCATATTGAGTAGTATATAGTGAACCAAGATTTAGCATATTATCATTTAAGCATAAGGCTGGTAGATGATCACCATAAAATACTATTGCTGTAGGCTCGTCCAACTTATTTACAGCATCTATAAGTTGTCCAACAAATTGATCCATTTCATAAATCTGATTAGTGTAGTATTCAATAGCACTTTTATTATAGCCATCTTTTATAGAGGTTATAGATACATGTTTGTCCTCTAATTCAAAGTCACTTGGATAGCCTCCATGACCTTGCACTGAAATAGTATAAACGAAATCTGGCTCGGAAGTAGAGGTTAATGAATCAATGATTTCATTAACTAAAATGCTATCTTTTGCCCATCCAATAGGAGTTCTTTCAATATTTTTTATATATTCTAATGAAGTAAATGTATCATATCCTAGGTTGGCGAAAACTGTATTTCTATAATAGAAATCAGCTGAATTATTATGTAGTGCATGAGTTCCATAGTCTAATTCTTTTAATACATAATTAATTGATTCACAAGTTTTTGTTCTTAATATTGTATTAAATGGATATTCACCAGCACCAAAGAAATCTAGATTCATACCAGTCATTATTTCAAACTCGGTATTGGCAGTACCACCACCTATAGTTGATACACCAAGTAATCCAGAACTGTAGTTATCTACTAAATTTCTAAAATTGGGAATAGGATCGGTATCAAATTCTATTCCGTTAATTATTGTAGGATCCATAAATGATTCTAATTGAATAAATAATATATTAGGATATTTATCTTTAGCTATTAATCTAGATGAAGTAGAATCAAATGCAGCTAAAGATTCGTTTTCTAAATTAATTAAAATATCATCTATAGTAGATTTGCTGTAGTTATCAGGTTTAGATATACCGTTGTTTATTACAGTATTAGTAAAACAATAAGTAAATCCATAATCTTGATAAGCATAAGCTAAATCCCAAAAAGTTGATGAGATTATTTTATTATTAAAAGCGTAAATTGTACCGTATTTATATGCTATAAAAGATAAAACTATTAATGTAAATGAAATTAAATAATTTATTTTTGCTTTTTTCTTAGGAAGAAACCACCATAGAAGTCCTAAAGTGAGTAATAAAATAATGAACCCAGCTATAGCCATAAATATTTGTGATTTTGTTACGTAGTTATCTAAAATAGATAAGCCTGTTTCTATCATACTGAAATCGTTTGCTGTAAGTGGAGAACCTCTAAAAGTCATAAGTACATTATTAGTTATTGTTAAAATAATCCATAAACAGCTTATTAGGATATAAGCAAATATACGACGTTTAAAGAGTAGTGCAAATGATAATGTAACAAGTATGATTAATGCGTTATAACTAAAACGCGGAAAATAATTTACTAAATAAACAAATCCTGAATTAATTGAGCCTCTATGAATAGATTCTATAGCAAATGTAAGTACAAACGATATTAGTATTAAGCAGATTATAGTGCTAAAAGAATCTAACAGAAGCTTTTTATAGTTTTTATTCATTTTTAAGCTCCTTAAAAAAATTTTTTACCTTCATATTATAGTATGAAAAAGATTATCAAACAATAAATAAGTTGCCTGTAATTATTAACAATTAATTAAGAAAAAAATAATGTAAACTTATCTATAAAAGTTAATCTTTGTTTAATTTATCTTAAATCCGTTTTATATGGTATAAAATTATGATATAATTTATTAGATTTAGTCTCAAAATAATAAAAATAAGGAGATTTGTTTTATGAACAAAAGGGTTTCTATAGTGATTGTTAATTGGAATGGAGAAAAGTACTTACATAAATGTATTAAATCGCTATTAGAAGTAGATTATGACAATATGGAGATTATCATAATAGATAATGGGTCAAGTGATAATTCAGTAAAAATTATAGAAGATAATTTCAAGGATGAAGTAAAGTTAGTTAAGAATAAGAATGAAGGATATGCTGGAGGGGCTAATAAAGGAATACATATATCTAGTGGGGAGTATGTATTAATAGCTAATCCAGATATTATTTTTACAGAAGATTATATTTCAAAGTTAGTAGAAAAGTTAGAAGAATCAGAGGAAAATGCAGCAGCAATAGGAAAATTGCTTAAGTATGATTTTGATAAGAATGAAATTATTAATGTTATCGATTCAGCTGGAATTAGATTAAATCATAAGAGACAGGGAATGGATATAGGTCAAAATGATGAAGATAAGGGCCAATATGAAAATGATAGAAGAGTCTTTGGTGTTTGTGGTGCAGCAGCTTTATTCAAAAGGAAGGCATTAGAGGAAATAAAGATTAAAAATGATTATTTTGATAGTGAGTTTTTTGCATACAAAGAAGATATTGATCTTTGCTGGAGATTAAATCTATATGGATTTAAATGTTTATATGTTCATGATGCAATTGCGTATCACGGAAGAGGAATGAATAGTAGCAAAGGCTTAATAAACACAATTAAAAATAGAAGAAGCCAGTCAGAATTTTTAAAAGGAATATCCTTTAGAAATCATTATTTAATGTTGATTAAAAATGAAGTTCAATATACATATAAGAAAGATAAATTAGGTATATTCATTGATTGGATGAAGTATATTATATTCTTTTTATTATTTGATTTTAAATGTTTAAAGTATATTAAAGAAATAAAAAAATATAAAGATAATGCACTTGAAAAGAGAAAAGTTATTATGGAAAATGTTAAAATTAGCAATGAAGAAATCTATAAGTTGTTTGATTTATAATTAGGAGATGATGTTTTGAGAAATATTGCAGCAGTAATTATAACTTACAATACGGGAAATGAATTTTCTAAAAATGTACTTTCGTTAAAGAAACATGTGGGGGAAGTTATAGTTGTAGATAATGGATCTAACAAAGAAACTTTATCAATGTTAAGGGGATTAAAAGAAGAGATTACTTTAATTGAACTAAATGAAAATAAGGGAATTGCTTATGCTTTAAATAGGGGAATTGAATATGCAGTAAATAATGATTTTCAATGGGTATTAACACTAGATCATGATAGTACTGTAAGTGATTCGATGATTTCTAATATGTTAAGCGTATATAATTCAATTGATGAAAGTGAAAAGGAAAAAATAGTTATGCTTACACCTAAGCATGTTGAAGAAAAGCAAATGGATGTAGTATCAAAGAGTCAAGAAAATAAATGGGAATATGTATTAACAGAAATAACTTCTGGTGCATTGACCAAGGCTGATTTTTATAAAAATGAGTTATATGATGAAAAGTTGTTCATTGATTTAGTAGACCATGACTATTGTTTACGTATAAATAGTATGGGATATAAAATTATAAGAGTTAATTCGGCAATACTAATTCATAACTTAGGAGAATCTATTCAAAAGAAAATTTTAGGTATTACGATTACACCAACTAATCATAGTGCTTTAAGAAGATATTATATGAGTAGAAATAGAAAATATATTTGGAATAAGTATAGGGGAACATTTAAAGAATGGGTAATAAAAGATAAAATAAGATTTTTAAATGAAATAGTTAAAATAATAGCTTTTGAAGATGAAAAATTAAATAAACTTAAAATGATAAAGTTAGGTTTAAATGATTATAAAGATAAGAAATGGGGCTGCTATTTTAATCATCATAGTAAATAATTATAGTTTAGTAAGAATGGAGAAAGTGATTATGAGAAATAAGATATATAATTATTTGGTTATATTAATATTTTTAGAATTAGTATTAGGTGGATTAGGAAATTTATTTGGTTTACCAATTAGAAAAGGGTTATTTGTAGTTGGAATATTATATACTTTATATATGATTTATGCTGATAGAATAAGAATTTCAAAGACATATTTGGGTATAATTGCAGTGGTATTGATTTATGTGGCTTTTGGTAGCGTAGTAGGATTAGTTAAGGGAAATAGTTTAGGTGCAATTTTTGCAGATGCTAACTCATTTTTAGGTATTATTTATTTATTACTACTGGCTGTTTACTTTAGGGGTGATTCAACTAAAATTAATAAAGGAATAAGCATAATTGCTAATGCGTCTGTGGTTGTTGCATTAATTACAATAGGTTTATTCTTCTACAGTAGAATATTCCTTCCAGGTAATGAAAGTATAATTGTGGCTTATATGGCATTAGAAGAAAAATTAAAATATGGTTTTATAAGTGGACTTGTACATTCAAATAATTATGCCAGAGTATTCTTATTTAATGGTATATTTATGGAAATAGGAGCTTTAGTATACATGATAAGATTAATGTCTCCAGAATGTAGAAATAGAATAGTAACTACCATTAAGATGGCAATATTATTTATTGGAATATATGTTTCATCAACAAGAGGATTCTGGCTTGGAACAGCTGTAGGTGTTGTGATAGCTCTTGGATATTATTTATTTAGAGTAAGAAAAAGAAAATTTAAAATTGCAAGCATAGCAATAGTATTTGCAGTATTAGTTATATTTATTAATGTTTTATCTAAAACTATAGACACAGTAACAACACCACAAACTCATGTAGGTAGTGGGACTGAAAGCACAAAGGATAGAGTTGATTCAATACTAGATTTTCAAAATAATGCATCTAATCAAGTAAGACTTATTCAGCTGAAATTTTTACTAAATGAATTTAAGAAGGCACCAATAGTAGGAGCAGGTTTTGGAGCAAGTTTAAATGAATATAGCGAGTATATGATGGAAAGTAGTGGATTAACAGTAGACCCAAGCAATTTTGAGTTATATTATGTTGAACTATTATATAAAACAGGGGTAATTGGAATAGTTTATTTCTTCGGATATTTCTTATACAAGTTTATTCAATTAGTAAGAATGATAATAAAAGTAAAATTAAGTGAACTAGATGAAGAAGTCTTAGCTACATGGACAATTGGCTTTATAGCATTTTTAGTTTCCAGTGTTACCAATCCTTATTTAGCAAGTTTATCAGGAATATTTGTATTAACTTTTGAATGTTATGTATTACAAAATTTCTTGGAAAAATATAATTGTGCTTAAAATATATAAGGATCAATGGAGGTAAAAACAGTGGAAAAAATTGCAGCTATAGTAGTTACGTATAATCCTGATGAAGGTTTAAATAAATCAACAAAAAGCTTGATTAAGCAAGTTGATAGCATCATCATGGTGGATAATGGCTCAAATGATGAAGGAAAAGAAATAATTAACAAAATAAAAAATAAATATGGAGAAAAAATAGAAGTAATTTTTAATGAAGAAAATTTAGGAATAGCTACAGCTCTAAATAAAGGTGTTAAATATGCATTAAATAATGATTACAAGTGGATTTTAACTATGGATCAAGATAGTTGTGCCGAAGAAAATATGGTTAAGATAATGCTTGAAACTTATTATGCAATAGACGAAAATGAGAGAAAAGATATATTGAGCTTGTTTCCAACATTCATCGATAGAGGGATAGAATCTTTAGATAAGAATAATGAAAATGTAAAATATGAATATGTTGATGCAGAAATAACGTCAGGGAATTTATTGAAAGCAGAAATTTTTGAAAAAGCAGGTTTTTTTGATGATAGTTTATTTATAGATATGGTAGATACTGATTATTGCATGAGATTAAATAAACTTGGAATTAAAATGATTAGGATAAGTGGTGCTATACTAAACCATAGTATAGGTAATAGTAAGCAGGTTAAAAAGTTATTTGGAACATTTAATACTTCTAATCATTCAGCTACAAGAAGATATTATATGACTAGAAATAGATTTTATACATGGAATAAATATAAGAACTTAAATAGTTTTACCTTAAATAGAGATAAGAAATTATTTAAAAAAGAGTTTGTTAAAATAATTTTAGGGGAAGATGATAAGTTAAATAAAGTTAAGATGGTTTTAAAAGGATATAAAGATTATAAAAACGGAGTTAGGGGTAAATTAAAATAAAAGATGCAGACCTTCTTACTAAAATAATAATATAGGTAAGAAGGTTTATAATGAAAAGGAGAATAGAATGTTAGGAATTATAATTGCAAACTGGAACGGTGAGAAAATTGTTGATAAATGTTTGCAAAGCTTAGTAGAACAAGATTATAAAAATTTTAAAGTATACATAATTGATAATGCATCTAAGGATAAGTCTATAGAAATAATAGAAAGATATTCAAAAGAAATTAATATTCAGCTTACTAAGCTAGATTATAATAGTGGATTTGCCGTAGCTAATAATATTGGAATAAAGCAGGCTATAGATGATGGGTGTGAATATGTATTTACACTTAACAATGATGTTGAAGTTACGAAAGATGCTATTGAAAATGCAATGAATGAAATTGCTAAAAAAGAAAGTGATGTATATCAAATGTTTATGATCAATTATTTTAATAGAGATAATTGTGATGCAGCAGGATTAAATTTCAATTCTAAGTTAATTCCTATTCAAGTAGGATTTCAAAGTAGTATAGAAGAGGTATTAAAAAGTAAGGATGAAATTTCAATTGAAGGTGTATGTGCAGGAGCAGCCATATACTCTAGTGCTGCTTTAGAGAGTGTAAAGCTTGAAAATGGTGATTTCTTTGATAGCAACTTCTTTGCTTATTATGAAGATGTTGATTTATCTTTAAGATTAAGAAATTCAGGATTTAAGTTTAAATTGTTAAAAAATAGTATAGTTTATCATATGCATTCAGCAACTGGTAATAGAGTAAATGGATTTAAAGAGTACTATTTAGTTAGAAATTTATTTATGTATACAAAAAGAAATCAAAGTGCTGAAAATTTAAAGAAAAATCAATATTCGTATTATATAATTTTTATTCATAAATTTTTAAAGAGTATACCAAATTTTAAAGCAATGAAGCTAACTGTAAAAGGATTAAGAGATGGATTGAAGGAAAGAAAAAAATACAGTTATAATGTTGGAAAATAACTTATTGTATGTAGGAATATAATTATAAATATAAATGGTAATAAAATTTGAATAGTATAAAAATGTTAAAAAAAATTGTATTATTTAAATAATTAATGTATAATTTATTGGATAAAGAATAAAGACAGAATGCTTTGTTGAAAGCATAGATATATTTCTTCTTGCTTTAGTAAAAATGAAATGGAATTTACTTTATGAAGATTAGGAATGGAGAAAAATTATGATAAAACAGATGTGTTTATCTATAATTATAGTAAATTATAGAAATTATGAATTAACTATAAAGTGTATTAAGTCGGTTAAAGCTTCAATAAAAAATATAAATTATGAAATTATAGTTATAGATAATGATTCACCAAACCAAAGCTATGAAAAAATATTAAATGAATTTAATAACGATAATGTAGTAAGTGTTATTAAAAATAATAAAAATTCTGGATTTGGTGCTGCGAATAATTTAGGAGCTGAAAAAGCCGGTGGAGAATACGTTCTCTTTTTAAACCCAGATATAGTAGTTGTAGGCAATGCTATAGAGAAAATGCTTAACAAGATAAAAGAGGATAGTGAAATAGGGCTTTTATCTGGAAAATTATTAAATGATGATAGAAGTGTACAATATTCGTGTAGAAGAATATTACCTTTGAATAAGTTTTTATGTTGTAGGACACCAATATCTAAATTAGTGTCAAAAAATAAAAAGGAACAATATGACTTTGAGTATTTAATGAAAGATTTTAATCATGATGTATCAAGCGAAGTAGAATGGGTCATGGGAGCTTGTATTTTAATGAGAAAAGAATTCTTTTTCGAGGTTGGTAAATTTAGTAAGGAATACTTTATGTATTTTGAAGACGTTGATTTAAGTAATAAAGTAAGAAAAAAAGGAAAGAAAGTTTATTATTTAGCTGATGCTGAGCTTATCCATTTACATAGACAAGAGAGTACGAAGAAATTAAGCAAAATGACAATGATTCATTTAAAAAGCATGTCAAAGTTTTATTATAAATATTACTTTAATAAATTTGATTTTAAATAGATAATTTAGCTAATAAACTAGTTAGGAAAAGGAAAGATATTTATGATTAACACAATGAATGGTAATAGCAAGGCTAAATCAAAGGCATATTTAATAGCGAAAAGAATAACTGATGTGTTATTTTCTGGAATAGGGTTAATTATCTTGAGTCCAGTTTTTGTTATTGTTGCTATAGCAATAAAATTAGATTCTAAAGGCCCTATATTTTTCAAACAAGATAGAGTTGGGAAAGACGAAGAACTTTTTTCAATGTATAAATTTAGATCTATGGTTGTTAATGCTGAAGAGCTAAAAAAGGCATTAGAAAATCAAAATGAAATGTCTGGACCAATGTTTAAAATGAAAAAAGATCCTAGAATAACTAGGGTGGGAAGATTCATAAGAAAAACAAGTATTGATGAATTACCACAATTGGTTAATGTTATTAAGGGTGATATGAGTCTTGTTGGACCAAGACCAAGTTTGCCTAAAGAAGTAGAACAATTTGAACCATGGATGAAAGAAAGACTAACAGTTCAACCAGGGATTACTTGTTTCTGGCAAGTTATGGGGAGAAATAGTATTCCTTTCGAAGAATGGATGAAATTGGATGTGAAGTATGTTAGAGAAAGAAACTATTTCTTAGATATAAAATTAATATTTAAAACATTTTTTGTATTATTTGGAGACGATAGTGCAAGCTAATATGTTTTAGGAGGAATATATGATGAAAATATTATTAATAGGTGCAAAAGGACAATTGGGAAGTCAAATAATGCATATAATTAAGAATGGAAAATCAGAATTAGGTTCAGTTCCTGCTGAAGTATTAAATGCAGAAATAATTGAAACTGATGTAGACACATTAGATATAACAAATCTTCAAATGGTAAAAGAGTCTGTAAAGACAAATATGCCTGATGTAGTTATAAATTGTGCAGCATTTACTAATGTTGATGGTTGTGAAAGTAACAAGGATTTAGCATTTAAAGTTAATGCTTTAGGAGCAAGAAACATAGCAATAGCTTGTGAAGAGATTGGATCTAAACTTATTCATGTTTCAACTGATTATGTATTTAGTGGAGTTGGCTCAACACCTTTAAGTGAAGATGCAATAACAGCACCTGTAAGTGCATATGGAACCACTAAATTGTTAGGCGAAGAATATGTTAGAGAATTCTGTAGTAAGTATTTTATAGTTAGAACTGCATGGTTATACGGATACTTTGGAAAGAATTTCGTATATACAATAATGAGAGCAGGAAAAGAAAGAGGAAAGCTTACTGTAGTAAATGATCAAAAAGGAAATCCTACAAATGCTGAAGATTTAGCATATCATTTATTAAAATTAGCTTTAACTGAAGAATATGGAGTATATCACTGTACAGGTGAAGGTGAATGTACTTGGTATGATTTTGCATGTAAAATAATAGAGTATGCAGGAATAGAATGTGAGGTTCTTCCAGTAACATCTGAAGAATATAAAACACCTGCAAAAAGACCTGAATATTCATCATTAGATAATATGATGTTAAGATGTACAATAGGAAATGATATGAGAGTGTGGAAAGATGCTTTAAAAGTATTCATGGAAAACTATAAAAATCATATAGAAGAATAGTTACTTAGGAGGAGTTTTATTATGAAGGGGATTATTTTAGCTGGAGGATCAGGAACTAGACTATATCCAGTAACAAAAGCAATGTCTAAACAAATGGTACCAATATATGATAAACCGATGATATATTATCCAATGTCAGTATTAATGCTAGCAGGGATAAAGGATATATTAATAATATCTACACCAAGAGATATCGTAAACTTTAAAGAATTATTTAAAGATGGGTCAGAACTTGGATTAAATATTGAATATGCAATTCAAGAAAAGCCAAATGGTTTAGCTGAAGCATTTATAATTGGTGAAGAATTCATTGGTGACGATAGTGTTGCAATGATATTAGGAGATAATATATTCTATGGACAAAGTTTTACTAGTCACTTAGAAAATGCTGCTAAATTAGAAGAAGGTGCTACTGTATTTGGATATTATGTGCAAGATCCAAGAGCTTTTGGAGTTGTAGGATTTGATGAAAATGGAAAGGTTACATCTTTAGAAGAAAAGCCAGAAAAGCCAAAATCAAGATATGCAGTTCCAGGACTTTATTTCTATGATAATAGCGTTGTGGAAAAAGCAAAAGCTTTAAAACCATCACCAAGAGGGGAACTTGAAATAACAGATTTAAATAAAGTTTATATGGAAGAAGGCACATTAACAGTTGAATTACTAGGTAGAGGTATGGCATGGCTTGATACAGGAACTCATGCATCTATGCTTAAGGCATCAAACTTTGTTGAAGCTGTTCAAACAACACAAGGAACTTTCATAGCTTGCTTGGAAGAAATTGCCTTTAGAAAAGGATGGATTTCAAAGGAGCAAGTTAAAGAATTAGCTGCAACATTAATGAAAACAGGATATGGTCAATATTTAATGGATATTATTGAAGAATAATATAGATTTATTTAAAGAGGAGTAAAATCAAAATGGGTAATTTTCAGTTTAAAGAAACTAAAATAAAAGACTTATATATAATAGAACCTAAAGTTTTTGGTGATTCAAGAGGATATTTCATGGAAAGTTACAGCAAAAAAGCTTTTGATGAAGCAGGATTGACTATGACTTTTGTTCAAGATAATGAATCAAAATCAAGTAAAGGGGTTCTAAGAGGATTACATTTTCAAACTAAGCATACACAAGGTAAATTAGTTAGATGTACCTTAGGAGAAGTTTGGGATGTTGCTGTTGACTTAAGAAAGGGATCACCAACTTATGGTCAATGGGAAGGCGTTTATTTAAGTGCTGAAAACAAAAGACAATTCTATATTCCAGAAGGATTTGCTCATGGATTCGTAGTTTTATCTGATGAAGCAATATTCAATTACAAGTGTACAGACTTCTATGCTCCAGAGTATGATGGAGGAATTCCATGGGATGATAAAGATGTTAACATTGAATGGCCAATAGAAGGTTTAGAAATATTACTTTCAGAAAAAGATAAAAATCATAAACCATTAAAAGAACAAGACTTACCGTTTGAATACTAGGAGGAACAAAATGAAAACTTATTTAGTAACTGGAGGAGCTGGATTTATAGGCTCAAACTTCGTATTATATATGTTAAAGAAATATGAGGACATAAGAATAATAAATTTAGATAAGCTTACTTATGCAGGTAACTTAGAAAATCTTAAGTCAATTGAAAATGATGAAAGACACATATTTGTACACGGAGATATCTGTGATGCAGAATTAGTATCATCATTATTTGAAAAATATGAAATAGACTACGTAGCTCACTTTGCAGCAGAATCACACGTAGATAGAAGTATAAGAGAACCAGAAGTATTCGCAAAAACAAATGTTATGGGAACAGTTAATCTTTTAAACTGTGCAAGAAATGCATGGGAAAATGAAGATGGAAGTTATAAAGAAGGAGTTAAGTTCCTACACGTATCAACAGATGAGGTTTATGGTTCACTTGGAGAAACAGGATACTTCATGGAAACAACACCACTTGATCCACATAGCCCATATTCATCAAGTAAAGCAGGATCAGACTTAATGGTTAAGGCATATCATGATACATATAAAATGCCAATGAATATAACAAGATGTTCAAATAACTATGGTCCATTCCAATT
>JABLTN010114278.1_pt1 | contig 12261 bp, 8 predicted proteins | sample 7160141 | NCBI WGS metagenome assembly JABLTN01 (sample SAMN14651226, study PRJNA627086) | human gut metagenome | isolation source: feces | host: Homo sapiens | reverse complement strand
CTTGCCCCGCGCAGAATGCGGCGCGGGACGCTGTAATAATCCATCAGTCCTTTTTGACGGCCACGATCACACGCACGCGCTTGCCCGCAGCACAGCCAAAGTTATCGTACCAGCCGGTCAGGTAGTAGCCCTCCGAGTTGACCTCGGTCAGCTTGGTGGCATAGTACTGACCCTTGTACCACAGATACACCTGTGCGTCGTCCGCCATCTCAAAGCGGGTGCCGTTGCTCATGACCGACGCTGCACCCACCTGATCGATCTTCATGGGCATGAGCTGGACCATCGTCCGCACGCTGCCGGTCGTCTCTCTGCGGGCTGCAACACCACCTACCAGCACCGGATATTTGACGTTGGTGGTGAAAGCTACCTGCGAACCATTGACATAGCACACATAGGTAGCACCGCCGCCAATATAGCGGAAGATGGACGCATACGGTTCGCCTACAAGGCTGCCCACCTGCCGCAGACCAAGGCTGAGCAGGCTATCCGTGTTGGCTGTGATCTTCTGCCACAGAGTGGAGAGGATGTCGCCGTTGATCACACCCCACAGCACTTCGCTGGTGGTGGGCACCAGAACATCCTTCAGGTCGTCCACGATCTTATCCTGCGTATCCGTGCTGTCGCTCTTGCCGGTGGAAATGATCTTGGCCAGCGTCTGCAGTTCCGAGTAGTTGACTGCCACATTCTTGATATCATCCAGCACGCCGTAGGTCCACAGGTCGCCGGTGACATCATTCAGGATCAGGCGGTCGATCTCGCCCTTCTCATTCAGCGTATAGTAGCGGACGTTCAGAAGATTCAGGTCTGTCCCCGCTAGGCGGCTGGGACGAACCGTCCCAGCCACACCCTCCGCAGTTGTATCCAGAATCTGTACATCGTCGGCAAGGGCATAGCTGCCCAGTGCCGTTGCATCTGCATTGACCTTGCCGGTAACGACCTTGTTCTCGATGCCGCTCACGGACTCGCCTTCCGGCGTTACGCGGATCTCTACCAGCCAGCCCTTGGGGTAGTTCAGGCTTTTGTCCACATTCACAGTGCGCTGAACACCATCGGTGCACATGACAGCCACGCGCTGCAGCACATCCGCGCCGTTATCTTCCACAAGGCTGCGGGCTGCGCCCTGCACCACGCCGTAGAACACCTCGTCGGCCTCTGCGCCGGTAATAACATCCGCCGCCTCATTGTTCATGCCCAGCAGCAGAGTGACCACTTCGCCCACGCCGCCGCCGTTCAGGCTGGACACCTTGGAAGCCACTGCTGTGCTGCCCAGCTGATAGCTGGTGCCCGCCACGGTAACGGCCGTGGGTGCGCTGGCGCTGGGCGAAACGGCAGTGATGCGGCCTGCTGCTTTGCGGGTGTAGATCCACACCGTCTGTAGACTCTCACTGTAATAATACACATCGTAGCGGTTCAGCTCTGCAGAAGCCGAGACCTTATCGTTGCGGTAGATGCTCACCGGCGTAAAAGGCAGCTGGGTGCCTTCCGCTGCCACAAAGGGTCCCTTCAGACTCTTGAGCATTACCGTGGAGGTGTCCACCTGACCGTTCGAAACCGTAAAGCCCAGGCTGGTACCATAGGCGCTGCCAGAGGCGGTGTTTGCCGTGAGGGTGTTATACAGCAGCAAAGCACAGTCCTCATAGTTCATGGCCTCGCTCTGGCTGCGGTTCAGCTGGTTACGCAGGCCCAGTTCCTGCGCCTTGTTCAGCTGTGCCGTCGGGAACACGCCGTTGAGGTCGGTCATTTTATAGCCCAGCAGCTTGAGTGCTGCGGTGCAGGCTTCTTCCAGCGTGACCGTATTATCCGGGCGGAATGTACCATCAGTATAGCCGTTCATCCAGCCCTGCTGCACCGCAATGCGCACATAGGGTGCCCACTGAGAGCTGCCGGGCACATCCTTATACAGTGTGCCCAGATTGCCCTGCTGGCTGGCGCTTTCGCGGTAGGCCGAAAAGGAGACCAGCATCTTGGCAAATGCACCGCGGGTGACGGCAGCATCCAGACTGCCGGTCTGGCTGGTATCCATAGCGCCCAGCGTGATGGCCGTCTGGATGGCCGAGTTGTTCAGGCTGGCCGCCGATGCCGGAAGCACCAGCACGGATACAGCCAGGCATGCTGCAAGCAGACATGCGAAGAGACGTTTTTTCATAGGTATATTCCCCTTCCTTGGTGTTTTGCAGTCCGGCGCAACGCCGGCTGAGAAGAGTTCAGTCATAGCGCAATGCTTCAATGGGGTTGAGCCGCGCTGCGCGCTTTGCGGGCAGGTAGCCGAACAGCACGCCAATCCCCACCGAGATGCCAAAGGCCACTGCGATGGAATTGAAGGACGGGCTGACCGTAACCGTTGTGCCGCTGGTGAACATGGGCAGCACCTTGTTTGCTCCCATGGATACGATGTAGCCCAGTGCAATGCCCAGTGCGCCGCCGAGGGCCGAGGTGGTGGCTGCTTCCACCACGAACTGCGACAGAATGGTGCGTTCCTTGGCACCCAGTGCCTTGCGAATGCCGATCTCGCGGGTGCGCTCAGTCACCGACACCAGCATGATGTTCATGATGCCAATGCCGCCCACCAGCAGCGAAATGCTGGCAATGCCGGTCAGGATCACAATGACCATGTTGATCATGTTGTTCATTTCCTCCAGCCACTCGCTGGCGCTGTAGACATAGTAGCCGTTATCCGAGCCAAGCAGGCGCTGCAGTTCGCTTTCCACCGCAGACTTTGCTTCGTTGGCGCGGCCCTCATCCTCCATGACCGCGGCATAGTTGTTCACCGTGCTCTGGCTGGAAAGACGCATGGCCGTGGTATAGGGCAGGTAAACGCAGTCGTCATCGCTGCCCTGCTGCATGTCCGGATCGCTGACTTTGGCCGCCAGCACGCCCACGATGCGGAACTTGTTGGCACCGATCTTGAGCGTCTGGCCAAGGCCGTTGCCGCCAAAGGCCACACGGTTGAGGTAATCGCCGATGATGCACACATGCTTGTTATCCTTCATATCCATGTACTGCAGGCCGCGTCCCTGCGCGATCTGGTAATTTTTCATGGCGGAATAGTTCTCGTCCACGCCGCTGATGTTGGACCAGCGGTAGCTGGTAGTGCCGATCTTCAGCGTGCCGCTGCCGCTGAAATCGATCTGCGGCGAAATGGACTGGATCAGCTCCGGGTACTCCGTGGGCAGCTTGTACATTTCCTCCACCGAAACGGTGCGGGAGCCGTTGCCCCACACCTGCACCGAAAGGGTGTTGGTACCCAGTGCCGAAAAGCTGTCGCGCATGCTTTTGGTCATGCCGTTGCCCAAGCCCACGATGACGATGACTGCCATAACACCGATGATGATGCCCAGCATGGTAAGGAAGGTGCGCAGTTTGTTGCTCCACACGTTCTGGATGGCCTGACGGAAGGTTTCAATGATCATGCTTTCTCCTCCTCATCCGGCGTTTCCGGCAGCAGCGTGGGCTGCACCACGGCTTCCGGTGCATGGGCATCGCCATCGTAGACCACCCGCCCGTCCTCCAGACGGATGATGCGGTCTGCCTGCACCGCAATGGAATTATCGTGGGTGATGAGCACCACGGTGTGGCCCTCATCGTGCATCTGCTGCAGCATTCCCAGCACTTCGCGGCCGGTGTGGCTGTCCAGTGCGCCGGTAGGCTCGTCGGCCAGAATGACCGCCGGGTTCCGCACCAGCGCCCGAGCGATGGAAACACGCTGCTGCTGGCCGCCGGAAAGCTGGTTTGGGCGGTTCCTGAGCTTATCGCCCAGACCCACCTGCTCCAGCACCTCTTTGGCCCGGGCGTGGCGCTCGGCGCGGCCGATGCCCGCATACACCAGCGGCACCTCCACGTTCTCCATCAGGTTGAGCCTTGGCAAAAGGTTGTACTGCTGGAAGATGAAACCCAGCATCTCGTTGCGGACGGATGCCAGCTCGTTGCGGCTCATCCGGCCAACGTCTTTTCCGTTCAGGCGGTAGGTGCCGTGGGTGGGCACATCCAGACATCCGATGATGTTCATGCAGGTGGATTTGCCGGAGCCGGACTGGCCCACGATGGCCACGAACTCGCCTTTTTCGATTTTCATGGTGATGTGGTCTGCAGCCTTTACCGTGGTGTCACCCATCTGGTAATACTTGCACACCTCATCAAACTCGATCAGAGCGCTCATGCATTCCTCCTGTGTCAGCCCAGATAGACCACGCCGTCTGCCTGAGACGGATTCACGGCATCCTCTGCGGAGCCCTGCTTTTCCTCGGCTTCCACAGGCTCTTCCGCCGGTACGGTCCCGTTTTCCGGTTCTGCTTCATCGACCATGCTGTTCGCAGCATCGGCGCCTTCCTCGCCCTCGGTGCCCTCTGCATCCGCCTCGTAATAGCCGCCGTCGTCATAGTACGTATCGGTACTTGCTGCGGCAGAGTCGTAAGCCACCGTGTCATTGCCGGTCAGCCCGCTGACGATCTGGGTGTAGTTGTCATCGCTGACGCCGGTCTTGACCGGCACATACACATAGCCGTCCGGCGCGATCATGCCCGGGTCTGCGTTGACTGCGCTGGGGGAGTCCTGCGTGACCAGCACATAGCCGCCGCGCACGATGGCAGCGTTGGGCACGGTAAGGGTATTCTTTGCCTGTGCCACCACGATCTCAGCATTGGCGTTCATGCCCGGGCGCAGGCCATCGGTCTCATCAATGCGCACCTTGACCGGGTAGGTGGTGGTGCCGCCGTTGGAGGTACCCTTCATGGAAACACGGGTCACAACGCCGGTATAGGTCTTGTCCGGCACGGCATCCGCCGTGACCTGCACGCTCTGACCCACCGACAGGCTGCTGACCTGCAGCTCGTCCACGTTCAGGGTCATCTCCAGATAGCTCAGGTCAAAGATAGTGCACAGGTCCGAGCCGGCGGACAGCGCGTCCCCGGCCTTGGCATTCTTTTCAATAATGGTGCCGCTGATGGGCGAGGTGATGGTGTAGTTGTTCATGGCCTCCTGCAGATTGTCCATGTTCAGCTCGGCGCTGCGCAGGCTCTCGGCGGCAGACTGGATGGCCTCGGTCAGGTCCTCGCCGCTGATCTGCAGCACGATATCGTCCTTGTTCACGGCTCCGCCTTCCGGCACATTGATGGCCGTCACGGTACCGGCGGCAAGGGCAGTCAGGGTGCGCTCCGCCTGATACTCAAAGCACTTGGCGGCAATGCAGTTCACGCCATTGATGGTTGCCGTTGCTGCCTGCGCAGTGGTCAGGCCGCCTGCATTGCGCACAGCAATGGTCACGGTGCGGGTGAGCAGGTTGCCGGTGCTCAGGGCATCGGTGCCGGTCACAGCGGTCACGGTGCCGGTCAGCATTTCAAAGGTGCCGTCCAGCGTCACCTCTGCGCTCTGGCCCACCGAGAAGGTGGCGGCATCTGCTGCCGGGAACTCCAGCCGCAGCACCATTTTGGAGCTGTCACGGATGACCGCCACTTCCTGACCGCTGGTCACTTCATCGCCCTTGGCCACCTTGAGGGCACTCACAACACCTGCCACCTCGGCGCGGACATACTGGCGGTCTGCCGTCTTGTCGTAGCTGCGCTGTGCCTGCTGCAGAGCAATGGACGCCTGCTCCGCCTTGGTGGTGGCATCGGAGGAGTCCACCGTGTACAGCACGGTGCCTTCCTCCACGATGTCCCCTTCCTCAAAGCTGCTGGTCAACACCTTGCCCGCTACCAGCGACTTAACATTATACGTATTGGCAGGGTTCAGAGTGCCGGTTCCGCTGAGGGTGTTGGACACATCCCGCTTGGACGGCGAGACCTGCACATAGTTGATGTCCTTATTGGCATTCTGTGCCTTGTCCGGGCGCAGGATGAACCATCCGCCCAGCACGGCCACGCACACCACCGGCACCATCCATTTCCAGTTCTTGCGGAAAAAGGCTGCTGCTTTGCCGCCCTTCGCTGCGGGCTTTGCCTCACCCGCAGCCGTCTGCTGTACCGCAGCATCCTGCTTCTTTTTAAAGATCATGCTTGCTGTTTCCTCCTGTATCTTTCAGGGCATGCCCTGGTTTCGGTATCGGGCGCAGGCTTTGCAAAAGCGCGCGATAAAGAGTTTATTGTTAGTTTATCGCATTTTCGTCTATTACACAAGCATCTAAATTTTGTTTTGACGCATTTGTGTCAAAGTTTTACCCAACTTTCACACCGTGCCCTCTTTTGCCTTCCAGACAAAACAAAAGAGACAGTGCCCCGCTCTTGCAGGGTACTGCCTCTTTTTTGAAGCACGATCTTTATTCAGCTGTAGTTTCCACTACCACATACACCCCGGCAGGGACGCATGCAGCCCATGCGCCGTCCTTGTCCAGCCAGCCGAATTGCTCGCACACATGGTCCGGGCACTGACTGTCCAAGAACGCGATGGCACCATCCTTTACCTGCAGATGCACGACATAATTGCCCACATCATACAGGTAATCGTGGTCTGTATCCAGCGGCAGAGTCTCGGTGATGCCATCGCCAAAATCGACGGTGGCCTGCAGGCCGCTGCCCTTGCTGCTGTGTGCTGCGCGCACGCCGAAATACAGCGCTGCTGCCAGCACAAGGATCACTGCAGCAAAGATCAGGTTCTTCATCCATGGCTTCAGGCCTTTGGAGCCGGAAGCGTTTTCAGGTGCTTTGCGGGTACTCATGCAGCGTAGTCGCTGGCAGCCTTACCTGCAATGCGGCCAAACACGGTGAAGTCTGCAACAGCGTTGCCGCCCAGACGGTTTGCACCGTGCACACCGCCAGTGACCTCACCTGCTGCAAACAGGCCAGGGATCACAGTGCCGTCCTCCTTGAGGACTTCGGTGTTGGTGTTGATGGTCAGGCCGCCCATGGTGTGGTGCACACCAGCAGTGACCTTGATTGCATAGTACGGAGCAGTATCCAGCGGGTTTGCAAAGCTGGTGCGGCCAAAGTCGGGGTCGTTCTTGGCCTCAACATAGCCGTTCCAGGTGTTCATGGTCTCGGCAAAAGCAGCCTCATCAACGCCCATTGCCTTGCCCAGCTCCTCGTAGGTCTCGCCGGTCACGGTGTAGCCCTTCTTGATGTAGCCCTGAATGACGCTGGAAGCATCGACCATAGCCTGATCGACCACCAGCCAGCTGTAGCTGCCGGTCTGAGCGATCTCAGCAGCAGAGACCACGTCACGGGTGCCCACTTCGTCGATGAAGCGCTTGCCCTCGGCGTTGATCAGCACAGCGCCGTCGCCGCGCAGACCCTCGGTGATCAGGGCAGCGGTGTTGGCCTCAACGGTGGGGTGGATCTGGATCTGGTCCATATCCACGGTGCCAGCACCGATGGCGGTGGCCATCTCAATGCCCTGACCCTGAGCGCCGGCAGCGTTGGTGGTCATGAAGCCCTTCAGCTCAGGCTTGTACTCGACAACCATGTCCAGATTTGCGCCGAAGCCGCCGGTGGTCAGCACCACAGCCTTGGCGTTCACAGTGACGGTCTCGCCGGTAGAACCGGTGGCCTTGATGCCCACAGCAGCGCCGCTCGCATCGGTCAGGATCTCGTTGGCGGTGGTGTTCAGCAGGATCTGAACGCCAGCCTTCTCACAGTTCTCCTCCAGCAGGGGGATCATGTAGGAACCGACAGAAACGGTCTTGCCCTCTGCGTCCACAGGGCGATGGATGCGCTTGACGGATGCGCCGCCAAAGCTGGAAACGCTGTGCAGGGTGATGCCGTGCTCGTCCAGCCAGTCGATGGCATCAGCAGAGTTGGAGCACAGGGTCTCCACCAGAGCAGGGTCGTTGATGCCCTTGCCGCCGATCATGGTGTCCAGCTCCATCAGCTCAACAGAGTCGAAGTAGCCGGTGGGGTTCTTCTGGTACTCTGCCCACTGCTCAGAGACGGTCTTTGCCAGAGCGGTGATGGTCTCGTTGTCAGCGTACTTTTCAGCAGCGGTCTTCAGGGTCTTTTCGACACCGGCAGACTCGCCGAACTCGTTCTCATCCTGATACACGGTCTTGCCGGCGTTCATGCCGCCGGTAGCGCGCACAGAGTTGCCGCCCACCATGGCCTGGCTCTCCACGATCACAACGCTCTTGCCCTCGGCAGCAGCGGTGATGGCAGCGGTCATGCCTGCGCCGCCTGCACCCACGATGACAACGTCAGCGTCAACGGTGGAATCCTCGGCCTTGGTCTCGTCGGCCTTGACCTCGATCTTATAGTCGTCGGCGTTCAGGCCGGCGGCAGTCAGGGCAGCGGCTGCTGCCTCCTTGATGGCGTTGGAGGTGATGGTCGCGGTGGACACGCCGTCCACGGCGATGCTGCCGGTCTCAGCGATCTGAGCGGGCAGCTGCTCCAGTGCCAGCGTACCGATGCCGGGGGTCTCGTCCTTACCCTCAGCGGTGCAGCCGGTGATCTTGCCGTCTTCCAGCGTCAGGGTAACGGTAACGTCGCCGCCCATACCCTTGGCAGTGCCGGTGAAATCGCCGGACACGCCGCCTGCGGTGGAAGCGGGCTTGCTGCCGCAGCCGTAGCCCAGCAGACTGACACCCACAACAACCGCCATGGCCAGCGCAGCCACGCTCTTGCGGATCTGATTCTTTTTCATTGTTTCTTCCTTCTCATATTCGGGTTGCTTGTGTTCGGACATCTATCAGCAAAAAAGGGGGAGCTGCTCATTCGGAAAGCAGCTTCCCCTCGCTGAAACTTAGGAAAAACTTAGGCGTTAGCCTGAGCTGCAGCAACAGCGCATGCGACGGTAGCACCAACCATCGGGTTGTTGCCCATGCCGATCAGGCCCATCATCTCAACGTGTGCAGGCACAGAAGAAGAACCTGCAAACTGAGCATCACCGTGCACACGGCCCAGAGAGTCGGTCAGGCCGTAGCTTGCGGGGCCTGCGGCCACGTTATCGGGATGCAGGGTACGGCCCGTGCCACCGCCGGAAGCGACGGAGAAGTACTTCTTGCCGTTCTCGATGGCCCACTTCTTGTAGGTGCCGGCAACCAGATGCTGGAAGCGGACGGGGTTGGTGGAGTTGCCGGTGATGGAGCACTGAACGTCCTCCTTCTTCATGATGGCAACGCCTTCCATAACGTCGTTTGCACCGTAGCACTTGACAGCTGCGCGCTCGCCCTCAGAGAAGGGGATCTCCTTGACGACGGTCAGGGTCTGAGTGGGGATGTCGTACTCAGTCTGAACATAGGTGAAGCCGTTGATACGGGAAATGATGTAAGCTGCATCCTTGCCCAGGCCGTTCAGGATGACGCGCAGGGGGGTCTTGCGGACCTTGTTTGCAGTGCGGGCGATGCCGATAGCACCCTCAGCAGCTGCAAAGGACTCGTGGCCTGCCAGGAAAGCGAAGCAGGTGGTGTCCTCGCTCAGCAGACGAGCGCCCAGATTGCCGTGGCCCAGACCAACCTGACGCTGCTCAGCGACAGAGCCGGGGATAGTGAAAGCTTCCAGACCTTCGCCGATGGCAGCAGCGCACTCGGCAGCATCGGTCAGGCCGCGCTTGACGGCGATAGCGGTGCCCAGGGTGTATGCCCAGACAGCGTTATCAAAGCAGATGGGCTGAACGCCGCGCACGATCTTGTCGCAGTCGATGCCCTTTGCGAGGAGCATCTCGTTGCAAGCGTCCAGAGACTCCAGGCCGTTAGCCTTCAGGCATGCCTCGATTTTCGGCATGCGGCGATCCATAGATTCAAAAGTTGCCATGAGTTGTTCCTCCTCTCTTATTCCTCACGCGGGTCGATGTACTTGACAGCGCCTGCTTCCTTGCTGAAGCGGCCGTAAGTGCCCACGTTCTTCTCGTAAGCCTCGTTGGGAGTCTTGCCGTGACGGATATCCTCCATCATCTTGCCCAGCTTGACGAACTGATAGCCGATGACCTCATCGTTGGCATCCACAGCCAGCTTGTTGATATAGCCCTCGGTCAGCTCCAGATAACGGACGCCCTTCTCCTTGGTGGAGAAGATGGTGCCGGTCATGGAGCGCAGGCCCTTGCCGAGGTCCTCGAGACCGGCACCGATGGGCAGGCCGCCCTCGGAGAACGCCGTCTGGCTGCGGCCGTAGACGATCTGGAGGAACAGCTCGCGCATGGCGGTGTTGATCGCGTCGCACACGAGATCGGTGTTCAGCGCTTCGAGAATGGTCTTGCCGATCAGAATTTCGCTCGCCATGGCGGCAGAATGGGTCATGCCGGAGCAGCCGATGGTCTCCACCAGCGCTTCCTCAATGATGCCGTCCTTGATGTTGAGCGTCAGCTTGCAGGCGCCCTGCTGCGGCGCGCACCAGCCAATGCCGTGGGTAAGGCCGCTGATGTCCTTGATTTCCTTCGCCTGCACCCACTTGCCCTCTTCGGGGATCGGCGCAGGACCGTGGTATGCGCCCTTGGCAACGGGGCACATATGCTGGACTTCCGCTGAGTAGATCATAGTGTATCCATCCTTTCCTAAAAGAGCCGCAGCCGAACCTCCGGCACCGGCCCGTTATTAACTTTAAAACGTTTCCGTATCCAGCTTGGTATTATATCAAATTTCGGCGAAAAAGCAAGGAGTTTATACCAAATGCAAATAAAACCTGTGCGGCGGGGACATGCTGAAAAAAGTACGGTTCGCCGTGGAAAAACTATGTAGAATGCGCGTTGCTTTATGGCGGAGATTGTGGTACTATGCGCTTGGAAATAGAGAAAATTATAGAAAAGGATGAGGGATATATGCGCAGAACAAAGATCATTTGCACCATCGGTCCCGCCAGCAGCAGCGAGGAAGTCATGCATGAACTCCTGCTCGCCGGGCTGAACGTCGCCCGCATGAACTTCTCCCACGGCACGCACGAGAGCCATGCCGAACTGATCACGCGCTTCCGCAAGGTGCGCGATGAGCTCCATCTCCCCGCCGCCGTGATGCTCGACACCAAGGGTCCGGAAATCCGTCTCGGTCTCTTCGATGAGCCGGTCGAGGTCGTTTCCGGTCAGGCGTACACCTTCTCCACCGTGGAGACGGCCGGCACCGCCGAGCGCTGCTATGTGAACTATGCCGAGCTGCCCGCCGATGTGAAGAGCGGCGATACGCTCCTCGTGGACGACGGCGAGCTCTCCTTCCGCGTGGAGGAGACGACCGACACCGAGATCCGCTGCACCGTTGTGGACGGCGGCATGATGAAGAGCCAGAAGGGTGTGAACATCCCCGGCGCGCGGCTCAACATGCCGTTCCTTTCCGAGCGCGACAAGAGCGACCTTCTCTTCGGCATTGAGCAGAACGTGGACTATGTCGCGGCCTCGTTCACGCGCCGCGCGCAGGACATCATCGACATGCGCTCGTTCCTCAATTCCCACGGCGGCGAGGGAATCCGCATCATTGCGAAAATCGAGAACACCGAGGGCGTGGAAAAGTTTGACGAAATTCTCGCCGCCTCCGACGGCATCATGGTCGCCCGCGGCGACATGGGCGTAGAAATTCCGTTTGAGCGTCTCCCCGGCATCCAGAAGCACTTCATCCGCGCCTGCTGCCAGGCCGGCAAAACCGTCATCACCGCCACGCAGATGCTCGACAGCATGGAGGAGAACCGCCGCCCGACCCGTGCGGAGATCTCCGACGTGGCGAACGCCGTCTTTGACGGCAGCAGCGCCGTGATGCTCTCCGGCGAGACCGCCGCGGGCAAATACCCCGTGGACGCCGTGAAAACCATGGCCCGCATCGCCGAGCAGGCCGAGCAGGACGCCTTCGCCGCCGATATCTACAAGAACATCTGGCATGCGATGGATCACTCCGACAACACCAACGCTGTGAGCGCCGCCGCCTGCACGATGGCCGAGCAGACATACGCGCAGGCGATCATCGCCGACACGAGCACCGGCAAAGCCGCGCGCCGCGTTGCGAAGTACCGCCCGGCGCAGATGATCCTCGCCGCGACGCCGTCCGAGAAGGTCTACCACCAGCTTGCGCTCGTCTGGGGCGTGTACCCCCTGCACACACAGCCGGTGGACAGCGTGGATGTGCTGTTCCACTGCGCCATTGAAAAGGCGAAGGAACTCGGCTACATTACCTCCGGCGATACCGTCGTCATGACCGCCGGCATCCCGCTCAACACCCACGGCAGCACCAACATGGTCAAGGTACAGACCATCCGGTAAAAAATTCCTGATACAAAAAAATCTCCGATTTTTCATTCGGAGATTTTTTTCAGACTGTCAAAAAAGCCTCGCAGAGTTTGCGCCCGCAGGCGCAAATAAATTTTTGATCATTTTCTCCGGCGACATGCGCGTCGGATAAAATCGGCCATTGATAGGCAGGGAGCCATGCGT
>JABLTN010070643.1_pt1 | contig 12262 bp, 8 predicted proteins | sample 7160141 | NCBI WGS metagenome assembly JABLTN01 (sample SAMN14651226, study PRJNA627086) | human gut metagenome | isolation source: feces | host: Homo sapiens | reverse complement strand
TGCAAATGGCCGATAAAATGCCCCGGCTTACCGCAATAAGCGTTGGCGTCGGTCTTTTCCACCAGTTCCTGCACATGGTTTTCGCCAAACAGGTCAATGGGCAGAGCGGCGCTGGCAATCACCTCTTCCACGGTGCGGGTCTTGCAGGCGGCGCACAGCAGAATATCTGCCGGGTCGCGGCCGGCTTCACGCGCAGCGGCAGCCATATTTTCACGGATGCGGGCCACATTTTCGGCCATCATTGTCAGTTGTTCCTGTGTCAGCATGGTTCACATCTCCTGGTAAACGGCACGGCTGCCGCCGATGTATTTGGGGCGGGTGCGGGCACAGATGATGGGCGCAGCGCCGATCTGCTTGATGGTCAGGCGCACCGGCACGGCCACGCGCTTTAAGTGCATGCCAATCAGCGTACCGCCGATATCAATTCCGGCAGCGGCACGCACTTCCTCCACCAGAACCGGATGTTCAAACGTCTGCCAGCAGTTGGTTGCCCAGCTGCCGCCCGCATGGGGCTGCGGCACGGCGTTCACCTGTTCATAACCATACTTTTCGGCAGCTTCCTGCTCGATGACAATGGCGCGATTCAGGTGTTCGCAGCACTGGGCCGCCAGATAGACGCCCTGCGCTTTGAGCACCGGCAGAATACCTGCCAGCACAGCCGCGGCGGCTTCCATGCTGCTGTCCTTGCCAATATGCCCGCCAACGATCTCGCTGGAAGAGCAGCCGACCACAAAAATATCCCCGGCGCGCAGGTGTGCAGCCGCCAGCAGTTCTTCCGCTGCCTGGCGTGCCTGCGCCGTAATGGCGGCGCAATCCGGTTTTTGAACGGTGTTTTGTTCCATAATCTACCCACCTTTTTCATTTACTGATCCGGCATTATTATAACACGGGATGCAAGGTTTGTACATTCTTAAACGGTTCTAAACCAATCTTACCCCCATACAAAAACGGTGCAGCAAAGCCGCAGCCTGCTGCACCGTTTTGGGGCACTGCTGAAAACAAACTTATTCTCAGCGCTTGATATCGTAATTCATGTCCATCAGGTTGCGGATGGTGGAAACATCATCGGTGATGTTGGCATCGCCATGGATGGTGTGCTTGATGGCGGAGCTTGCCACCGCAAAGTTGACCATATCCATCGGCTTGTAGTTGTGCAGCATGGCGTAAATCAGGCCGCTGGCAAATGCATCGCCGCCGCCTACACGGTCCAGAATATTAAAGGTAAACAGCTTGCTTTCAAAGGTATGGTCCTCATACCACATAAAGGCTTTCAGGCTGTTCTCGGAGCCGGAATGGGCATAACGCACATGGCGGGCAATGCACTTGATGTTGGGGTAACGCTCCACAAAGCGCTGGAAGATCTCATCCTGCTGTTCATAGCTGGGCTGTAGGGGCACGCCGTCTTTCCAGTCGCCCTGGGCGTGGTCGGCATCGTCTTTCCACAGGTGGTAAGGCTCAATGCCAAACAGAACATCCACATAGGGCAGGCACTTGGTGCAGTAGTCACGGGCTTCTTCCCAAGTCCACAGGGTGGAGCGGAAGTTGCCGTCAAAGCTGACGGTCAGACCCTTTTCCTTGGCTTTTTTCAGGCAGGCCATCACAAAATCGGCGCAGTTCTGGCCCAAAGCCGGGGTAATGCCGGAAAGATGCAGCCAGTCAAAGCCGTCCAGAAGGGCGTCCAGATCCACTTTGGAAAGGTCATACTCAGTAAAAGCGGAGTGCTTGCGGTCGTAAGTAACCTTGCTGGGGCGGATGCCGTAACCGGTTTCCAGGTAATAGGTGCCCAGACGGTGGGTCGGGGTTTCCTCCGGGGTGGAAAGGATCATCGGAGTGCAGTGCACATCATTGGAGCGCAGCCAGCGCACCGCACTTTTGCCCAAAGAGTTGTTGGGCACCACGCTGAAAAACGTGCTGTCCACACCCAGGTTGGCAAGAGCCAAGGCAATGTTGGCCTCGCTGCCTCCATAGCTGGCTTCAAAGTTGGAAGCCATACGGATCTTTTCATAGTTCGGCGGGGTCAGGCGCAGCATGACCTCACCAATCGTAATAAATTTAGCCGGGCTGTCGTTATGCAGGAGCAGGGGGTTAAAATGTTCCATAACATCTACCTCTCATTTCTGGCCCCACGGGCAAAACCAGGTCATGGCCCGCCGCAGGGTTTGTTATGTCATATTTATTGTACCGTATTTTCGTCCCGGTTTCAACGATTTTTACACAAACTGCGCTCATATTTTGCGTTCCTTTTCACTGTTGCACAAAAAGGGCGGTACCGGGCGGCAAAAAACATCGCACACCCATGATTTTTTGCCGCCCGGTTTGAATTGCATTTTAATGTCTTTTATTGTATAATAGTAGAAACTGTGCCCTGGCGGCGGCCGCCGCGCGGGGTGTTGATACAAGTGCCGCACAAAACAGCGTTCTGACGTTTTATGCGGGCCATAAATCTGGAGGGAGCCAAACATGGCCGAAACAATGCAGGTCTCCGCGCAGCGCGCCTGGACCCACCTGAAAAAATACCAACCGCTGATCCATGAACTTGTCAGCCGCGATCTGAAAGTCAAATACCGCCGCAGCTTTCTGGGTTACATCTGGAGCATTTTGAACCCGCTGCTGATGATGCTGCTGCAAAGCATCATCTTTTCGTACATGTTCCGCAACGATATCCCAAACTTCCCGCTTTACCTGATCTGCGGCAACACCCTGTTTACCTTTTTCAATGAGACCACCAGCATGGGCCTGACTTCTGTTATCCAGAACGCCCCGCTGATCAAAAAGGTGTACATTCCCAAGTTCATCTTCCCCATCAGCCAGGCAGTTTCCCGCTTTGTCACCATGCTGTTCAGCTTTGGTGAGGTTCTGCTGGTCATGATCTTTACCCGTGCCACCTTCTATTGGACCATCTTTTTGAGCTGGCTGCCGCTGGTGCTGCTCTTCTTTTTCAGCTGCGGGCTGGGGCTGCTGCTTTCCGCGCTGGCGGTGTATTTCCGTGATATGATGCACCTGTACAGTATCCTTACCATGGGTTGGATGTACGCCACCCCGCTGTTCTACCCCATCACCGCCCTGCCGGAAACCCTGCAGAAACTGATGAAGCTGAACCCGCTGTACCACTACATCAACCTGTTCCGCAACCTGATGATGTACGGCAACATTCCCGGCCCAAACACCTGGATTGCCTGCATTTTTTGCGCCGTTGCCTCTATGGCTATTGGCCTGTTGGTGTTCCGCAAGCTGCAAAAGAACTTTATCCTGTATATCTGACGTGAGGTAACGTATGGACGAGATTATTAAAGTCAATGACGTTTCCATGCGCTTTAACCTTGCGCAGGAAAAAACTGAGACCCTGAAAGAATACACCGTAAAACTGCTGACCCACAAGCTGTTTTTTAACGAATTTTACGCACTGAAACATGTTTCTTTCAGCATGAAGCGCGGCGAATCCCTGGCGCTGATCGGGCGCAACGGCAGCGGCAAAAGCACCATGCTGAAAGTGATTTCCGGCGTGATGTACCCCTCCGGCGGCAGCGTTGCCGTCAACGGCGAAATTGCCCCCATGATCGAGCTGGGCGCCGGTTTTGACATGGATCTGACCGCGCGGGAAAACATTTTCCTGAACGGCGCAGTGCTTGGCCACGACCGGGACTATATGATGGAGCATTTTGACCGCATCATTGAATTTTCGGAGCTGAAAGATTTTGTGGATGTTCCGGTCAAAAACTTTTCCAGCGGCATGATCGCTCGTTTGGGCTTTTCCATTGCCACTGAAGTACAGGCCGACATTCTGGTTTGTGACGAAGTGCTGGCCGTTGGCGACTTTATGTTCCAGCAGAAATGCCACCGCCGCATGGAAGAGATGCTTTCCAACGGCACCACGCTGCTGTTCGTCAGCCATGATATCAACCAGGTGCAGCAGCTGTGCCAGCGCTCCATCTGGCTGGATCACGGTGTTCTGCGCGGGGATGGGCCATCGCGTGAAGTCTGCGCGGACTATGTGCGCGCTATGGAGGCCGGTGAAACCTGATGGAAAAGCTGCTGACGGTTTCGGTTGCCGCCTATAACGGCGCTGCCACGCTGCAAAAAGCGCTTGAATCCTGCCTGGTGGCGGATGAAAGCCTGCAGGCGCTGCTGGATGTGATCATTATTGATGATGGCTCCACCGATGGCACCGCCGCGCTGGCGCAGGCCTTTGTGCAGGCACACCCCGGCAGTTTCCGGCTGGTGAGCAAGGTGAACGGCGGGTACGGCTCCACGCTGAATACCGCGGTAGAGCTGGCCTCCGGGCGGTACTTTCGCACGCTGGACTGCGATGACTGGTTTGACACCAATGCTTTGCAGACCCTTTTGCGCCGCCTGCAAAACTGCACGGCGGATGCGGTATACACCAACTACCGCACCGTGCAGGAAAACGGCAGCGGAAAGGCCTTTGATGTCTGCTGCAAATTTGATACAAACCGTGTGTATGCTGTGGGTGAAGTGCAGCAGGCCACACCTGATTTGTGCATGGAGATGCACGCGCTGACCCTCTGCACCAAAACTCTGCGCGCCGCATGGCGCCCTATGCCGGAGCATTGCAGCTACACGGATATGGGCTATACGTTTGTTGGCATGGCTGCGGCGCAGACCATCTGCTTTGTGCCGGTGGTTCTGTACCAGTACCGCCTGGGGCGGGATGGCCAGAGCGTGAGCATGGCCAGCTACCGCGCCCACACGCAGGATTACATCCGCGTAGCGCGCATTCTGTTGGATGTTGCCGAACCGCTGGCCGCACAGCCTGCCCCCGCCGGGCGGGACCTGCTGCTGGTGCAGCGGGCGCGGGATGTGGCGCAGTACCTGATTGAGCTGTACCTGCGCTTTCCCCCCGACCGTGAAACCGGCCTGGCCCTGCGCCGGTATGACGAGATGCTGTGCCAGACTTACCCACACATTGCTGCCATGATGACCAACAAAAACACCCGTCTGCTGCGGGCCGGGCGTTACCTGCCCTACCGCACATTGAGCGCATGGGCGCGCGGAAAACAATCCAACGGCGGCATTTTATAATGCTGTGCCGGATACTTGAATACTTTGCCGGATATGATAAGGCAAAAAGTGAAAGGAGAATACCGTATGCTGCTGCAAAAGCTGCTTTGGCCCCGCGTGGGCATATGCACCGAGGACCGACTGTATTACCGTATGAAAGCCCCCAGCTTCCGCGATGAGGGGGATATCCTGCGCATTGAGCAGGGCGAACGCGTCTGCTTTGATACCTACTTTAACAGCATCAGCGCAGACAAATGGCGCCGCTACACCGCCGCGCAGAATTTTTCGCTGCGGCTGAAACTGAGCGGCAAGCTGCGCGTTGTGCTGTGCAGCCGCCATTTCATCAACAGCCAGAGCGTGCGCACCGTGCTGGCCGAAAAAGTAGTGCAGGCGGATTCCGTGCAGGAATTCTGCTTCGATTTTCCCAAGGGCGCTGACGGCATGCTGTTTTTTGAGCTGCAGGCCCTGAGCTGCAATGCCGCCTATTGCGGCGGCGCTTATGAGTGCGATGCCGCTGAAAAGGATGTGCAGCCCGTCAAAATCGGCGTGGATATCTGCACCTTCCGCCGGGAGCCGTTCGTTATGGGCAACATTGCCCGCATGCGCAGCGATATTTTGGAAAACGCCGCCAGCCCGCTGCACAACCACCTGGAAGTGTTTGTTTCCGATAACGGCCAGACGCTGGATTACGATAAGCTGAACAGCGATACCGTGCATGTTGTGCCCAACGCCAATGTGGGCGGTGCCGGCGGCTTTACCCGCGGCATGATCGAGATCCTGAAAGCCAACGAAAATGGCGCAGGCGTTACCCATGTACTGGTCATGGATGATGACATTGTGCTGGATACCGATGTGCTGCTGCGCACCTACACCCTGCTGAGCCTGCGCAAGCCGGAATATGCGGATGTATTTGTCGGCGGTGCCATGCTGCGGCTGGACCGCCCTAACATTCAGGTAGAAAACGGCGCCGCCTGGAACCAAGGCCAGTTGATCAGCCACAAAGCCAACTTTGATCTGACCAAGGTTGACCTGTGCGTTGCCAATGAGCTGGAAGAACGCCATGAGTATAACGCCTGGTGGTACTGCTGCATCCCCATTGCCGTTGTGCGGCCGGACAACCTGCCCATGCCCATCTTTATCCGCGGCGATGACATTGAATACGGCCTACGCAACTGCAAACGCCTGGTCACCCTGAACGGCATCTGCGTATGGCATGAGCCGTTTGAGAGCAAGTATTCTTCCTCGATGTACTACTACATCCTGCGCAACCAGTGCATTGACAACAGCATGCACTGCCCCGGCTATGATGCCAACGCCCTGAAAGCCGACCTGCGCAGCCAGGTGATGGGCGAAGTGAACCGCTACCGCTATAAGAATGCTGACCTGCTGATCCGCGGCGTGCGCGACTTTTTGAAAGGCATTGACTGGCTGGAACAGACCGATGCCGAAGCCCTGCACAAAGAGATTATGGCATATGGTTACAAGGCCCAGCCGGTGGACCAGCTGGATGTTCCGTTTGATTATTCCCGCTACCTGTACGCCACCAAAGAGGAAGAAAAAAACAAGGGCAAGCTGAAAAACCTCAAGGTCAAGCTGACCCGCAACGGCTGGCTGGTGCCCCCCACCCGCGAAAACACCGTTGTGAGCATGATGCACATGACCGCCTACAATGCTTACCGCGTGCAGAAGGTGCTGAACTATGATTCCAACTCCCAAAAAGGCTTTGTGACCGAGCGCAGCAAGGAAGAATACAGCCGCTGCGTGCGCGAGATGAAAGCCTGCATGAAGGAGATCGACGCCCAGTTTGACGCTGCCGCCCAGAGCTACCGCGAGCGCTGCGGCGAAGTGCGCAGTCTGGACTTCTGGAAAAAGTATCTGAACCTGGACAAGTAATTTTACCGGGCCTATCCCCGGTTTTCCCTGGAAAGGAATCTTACACTTATGGCCAAAAAAAAGGCAAATTCGTTTGTTCTTACCATTGCGGGCATTGCTGCTGCCACCGTGATCGGCGTGGTCGGGGTCAAGCTGACCCCTGCCCCGCATGTGATTTTCAGCCTGGCCCCCAGCGCAGAACCACAGGCTACCGCTGAGCCGGATCCCATCAGCTGCGTGCTGGCCGGTACCGGGCAGGTTGTGGATTTTGCGGATCCCGGCGCAGAGGAATATGTTTCCCTGCTGGATACCGACAGCCAGAGCCTGACCGAGCGCTATGCCCTGCCCGCTTTGGAGCGGATGACCCAGTCCGACACCGAAAGCCTGATTGCCCCTTTGCAGGTCATCCAGCGCATTCAGACCCTCGGTATTGACCCTGCCACCTTTGATACCCCGGAGGCCAACTGGAAAAACCTGTACAACTCTGTCATGACCCGGCTGGCCCCCCTGGTCACCGCCGAAACCGCCCAGGCTGTGAATTTTACCGGTTCCAGCCTGGCAGAACTGAATGACTTTCTGGCAGCCAACCCCGGCAGCACGGTGGAGGTCATCTCCCCTGCTCTGGTGATGGATGCCACCCTGGTGGTACCTACTGGTACGATCCTGCACGGCAACAGCGCAGTGCTGACCCCCGGCAATGAAACGCTGGACAAAGCCATTGTTCTGGACCAGGCGGAAAATACCGCCGTGACCGGCTTTGTCATCAACGGCGGGTGCAATTACGGTGTGTATGTCAAGAATTCCAGCAGTTTCTATCTGGCTGACCTTGACATCAGCAATGTTTCCCTCAAGGGCCTTTGCGTTATGGGGGAAAACACCGGCTTTGCACTGGTCAATAACAGCATCCATGAAAACCAGAATGGTGCCATCTTCCTGAACGGCGAGATCAGCAATGGCGTGATCGAGGGCAACCGCATTGAAAATAACTCTGGTGCCCGCAACCTGACCGCCGGGCTGGTGCTCTGCTCCATGCCCATTGAGGACATTGAGACCGCCTACAATCCGTTCCCGGATGAAATGCTGTACGATATTTTACAGTCTCCCCATCAGCTGGTTGTGCGCGGCAACACGGTTGCGCAGAACCATTCCTCCGGCATTTATTCGGAAAGCGGCTACCTGAACTATTATGTAGAGAACACGATCTACAAGAACGAAAAAGAGGGCATGTGCCTGGATTACGGCTCCTTCGGCAACTACATTACCGGATGTGAGATCCGCCAGAACGGCGGCCGCAACCGCATGAGTGATGAGGATCTGGAAGCTGACTTTATTCTGGATCAGGGCCGCATGGCGGATGGTTCCTCCCCCGCCAAGCTGCCCGGCATCTCGCTGGATAACACCGCCTACAACACCATTTACGGCAACATTGTGCGGGACAATTACGGTTCCGGCATCAAGGCTGTGCGCTCGGCGTTCAGCAACACCATTCTGTGCAACCAGATCATTGACAACAACCGGGGTGCCAGCGATACCTTCCACTTCTTTGGTATTGAGCTCAGCACTGACCTGAACGCGGACGAAGCCGTGCAGGGCCTGGATTTTACCCCCTGCTATGAGAACATCATTGCCCGCAACACCATTTCCGGCGGGCATTACGCCGGGGTGTTTATGGGCGAAGATGCGTTCATGAATGATATTTTTGACAATACCTTTATGGACTGCACTGACTGGGCTATGGAATCCCTGAGTGAAAAATACAACTCTACCCTGAACAATATGGCAAGCATGCCCACCCGCGGGATCGAACTTTCTAACGGTCAGGGCTGATGCCGCGAGGCTGCTACATGAAACAAACACTGCAAAACCGTTTCCCGCGCCGGTGGCTGCTGCTGGCTTTTGTGCTGAACTTTGCCATTGCCGCGGCTGCACTGCTGCCCTACATGATACGGGACGGCGGCCTGCTGTTGGTTGCGGCGGATTTTGACGCAGAACAGCTCTCCTACAACATGCTGTGCAACAACGCCATCAAAAGCGGCGAGGTGCTGTGGAACTGGCGCATTGATATTGGTTCGGACTTTGTATCTTCGTTCAGCTTTTACACCCTTGGCAGCCCGTTTTTCTGGCTGAGCTTTCTCTTCCCCGCCAGCGCGTTTCCCTATCTGGTCGGCTGGATCTATATGCTCAAATATGCTGTTGCCGGGCTGACCTCGTTTGCCTACTTCCGCCGCAGTGCCAGCGAGAAAAGCGCCCTGCTTGGCAGTGTGTTGTATGCATTTTCCGGTTTTTCCTGCATCAACGTGGTGTTCTATCACTTCCATGATGTGATTGCCCTGTTCCCGCTTTTGATGCTGGGGCTGGACAAACGCATGCAGGAGGGCAAAAAAGCTCCGTTCCTGTTTGCCGTTGCCATCAACGCGCTGGTCAACTATTACTTCTTTATCGGGGAAGTTTTCTTCCTGGTGTTTTACTATATTACGCGGTATCTTTTTGGCGGCGAGGACGCACGCCCCGGGGCGGATCTGCGCAAAAATGCCCGCAAAATTCCGGCCTGCATCCTGGAAGGCTGTCTGGGCGTCGGCATGGCGGGGGTACTGTTCATCCCCTCCATTGCGGCGGTGCTCAATAATCCCCGCGTATCGGATCACATCAGCTTGAGCCAACTGACCTTTGACTGGCCCAATTACCTGCAAATGCTGCGGGCGCTCTTCTTCCCGGCGGAGAATATGTTCAATTTTTCCGCTGTGGTGCATGATAACTGGTATTCCATCGCGGCGTACCTGCCCTTGGTAGGCGTCTGCCTAGTTCTGGCTTATCTGCTGCGCTGGAAGTGGGACTGGCTGCATGTGCTGCTGGTGGGGCTGTTCCTTGTAGCAGCCAGCCCGGTCAGCAACAGTCTGTTCGTCATGTTCACCAGCGAGCCGTACCGCCGCTGGTATTACATGCTGGTGTTCCTGCTGGTGCTAGCCACCATCAAGGTGCTGGACCATCTGCAGGACTACCCTTGGCGTGCGGGCTGCGGTATTTCGGCTGCAGTCATCGCCGCTATCACGCTGTATCTGTACGTCAAGCGCGATACCATAGTGTACCGCAAATACTGGCTGGTTGTGTTGACATTGATTTCCATCGGCGGCGTGGTTCTGCTGTTTGCTGCCCTGGGCGGGGTGCGGCGGCTGCGCCTGCGCCGCCCCATGGCTGCCCTGACGGCCTGCACTGCTCTGGTTGCTGCACTGACCACCGGTTTTACCGTGGGCACCTATCAGCGTGCCTACACCCAGACGATCGGCCTGACCACCACAGAAATTTATGGTGACGTTGTCCACAGCGGCGACGGCCTGCCTGATGCCCTGCCCTACCGCTATTATTTCTGGGAGCCGTATTCCAACCGCGGCATGGCGGCTTACCTGCCGGACCGTACCTCCTTTTTGAGCACGCTTTCCCCCTCCATCTTTACACTGTATGATGCCCTGGGGGACGAGCGCCACGCCATTACCCCCGCCGGGCCGGAGGGCACCAACGAGCTGCTTTCCGTTGGGTATTATATCCGCAACAACTCCGACTGGCCGGATGAAATCTACACCAGTTTTTCCAACGGTCACGAGCAGATCAACGTCTATCAGGATTCCCACGCCCTGCCCATCGGCTTCTGCTATGATACCTACATGACCCGCAGTGAGTTTGACGAGATTGACCCTGCCGAGCGCGCCCACTCCATGTTAAAGACCCTTGTGGTGGCAGACGAGGACGAAGCCACGGTTTCCACCATACTGCGCCACTATGATGCCGCGCTGGATGGTAAGATCAGCCAGGAAAACAAGTATGCCGACATGGACAAGCGCCGCGAAGCCTGCACCGATGTGTTTGATTATGGCACAGACTATTTTTATTCCGAAATCACATCCGGCAGCGAGCAGTACGCATTTTTCAGTGTTCCCTATGACAAGGCGTGGAGCGCCACGGTCAACGGCGAATCTGCAGAGATCCTGAACATCAACGGCCTGATGGCCGTCAAGGTGAATGCCGGTAAAAACTGTATTCGTTTCCACTATTCCCCCACCCCGCTCTGGTGCGGGATCGGGGTCAGCGCCATTAGCATTCTGCTGACGGCAATTTACCTGCTGGCCGGGCGGCGCAGCAGAAAAAGCAAAAAAGAGGTGCTGTAAACCATGAAGGCTACCCGCGAAAATCCGATCCTGTACATCGTGATCCCCTGCTATAACGAGCAGGAGGTTCTGCCCATTACCAGCAAGCTGTTTTTGAAAAAGATCACCGACCTGGTTGCCGCCGGTAAAATCAGCGATGACAGCCGCGTGCTGTTTGTCAACGATGGCTCCAAGGACAAAACCTGGTCCATCATCTGCGACCTGGCCAAGAGCGACAAGCACTACATCGGCATCAGCCAGAGCCGCAACCGCGGTCACCAGAACGCAGTGCTGGCCGGTTTGATGGAAGCCAAGGACAAGTGCGATATCACCATCTCCATTGACTGCGACGGTCAGGACGATATCAACGCCATGGACGCCATGGTAGATGCCTATGTGAACGATGGCTGCGAAGTTGTGTACGGCGTGCGCTCCAAGCGCGATACGGATACCTTCTTCAAGCGCTTTACGGCAGAAAGCTTCTACAAGCTGCTGAACGCCATGGGGGCCGAGGTTGTTTACAACCACGCGGACTACCGCCTGATGAGCGCCCGCGTGCTGCATGAGTTTGCCAATTTCAAAGAGGTCAACCTGTTCCTGCGCGGCATGGTGCCGCTGGTGGGCTTTAAATCCACCAGCGTTGCTTACGAGCGCCACGAGCGCATTGCGGGTGAAAGCCACTATCCCCTGTCCAAAATGCTGTCCCTTGCGTTTGACGGCATCACCAGCCTTTCCGTCAAGCCCATCCGGTTCATTACCGGGTTTGGCGTTATTGTGGCGCTCATCAGCTTTATCGGCGTGATCTGGGCCATTGTGGAAGCGCTGCTGGGTGCCACCGTATCCGGCTGGGCCAGCATGACCAGCATCATCTGCTTTGTTTCCGGCGTACAGCTGATCTGCCTGGGCGTGATCGGCGAGTACATCGGCAAGATCTACATGGAAACCAAGCGCCGCCCCCGCTACATCATCAGTGACCGCACGTGGGATGAGGATGAGAAGTAATCGGCTGGGCAGAGTTACGCCTGTTTGCTTTACCTAATATAGCACCAACAAAATAAATTTGTGCCGCGCGTTTTGCCCCTTGTATGGGGGTGGGACGCGCGGCTTTTTTTGTTGTTTCGGAGGTTTCCATGCTCACGGTTGACTCATTTTGCAGGAGAGTATTTGCGCCGCGGCCCACCGACATGATTCTTTATTATTTATTCATTATTCTTTCTCATCCCCCACCCCCG
>JABLTN010051545.1_pt1 | contig 12271 bp, 10 predicted proteins | sample 7160141 | NCBI WGS metagenome assembly JABLTN01 (sample SAMN14651226, study PRJNA627086) | human gut metagenome | isolation source: feces | host: Homo sapiens | reverse complement strand
CATCCTCCGGGGTGAAGTGGATGTGACGCTTTGCCACGATCACGCCCTCAGAGATCTCCAGCTGACCAGCCGGACCAACGATCGTACAGGCACCAGAACCTGCTACGTCACCGGATTCCCGGATCGGTGCTGCAATACCGATAGAACGTGCATCTGTTGCAGACAGTTCTACCTGGTTTGCGCTGCGGAACGGGCCGAGGATCGAAACGTTCGGCAGTTCCTTCTTCGAACCAACGATGGTTACACGCTCTTCGCTTGCGAACTGTCCCGGCTGAGACAGCATCTTCTTAACTGTCAGTTCCTTTCCCTCACCGAACAGCACAGCAAATGCCTCGGCAGTCAGATGTACGTGTCTTGCAGATGTTTCAACAATAAACTTTTCAGACATGGTGTATACCTCCCATAAATGCTAACCGGCAATGCACCGGCTTCTTACAATATTGTACTACTTTTTGCCGGTTTCGTCAAGGGGCTTGTCGTGTTTTTTCCGCTGTATCCGCTCCGTGTTTCACTTTTTCTGCTGTACACGGATTTTCCATATTTCTTGACACATTTTTCAAAGTGTGATACAATAAAGCAAGTAAGAGAGAGAGGAATCTGCTTTATGTATTACCTATGCTATGCGCTGCTGTACTGCATCATCTTTGCCTTTGGTGCAGCCATCGGCAGCTTTCTGAACGTCTGTATCTACCGGCTGCCCAAGGAGGAATCCCTGTGGCGGAACAACTCCCACTGCATGACCTGCGGCACGCCCATCCGGAAACGGGATCTGATCCCGATTTTCAGCTGGTGCCGGCTCAGGGGAAAATGTCACAGCTGCGGCGCAAAGATCCCGTTCCGCTATACGCTGGTGGAGAGTCTGAACGCCGTGCTGTACGTGCTGATCTACGCATACTTCGGCATCTTTGACCGTCCGCTGTATGCCGGGCTGGTCTGCCTGTTCTGTTCGGCGCTGGTGGTCGTCTTTTTCATGGATCTGGACACCCAGCTCATCAATCTGTACGTGCTGGGATTCATTGGGCTGCTGGGCATTGCTGCCACGGTCTATGATGTCTGCACCGGAAACAGCACCCTGCTCTCCCACTTCATTGGCGCAGCAGCAGCGTCCGTCCCCCTGTTCCTGCTGGTGATCCTGTCCGGCGAGCGTGCCATGGGGCGTGGCGATGCGGAACTGATGCTGGTGGGCGGACTGTTCCTGGGAGTAAAGGGCGTTGTAGTCGGGCTGTTCCTGGGGCTGATCCTGGGCTGTATCTTCGGGCTGATCCACAAGGCAAAGACCGGGGACTCCAGATTCGCCTTTGGGCCGTATCTGTCTGCCGGCATGGCGCTGGCGCTGGTGGTGGGCGAACCCATTGCAAACCTGTACTTGCAGCTGTGCGGTCTGCGGTAATCAGAGTGTATCAATAAACGAAAAGCGCATTTCCGGAACGTATCCGGGAATGCGCCTTTTTTCGTTATGCCGCCGGAGAAATACCCTCCACGTGGATGGTATAGTCCGTCATGCTCTTGTTGCTCCAGAAGAACCACTGCCCGGTCTTGGGGTTGTAGTTGTTCTTCGGGGAAAGCACCTCTGTGCCGACCTTTACGGTATAGCCGTCGGACAGGGTGTAGCCTGCCTTGGGCGTGATGGTAAAGTAGCACACGCCGCTTTCGTTGAACAGAGATTCGCTGAATGTGATGTCACAGCCAGCCGCACTGGTTTCGTCCAGGCCAACATTTTTGCCGTTTTCGCTGGCGGCGATGGGTTTGGCGGTGGTTGTGGTAGTTGTTGTGGGTTGAGGGATGGTGGTGTTTATGGTAGTAGTAACAACTTCGTTTGTTACATCAGGGATACTCTCCGTAAATATTGCACTTATAGATTCCCCTCGTGTCATAATACGAGTAAACTTTGCTGTTGCTGTGTCATTTGAATAAATAAATTTAATTGTTTGAACCTTTGCATTTCCACTATAACTCGTTATTTTAATCGAAACGTCTTTTAACAAACTTATTTTATTGATATCAGAGCTTGGAATAGTATAAATATTTGTTTCATTTCCTGTTATGCTGCCGTAATAAGCAAATGTTTCTCCGCTACCACTCCAGCTTTCTGTTTGAAATTGTGATGCTGATAATTCCGCTTGACAATTATGATTTCCCTTTGCAAATTCAATTTGAATCTGATCGGGAACTCTTTTTGAATCTTCGCTATTTACAAACCAGTATTTTGATATATCATAAGATTGATTGTACTTAAAAGCGTCTCCATCAAATACAATCATATTTTCCTCATAACTCGGCTTTTCTTCTACTGGAGTTGTTCCACTTCCATCAGATTGCTTATAGTAGAATTTCACAGATACAAGATCTCCCATTCCATCATAAGTATTATAATTTTGAACAGTCATAGCTGCATCTGCATTCCCATTTACACTAATATAGATGCTGTTATTTTCATCTAGCATTCCTTTACTTTGAATGTCCAAGTATTGTGTATAGTTGTTAAAAAACCATTTAACATTCGGGAAAATACCACATGATGTAAATTTCAATTCAATACCAATCAAATTATTATGATTTGGAATAGCGATAGAAACATTATAGTTCACCCCGGTCACCACAGTTGTCACCACACTGCCGGAAGTTTCCGTCGCAGAAGTGGTAGTCGTCGCTGTAATACTTGTAGTTGTACTTGTTGTAGCAGACGTACTCGTACTGCTCGTACTTACAGAGGACGATGTCACAGCAGATGTGGATGTGACTGTGGAGGTGGTCGCCGCAGAGGTAGTCGTCGAAGAAGTAGCTGCTGTTGTCGTGGTGCTTGTGCTTGTCGAAGTCTCCGTTGTGGTGGAAGTGGTCGTGTTTGTCGTCGTGGTAGTAGTTGTTGTCGTGGTGGTCGTGCTGCTTGTTGTAGTCGATGTGGTCTCCGCCGCAGAAGTGGTTTTCGCCGTGGTCTCGGTTTCGGCGGAGGTAGTTGTAGTGGTTGTGGTTGTCGTTGTGGTATCCGTTGTGATCGGCGCACTGGGTGCCACGATACTACAGGAGATATCCTCCGGACTCAGTCCCTTGCAGTAGAGATGCACGATCTTATCGGCTGCCGCAGAGGGCGTTACTGCGCTGTTGCTGTTCATCATGAACTTTGACAGGCTCTGACCGGATGCCAGCTGGGTATAATCCTTGGAATACACGTCATATTTGAGATTCGACGGATATTTGTCGAACTGAATGCCCACCTCGCCGACGTTGGTGATATAGTCACACTTCGTCCAGTCCAGGGTGATGTTGGTGTAGGTGTCGTCGCCGTTGAGGGTGAGCATGGGGGTGTATGAATTCGTTGTTGTTGTAGATGTAGTTGTGTTTCCGCCAATCCATTTCATAGATATCTCTGCACCGACAGAACTTAAAGCAGCACTATATGTAATACACACATAAGGATATGTATCCCACGTCCATGGTATATTTATTATTGCAGTATTTGCTTCATTTTCTACCTTTTCAATGGTTACGCCAGCCATTCCAGGAAGATATCCTCCTGAATTATGATCACCTCCTGCATTTTCTAATTTATTAGTAAAAGTAGAAAGTTGATTTACATCATTCGCATTAAATGTATTCTGTAACTTAGAAGCATCTACCCCTCTTACTTTTAACTGTAATGTGCTTCCTACTTTATAGCCTGTTTGATACAAGTCCAAGCACACATGATGTTTGTAATATTGAATGACAAATGGACTTCCTTCGTAATAAAAAATCCATTCATGATTTTCCAAATAAGCCCAGTCACTATTATAGCCGTCCGGAATATTTAGATTGCTTGCATCAACATATTCAATCAAGTTGTTATTTAAATCATATTTTCCTACTTTACCACCATTACTCCAGTCTTTATTATAACGAAAATCTTTTCCATTTTCCATTGGGACATGTAATTCAACACGACCGTTTTCAATTACAACTTTGTAGCCATTATAAGTATATGTCCCATCTTTATCTTTTTTCATGATAGAAGTATTAATTGCAGTACCTCCATCACCATCTAATTTTGTAACCTTTTCACCGTATATTGTTGGCTGCTTATATTCTGTATCGGATATTTTTTTTGCTGTTGTATCAAAATAGACCATAGTTAAACTTGGATCCACATTAATAGCATCTCCACTTGGCTTATTACCACTCACACCGCCAGTAACTACAATCCAACCCCTTGAACTTTCATAACCCGTGTCAGCATCTCGAAGATAAGTACGATAAATTATTTTATCTATATCAATATTATAAGTTGAACTAAACTTCTCACCTACTTGATCGGTTTTTATTTGATATTTATTATTTACATCAATTACATCACAATATGAATACCAATCATTTTTATTCATATCCGCAACAAATTCTGCTGTGCCAAACTCATACTGACTAATAAATTTATATTTTTCCACATTAGATTTACTTCCAACATAGATGTATACATTTTTAAAATCTCCATTATTACCACAAACGTTGTATTGACCACCTGAGCCAAATGTACCGTTTGTCGTTCCAGCTTGCGCCTGCATTATAGGATATACTGCTTGCCCGTCATATTTAAATTGCATGCCATACTGTACAAATTTGACTGCATTAATTGGATAGTCTGTTGTATTAATAATGTATCTGTCACTATCTTGAGTTCCGACAACACTATTAACTCCAAAGTCATATTTTTTATAATTTTCGTCATTAGCAAATAAGTTTTTCCATTCATTATCTGTCTTTATTCTGTTTTTTAAATCACCCCAGCCAGAATCCTTTGATTCAGTTACAGTATTACTCATCGGATACGCTCCCGCATCCGTATAATTCGTCTTCAAAACCAGACTACAGCTCTGCGCCGACTGCACCGCAGCATACCCATCGCAGGAAACCGCAACCTCCACCGTCTGGCTGGTTTTGTCTGCCGGCTGATAGGTCAGCGTCACCGTAAACACCGCATTGGCATCGCTGCTGGCACCGGTGACCTGATACTTTTCCTCGGTATCACTGCTGCTCAAAAGCGTCACGCCTCTTCCGGCATCCGAGCTAAGAATGCCATAAGCACTCTGCTTTACCTCGTCCCAGTTCCAATACCGGCTCTGGGGCAGCTGGGTCTGGAGTTCGTCCGCCAGATTGTTCGCCACGGTCTGATAGTTCTGTATCTTCGCCGCCTGCACATAGGCAGAGATATTGGGCGCACACAGTGCCGCAATGATCGCCATAATCACCAGCACCACGATCAGCTCCACAAGAGAAAAGCCCTTTCGATTTTGTTTCATCTCTCTCACCTCTCTGAAAATCTACAGACGGACACGCCGCAGTTTTCCTTAACTCAGCAGGTCCAGAATCTCATTCTTGTTGTTGGATACCCGAATCGCATCCTCCCGGCGGATCGTGCCGGCTCTCACCAGGCGTGCCAGGTCAGCGTTCAGTGTGTGCATTCCCAGCGCTGCGCCGGACTGCATCACCGTTGCCAGCTGGAAGCACTTGTTGTCACGGATCAGACTGCCCACAGCATCTGTTCCCACCAGAATTTCTGTGGCAGCCACACGGCCGCCGCCCATTGCCAGCGGAATCAGCGCCTGGGTGATAACGCCCTTCAGAATCGTGGACAACTGCGTCCGGATCTGGTTCTGGGCGTGTGGCGGACAGCTGTCGATGATACGGTCCAGGGTCTGCGCCGCACCTGTGGTGTGCAGGGTGGACATGACCAGGTGTCCGGTCTCAGCTGCGGTAACAGCGGCGGAAATGGTCTCATAGTCACGCATTTCTCCTACCAAGATCACATCCGGATCCTCACGGAGCGCCGACCGCAGAGACGCCGCAAAGCTCTTGGTGTCCACGCCAATCTCACGCTGGTGGATGACGGACATTCCGGACTCATACACATACTCCACCGGGTCCTCAATGGTAATGATGTGTTCCGAACGGTTCTTGTTGATGTAGTCGATCATGGCGGAAAGAGTGGTGGACTTACCGCTTCCCGTCGGTCCTGTCACCAGGATCAGACCTCTGGGCTGGTCTGCCAGATTTTGCAGCACCTTCGGCATCTGGAGCTGTTCCAGCGTCGGGATGGTGTTGTTCAGCAGTCGGATAGTTGCCGCCACCTTTTTCATCTGCCGGAACACGTTGACACGCTGACGGCAATAGTCCGGCGTTTCAATGGCAAAGTCCACGTCGTTGCCGTTTTCCAGCTGTTCCCGCTGTTCATCGCTGAGCATGGACAGGATCATTTCCCGTGTTTCTGCCGCCGGAAACGAAAAGCCGCTGTCCAGCAGCTGTCCGTGGATACGGAACGAAACCGGCATTCCCTCGCTGATATGGATATCGGAACACTTTTTCTCCCGGGCTTTCATAATGAGTTCGTTCATTGTCATGGCAGTATACCATCCTTTCCCTGTTTAATCCGAATAATAAGCGATCTTCATGACCTCTTCCGGCGTTGTTACGCCCTCTTTTACCAGGTCGATGGCGCTGTCCATCAGACTGCGCATTCCCTGGGTCTTTTTTGCATATTCCAGCATTTCCTGGCTGTCTGCACTTCTGGCGATCATGCGTTTCAGCGTTTTGTCGATATATACCATCTCGTGGATGGAGATACGGCCCTTATAGCCGGTATTGTTGCAGACCTTACAGCCCTTGCCCCGGGTAATCATGGGGATGCCGTCGCCCACAATGGCGATATCCTCTGCCGTTGCCGGCTCTTCGTATTTGCAGAACTGGCAGACCTTGCGCACCAGACGCTGTGCCACGATGCCTACCACGGAGTTGGAGATCAGATACGGCGCAACGCCCATGTCCGCCAGACGGACGATGGAAGAGATCGCATCGTTGGTGTGCAGGGTGGAGACAACCAGGTGTCCGGTGATTGCCGATCGGACAGAGATCTCCGCCGTCTCTGCGTCACGTGTCTCACCGATCATGATGATATCCGGGTCCTGACGGAGCAAAGCACGCAGTCCCACGGCAAAGGTCATGCCGGCAGTCACATTTACCGACGTCTGGGTAATATTGGGCAGGTCCTTTTCCACCGGATCCTCGATGGTGGAAATGTTTACCGGACGCTCCGCCAGACGCTGCAGTACCATGTAAAGCGTGGTCGTCTTACCGGAACCGGTAGGCCCTGTGATGTAGATAATGCCGTTCGGCGCAGACATCATTTTCATCAGCATATTGTAGGAATAATCGTTCATGCCGAAGTGTCCGGCGTGGTCGATCTTGGTATCTGAAACCAGATAACGCATAACTACCTTTTCCCCGTGTGTGGTGGGCAGGATGGAAATACGCATACTAATATCAATGCCCTCCAGCACAGCGTGGAAGTTGCCGTCCTGGGGGATACGCTTTTCGGCAATATTCAGATTGCTCATGATCTTGATACGGGCAACGATGGAGTTATGCAGCGCCTTTTCCAGCGTCAGATAGCTGATCATCTGTCCGTCGATACGCATACGCACCTGGGTGAAATCCTTGAACGGCTCAATGTGGATATCGCTGGCGTTGGTACTGTAGCCACGCACCAGCAGAGAGTTTATCAGCTTGATGATCGGCACATCGTCGTCCGCATCGTCTGCGGTGAGCTGCGGCACTTCAATATCCTCGGCGGAAATATTCGCTTTTTTCGCCGCCTGCTTGGTGCTGATCTCGGCGTAGTAATATTCGATTGCCTTCTTGATCCGCTTTTCCTCACTCAGCAGCACCTCCAGCGGCATATCCACGATCTGGCGGATATCCTCCTGGGCATAAAAGTTCAGCGGATCGGACATTGCCAGCTGCAATTTCCCGTCATTTTCCGACAGCGCAATGACATTATACTTCTCTGCCAGCTGTTTCGGGACCTTCGCCACCACATCCACATTGACTTCGTACTCTTCCAGATTCACCATCTGAAGATCCAGCTTTTTCCCCAGCGCCTCCAGAACCTGGGTCTCTGTGACAAAGCCCATTTCTTTCAGCAGTGTGCCAAACCGCACCTTTTTGCCGGTCTGCGTTTTCTGGAACTGCAGCGCCTGGTCGATCTGTTCCTGCGTGATATAGCCGTATTCCTTCAGCACTTCGCCGATTGGTAAATTCTTCAATGCTCTCACCTTTCCCCTGTTGTTTTACCTTTATTCCAAACTGCCGATGTATAAATATGTGGATGTACCCGTATTGCTGTAGACATGGGATGAATCCGCAGCAGTGATTACCGTAACGCTGCTGTTTTTCAGTGCCACGGTACGTTCCTCCGAATAGTACACCGTGTCATTCCGCTTGATGCGCACCGTCAGAACCGCCGTGTTCCCGGAGCCGCTTTTCAGATCGATCTCCGCATCATAATTTCCCAGCTTGCAGAGGACGTTGTGAATCTCATTTTTGCTGTCCTCCGCATCGGAATAATACAGATAACCGTCCTCCACCAGTTCTTTTTTCCCGTCATCGTCATCTTTGACCGACAGCAAAACCTGGTGCGCACAGTCCGCCTTGCGGGAAATATCTGAAATGCCGCCGTAAGAACCGCCGATCTCTTTTGCATAGTTCAGCCGATCCTCCAGCTGTTCCATGACCGCAATGCCCTTGGACTGGGCGTTGAACATAATGACATTCTGACAGAAGATACGCATGGCGTTCAGCAGAATTGCCGACGCCGATGCCACCAGAATGCCGATCAGCAGAACCGTCACGACTTCTTCTGCCAGCGTAAAGCCTTTTCGGTTTTTTTCTATCCTCCGCATCTGGTCATCCTCCTTTGCCGCAGCGGAACGCCCGGCATTCTGCGCCGGACAGCGCTTACGATTTCGGACTGTACTTCACAAATCCGTCCGCCGAACGCTTCTGGACTTCAAACGTCGTTGTCGTGCCGTCTTTTCCGGTTACGGTAATGGTATCGTCCGACACCGATGCACCGCTCCCGTCCAGGTCTGCCGCAGCCGTTTTCCGCTGCTGATTTTTCAGCCGTGCGCCGGAATTGATAAAGTTCGACCCGGACGCAATGCCGATCATGCCAATGGCAAAGGACATGGAGACCATCGCAAAGGCAATGACCACTTCTACCACAGTCGTTCCCTTATGTTGTTTTCGCATACGCCCATCTCCTCACAGATGATAAAAGCCGATCAGCTGCCAGGTGTTGTTTTTCACCGCCAGCTTTGCACAAACCTCTGAAAGCTCTTTTTCTCCGCCGCCGCTGGTATTGCGTGTCACCTTTGCGGTGAGGTAGATCTCTCCGGACAGCCGCTTTTTATTCACATCGCTTTCGCTGTCGTTCACCACAGAGTGGTTGACCGTCACCGTACAAGTCCAGTTTGCGGCATCCGGGAACGAGATGGTAAAGGTCTCTGCGGTATTGCCGGCGCTGACATACATACTGGTATAGGTTCCGTCCGTGCCGTCTGTCAGTGCGGTTCCCTCTTTGCAGATATCCGACTGCACCAGTTCGATGGCAGATTCCGCATAGAACTTCGCCTGGAGACGATTGTTTTCCTCCTGCTCCCGCATGAAATACATCCGGTCAACGAGGATGATCCCGGCAGAAATCAGCGAGATCATCAGCATCACCAGCACCGCCCAGAGAATCGCCGAGCCATTTCGCTGTGCTGTTTTCCGTTTCATATGGCATCACCCATTTTACGCTGCCGGCGTTTCTGCGGCAGCAGCTGTGGATTCTTCTGTCTGTGTATCCCGGTCTGTCTCCAGCGGACTCTTATACATATACGCTGTAATGGTCATCGTAAAGCTGTACAGATCCTGGAATTTATCCTCTGTTCCGGTCGTCGTGCCGTCTGCTGCGGCAGTTTCCTGCTTTTCCACACTGTTGAAAGAGTATGCGGTGATTCCCAGGAAGGATACCCGGTTTACAAAATCCAGCATCTGTTTCATGTTGCGGTAACTGCCTTCCATGGTATACGTAAAGTCACAGCAATACTCACCCGTTGGTGTATAAGCCGCCGTACTGCCGTCTGTCTCAGAACCGTCTGTGCCGGATGTTCCGGCGGTATTTGCCACGTCATCCGGAGACGCCGTCACCAGATTGCCCTCGCCGTCAATATAGTACTGCATGGTCTGTCCGATGGAAAGCCCGTTTACGGTCACGCCGCATTCGTGCATGACAAATGTCAGAAAGCGGTCGATGCGCTCGGCATCGCTCAGCGGAAACAGCTTTTTGGTCTCCTCGCTGTTCTTTTCGTTCCAGCCGTCCAGCGCCGCCATGTTCTGGTCATAGCTCTCGCTCTGCACCAGCAGATCGGAATACTGCTGGTTCAGCGTTTCCAGATCTTCTTTTGCTTTTGACGCACTTTTTATTTGCGGACTAATCAGAAATTGCCAAAACAGTATAATGACCAATATAGCACACAGCACAGAAAGCAATATCGCCTGTTTCCGAGTAACTTCAGTTGTCATTGTGCCACCTCCGTTGTCGTCTCTACGGGATTGCCGTCTGCGTCAGTTACTGTCGTCTCCGCCGACTTGAACACAGCGCTTATTGTATAGGTATACGTGCCTTCCGAAAAGGTATAGCCGTCATAGGTGACCGTGGAAAACAGTCCCAGCCGTGTCAGATTCGCCACGAACGTGGAGACATATTGGCTGTCAGTCGAATACGCATCAATGGAAAGCACCGAACCGTCATAGGACAGCCCCGTGATCTTCGCCACCTTGGTTGCACCTTTGCTGGGGCTTACGGTATCTTCGCAGGAGACCAGCTTTTCCACCAGGTCGTCAGAAAAGTTATCGCAGTATTCCTGGCTGCCGTCGATCTTCACCCGTATCTCACTGTAGGCGTTCCCGGCGGTGCGGAGCGTATTGATGTCCGCTGCCACCGCATTGGCGTTGTTGATCTTTTCCATGAGTTCCGCATCGTTCGCCTTTTCCTGCATCTCTGCCACCAGGTTTTCCTGGGTGTGGACATAGACTCTTGCGCCCACATAGCCGCCGACCAGCAGCACGACTGCAGCCGAACCTGCCACGGCGAAAAGAGCACCCTTTTTCACGGTATTCTTTTTCGGCGCAACGACAAGAGGATACAGGTTCATATCCTTCTTTGGTATTTTTGCCATTCCAAATCCCTCCTGTCCGATTTAGTCCGAATAGCGGATCAAGCTGCCCAGCAGCACGATAAAGTCACCGGGATTCATTCCCTCCGGCAGCCCCAGCTCGCCCGGCTGGTATTCCGGGAAAGCCCGGACGGTCACGCCGAAATTGCTTGCAAAATGCGGAAACATCTGCACCGAATCTCCGGGGAATCCGCAGAGGAAAATATCGGTGATGTCTGCGCCGGTCTGTTCCGACTTGTTGAACTGGATGATGCTGTTGATGTTCTGCCCCACTTCCCGTTCGAACCCTTCGTCCGCCGGGTCAGCCAGGATGCGGCTGCGGCGTGTCATGACGAAGTTGTCGTTGGAGAACAGGCACTGCATCAGCATATTCTTATCCAGGATAAACACGGCATAGGTCTTATTCTGGAGCGACTTGAGCCGTTTCATCATCTTAATGAGGCAGTTCTGCACCAGGTCGATCACATCCAGTTCGATCTTCGCCTCTTTGAACAGGCTGATATAGCTGGTGACGAACTCCTTCGTGGAAAGCACCGCCAGGATGCTGCACGAGCCGTCCTGGTTCTTGGGGTTCACCACGGAATAATCCACCAGCATATTCTGTACGCCCTCAATATCCTTGAACTCCGCCCGGATAAGACCCGGGACGTTCTTCGGATTCACCTGAGGGATTTTCAGCGGTTTCACCGTAATGGAACTGCCGTTCACCACCAGCGTCACATTTTTTGTGGGCAGGTTGTTCTTCTGCCACATCTGGGTGAGCGTATTCTGGAGCGAATAGTTGTTCATGATAATGCCGTTGAGGATACAGCCCTCTTCCAGGGGTTCTTCGTAAAAATTCACGACCTGGAGCTTATTCTTCACACAGCTGCCGGTCAGCACCTGTATCTTGTTGTTTGTGATATACACGTGAGCGGAAACACCCTTTTTCTTCACGAAAGTTCACCTCTTTTTCTCTTCTCTTAGCCCAAAAATCTGCCCAGCGTCCGCCCGATCCAGGCGAAAACTGCGGTGGTATTTTCATCGATATTGCCGTACATGGAGTACATCGGCACCAGAACGGAGACCATAACGCCTGCGACTACGATACCGAGAATGACGATCATCAGCGGTTCGATAATGGACATCATGGACTTGATGGCGGCGCTGGACTCATACTCATAGTCGTCTGCGGTGGAGATCAGCATAGCGTCCAGCTTACCGGAAAAGATCTGACGGTAGGTGAAATGGCTGAAAACTGTAAGGATCAT
>JABLTN010081245.1_pt1 | contig 12295 bp, 12 predicted proteins | sample 7160141 | NCBI WGS metagenome assembly JABLTN01 (sample SAMN14651226, study PRJNA627086) | human gut metagenome | isolation source: feces | host: Homo sapiens | reverse complement strand
TTCCCCTCCTCTGCCAGTCCTTGAAATCCTTGACTTCCTCATACATGGCACAGTAGCTGTCGTACCGGGTCTGGGAGAGCTTTCCCTCGGCCAGAGCGGCACGGATGGCACAGCCCTTTTCCGTGCGGTGGGAGCAGCCGGTGAACTGGCACTGCCCAAGGTAGGGCCCGAACTCCGGGAAGGCGTGCTCCAGATTCTCCTTGGGGATGAACCCGGCGCGGTTGGCTTCCAGGCTGGCAAAGCCGGGGGTATCCGCAATACGGCCTCCAAAGGCCTCAAAGATGGTCACCTCGCGGGTGGTATGGCGGCCGCGCCCCAGCTTCTGGCTGATGGCGCTGGTCTCCCGCTCGGCCTGAGGCAGCAGGGTGTTCAGCAGGGTCGATTTGCCTACACCGGAGTTGCCGCAGAAGGCGCAGAGCCGCCCGCCGATCCACTGCCTGACCTCGTCCAGCCCTTCCCCGCTGTCGTAGCGGATGGCAATGAAGGGCAGAGTGGATCTTTCATAGGCGCTGCGCAGGAACTCCACCTCGCCGAGGTCAGCCTTGGTGCAGACGATGACGGGCTGCACGCCCTTGTCCACGGCGATGGCCGAGAGCTTGTCCAGCACCAGCGTGCTGGGGGTGGGCTGGGTGGTGCTGGCCACAAGGAACAGCACATCCAGATTGGCCACAGGCGGCCGGACAAACACGTTTTTGCGGGGTGCGATCTCGGCAATGACTGCCGCGCCGTTCTCGGTCTCCAGCGTCACCTCATCGCCCGCCACGGGGGTGATCTTCTGTTTGCGGAAGATGCCCCGGGGCTTGCACTCGATCACACCCTCTTCGGTCTTGACGTAGTAAAAGCCGCCAATTCCTTTTACGATATATCCCTTCATCCGTTCCTCCCTCAGGACAGCAGCGCGCTCCACCAGTCGCCCAGGCCGGTACCCTCGCTGCTGGAAGAATCGCCGCTGCTGGAAGAGCTGCCCCCGATCAGGCCGCTCCACCAATCGCTGGAGGAGCTGCCCGGCTGTTCAGCCGGGGTCTCAGGCACCGGCTCGGGGCCTGCGCTCACGGTAATGCTGACACGGCTGTTCACCTTGACGGTAGAGCCTGCCGCCGGGCTCTGGCCGATGATGGTACCGGCGGGCTGGTCGCTGTACTGCTCGGTGGTGCTGCCAAGGCCCAGCTTGTTCTGCACCAGCACGGAGCGGGCATCGTTCACGCTCTTGAGACCGGTCAGGGCAGGCACCTTGGCCGTGGTGTTGACCTGCGGGCGGCTGACATAGACCACCACCGTGGAGCCTGCAGCCACCTGACTGCCCGCAGCAGGTTCGGTGCGGATGATGGAGCCTGCGGCCACGCTGGGTTCCACCGCCTGGGTGATCAAGACAGAGACCCCCAGATCCTTGAGCTGCTGCTCACCATCTGCCTGCACATAGTTGGAGACATCCGGCACGGTTACTTACTGGATGCCCAGGCTGACGGTCAGGGTCACGCTCTGGCCCTCGCGGACGGTGCGGCCCGCCACCGGGGACTGCCGGTAGACGTAACCGGCGGCGTAATCGTTGCTGTAAGCCTGCTCCCAGTTGATGACGATCTGGCCGGATGCCACCTGCTGGGAAGCGTTGACCTCATCCTGGGTCATGCCGCTGTAATCTGCCAGCACCACATCAGCCTTTTCCCCCATCAGGGAGCTGGAATCATTCAGGATCATCCAGCACAGGGCCGCGCAGGCCAGTGCAAAGGCCACGGTGATGCCAAACAGCACCGGCAGAAACACGGTGCGCTTTTTCTTTTTTCTGCCTTTTGCCGGGGCACTGCCGCGCTCCGGACGGGATTCTTTTCTGGGCATAGGGGGTTCCACCACCTTTTCAGGAATTTCATCGGGGAGATAGGTGTAGTTGAACACGATGGCCGGGTTCTCTACATAGGCGTTGAGGGCTTCCAGCATCTCAGCAGCGCTCTTGTAGCGGTTTTCGGGCCGCTTTGCCATGGCGCGCTCGGTGATCTCCACCAGCCCCACCGGCACCCAGGGAGCCAGTTCCCGCAGGCTCCTGGGCTGATCCGAGATCTGCTTGATGGCCACCTCCACCACGGCATCGGCATCGAAGGGCAGATGCCCCGAGAGCATCTCGTACATCATCACGCCCACCGAATAGAGGTCGCTGGTGAAGTCGGTCTCATCGCCCTTGGCCTGCTCCGGGCTGATATAGTGGACGCTGCCCATGGCCTTGCCGCCCGAGAGCTGGTTCTCGGCCCGGGAGATGCGGGCAATGCCAAAATCCATCATCCGCAGCTGGCCGTTGTCCAGCAGCATGATGTTCTGGGGCTTGATGTCCCGGTGCACCACGCCATTGCGGTGGGCATGGTCCAGCGCTTTCAGGATCTGAGAGATAAAGTGGACGGTCTCCCGGCTGGTCAGCTTGCCGCCCCGCTCGTTCAGATACTCGCGCAGGGTCATACCGTCCACATATTCCATGACGATATACTGCAGATGGTCGCTCACCGAGACATCATACACCTTGACGATGTTGGGGTGGTTGAGCAGCGAGATGGCCTTGGACTCGTTCTTGAAACGGCGCACAAGGTCAGGGTCGTGCATGAGCTCCTGCCGCAGCACCTTGACGGCCACGACCGTGCCCTCCGGCACCGGGCCGCCCGGCCCCACAACGGCCTTGTAGACATTGGCCATGCCGCCGGTGCCGATGAGCTCCCGCACCGTGTACAGACCGTCCAGCGTTTTGCCGATCAGGTTATCCATGGTGCACCTCCGTAGGTTCCACAGCCAGCAGCAGGGCGGTGATGTTGTCGGAGCCGCCGTTCTCGTTGGCGGCATCCACCAGCCTGTCGGGAAGGTCGTAGAACGGGCCCTGCGCCAGCAGCTGCTCCATCTGCTCCACCGGCACCATGTTTGTCAGGCCGTCCGAGCAGAGCAGCAGCAGATCCTTTGCCTGCAGCTGCACCGAAGTAACCTCCGGCTCCAGCCGGTAATCCACGCCCAGCGCCCTGGTGATGATGTTCTTCTGTGGATGGTGCTCGGCCTCCTCCTCCGTGATGGTGCCGCAGTCCACCAGCTCCTGCACATAGGAGTGGTCGTGGGTGAGCTGGGTCAGTTTACCGCCCCGGCAGAGGTAGGCGCGGGAATCGCCAGCGTGGCAGAGGGTGGCTTCCCCGCCCCGCACCAGGGCGCAGACCGCCGTGGTGCCCATACCGGCCAGCGATTCCTCGTGGGCAGCTTTGTTGAACACATAGCGGTTGGCACTGATGAGGGCCTTTTTCAAAAAAGCTCCCTCCTGCCCTGCTCCGCACTGGGCGTACTGCTCCTGAAACACCTGTTCGATGACATTGCAGGCCCCCTGTGAGGCCTCGCGGCCGCCTTTGGCACCGCCCATACCATCGCACACCAGTGCCCAGACAGCACCGCCGGGCAGCTCCCCGGCACGGTAATCATCCTGATTTTCCTGCCGGACGCGGCCCACATCCGTTTTTCCTGCTAGTTTCATAGGCTTCTCCTCTTGCGATTTACGCCTTACCATTCATTTCGTCCCGGCGCAGCTGGCCGCAGGCGGCGCTGATCTCGCTGCCAAGACGGCGGCGTACCGTGGCGTTGACCCCCAGGCTCTCCAGCTTTTTCTGGAAGCGCTGGACATTGGCGGCATCGGTAGCCGAGTAGGGGCTTCCGTCCACCGGGTTGATGGGAATGAGGTTCACATGAGCACCCATGCCCCGGATGAGGTCGGCCAGCTGTCTGGCACAGGCATCGGAATCATTGACACCGCGCACCATCGAATACTCAAAGCTGACCCGGCGGCCCGTGGTCTCCTGATAGCGGCGGACGGCGGGCATCAGCACCTCCACGGGGTAGGCATCATTGACCGGCATCATGCCGCTGCGGATCTCGTTGTTGGGGGCATGCAGGGAGACCGAAAGGGTCAGCTGCAGCTTTTTCTCAGCCAGCTGGTCGATTTTGGGCACCAGACCGCAGGTGGAAAGGCTGATGTTGCGCATTCCGATGTTCAAGCCCTCCGGGGAGGAGATGTTCTCGAGGAAGCGCATGACCTCGTCAAAATTATCCAGCGGTTCCCCGATGCCCATGAGGACGATGTGGGAGATGCGCTCCCCGATGTCCTTCTGGGCGGTATAGATCTCAGAGCAGATCTCACCGGCTTCCAGGTTGCGCACCCGGCCTGCCTGGGTGGAGGCACAGAAACGGCAGCCCATCCGGCAGCCCACCTGGGTGGAGACGCAGACCGTGTTGCCGTAGTGGTAGCGCATGACAACGGTCTCGATGCAGTTGCCATCGGCCATCCGCAGCAGATATTTCACGGTGCCGTCCTTGGCTTCCTGCCGGCGCTCGATCTTGGGGGCAGCAATGTAAAACTGCTCTTCCAGCTTTGCCAGCAGGGTCTTGGGCTGGTCGGTCATGGCAGAAAACTCGGTGACCAGCTTCTGGTGCACCCAGTGGAAGATCTGCTTGGCCCGGAAGCCCGGCTGACCCATCGCTTTCAGTTCGGCGGTCAGCTCTGCCAGCGTAAAGGAAGAGATACAGCGTTTTTGTTCCATTGTGTTCTCCTATTGTTTTTTACGAACAAGCCACCTGTTTCATTGCAGCTTTTCCCCGTTTTTCTGCATGGCACACAGGAAAAAACCGTCCATGCCGGTACGGGTGGGCACCGAAAGCGCGCCGTGCTCCCCTGCCGTCATCCCGGCGGGCAGCGCTGCGGCAGGCTCCACCACCGTAAACTCCGGGTGGCGGGCCAGAAATGCCGCGATCTGCTGCTGGTTTTCTGCCGGGTCGATGGTGCAGGTGGAGTACACCAGCCTGCCGCCCGCTTTCAGCAGCTGTGCCGCCGTATCGAGGATGGCCGACTGCGTGGCCAATAATTCAGCTTCGCGGGCCGGTTCCAGCTTTTTGTAGCGCAGATCCGGCTTTTTTGCCAGAATGCCAAGGCCGCTGCAGGGCACATCCGCTAAAATGCGGTCGGCCTGCGGCAGGGCCGGGTTCACCTTTGTGGCATCGTTGCACAGGGCTTCCACATTGGCAAGGCCCATGCGCTGCACTGCCGTGCGGATCAGGCCCACGCGGTTCTCGGCGGCATCACAGCTGTAAAGCCTGCCGGTGCTGTGCATCTGCTCGGCCAGCAGGATGGTCTTGCCGCCGGGCGCGGCGCACAGGTCGATGACTGTTTCTCCGGGCTGTGCGTCCACGCAGAGCGCCGCCAGCTGGCTGGCCTGCCCTTCCACATGGAAGTACCCCTGCCGGAACAGCTCATTTTCCGCCGGGCTGCCCTCGAAGCGGGCCAGCACACTGCCGGGCACAATGCCCCGCTTTGCTTCCTTTGCGCCGGAAGCCAGCAGCTTTGCACAAAGCTCATCGGCGCTGCCTTTCAGCGGGTTCGCCCGCAGGCTGGTCATGCCGCCGTCGGCCTTGTAGGTAAGGATATCCAGTGCTTCGTCCGGGTAGTTTTTGTGCAGAAATTCCGCCACATCCCGCCCGGCAGAGCCAAGCACCATGAGCCGCTCCACTTCGTTTTTGAAGCTTGCGGTGCTCAGGTCGTAGCTGCACGCCTTGCGCAGCACGGCGTTGACCAGACCGGATGCGCTGGATTTTTTGAAGGCACGGGTCAGCTTGACGGCTTCGTTCACCGCAGCGGACACCGGCACCTGCATATAGCGGGCCTGCGCCAGCGCCGCGCGCAATATTTCGCGCACCGGTGCATCCAGCTTGGCAAGGCCCTTGGGCAGGAACTGGCACAGGATGTAGTCCAGCGTGCCCTGATGTTCCAGCACCGTGTAAAAGATGGCGCTGGCAAAAGCTTTATCGCGGCCTTCCAGCTGCTGGCGCTTGAGTTCGGCATCCAGAACAAGGTTGGAAAAACCATCCTGCTCCTGCCGCACCAGCGCCGCCACTGCCGCCGCGCGGGGATTCGCCGCCATCAGAGGATATCCCCCGTTTTCAGGCGCTGACCGGCCGCAAAGGCGGTGCCATCCATGGGCTTTTTGCCTTCCGGCACCACATTCAGCAGCTGGACGGCCCCCTCACCGCAAGCCACCGTGAGCGGCTTTGTGGCCAGCACGGTGCCGGGCGCTTCGCCGTGAGCTTCCACGGCACGGCACTCCATCACCTTGAGCTTTTTGCCGCCGGAGGTGACGAACCATGCACCGGGCCACGGGTTCATGCCGCGCACCCAGTTGTGGATGTGGGCAGCCGATTCGGTCAGGCGGAACTCTGCCATCTCCTTGTTCAGCATAGGTGCAAGGCAGGCGTTCTCATGATCCTGCGGCTGGGGTTTCAGCGTTCCGGCGGCGATGGCGGGCACCACCTCACACAGTACCCGTGCACCCACGGCAGTCACGCGGTCAAACAGCTGGCCGCTGGTCTCCTCCGGGTCAATGGCGATCTTCTCGCAGCAGAGCACATCGCCGGTGTCAAGGCCCTCGTCCATCTGCATGATGGAAACGCCGGTCTCGGCATCGCCGTTCAGCACGGCCCACTGCACCGGGGCGCTGCCGCGGTACTTGGGCAGCAGGGAGACATGCAGGTTGATGCAGCCGTACTTCGGCGCTTCCAGCACAGACTTCGGCAGGATGCAGCCGTAAGCCACCACCACGATCAGTTCCGGAGCCAGTGCGCGGATGTTCTCGTCCTCGCTGCCGTCCCGCAGGGTGCGGGGCTGGAACACCGGCGTGCCGTGGGCAAGGGCCACTTCCTTGACCGGGGGTGCGGTAAGCACCTGCTTGCGGCCAACCGGCTTGTCCCGCCGGGTGTACACCGCGCAGATGTCATGCCCGGCGGCATACAGGGCTTTGAGGCACTCTGCGGCAATATCCGGCGTGCCCATGAACAAAATGCGCATTACTTGTTTCCTTTCGCTTCGCGGGCAGCTTTTTTGCCCTCTTCGGTATCCTCATAGAAATACTCGCTGGACTGCATGATGGTAATGCCGTCCAGATGGTCGTTCTCGTGCTGGATGCAGCGGCCCAGCAGATTCTCAGCTTCCAGCTCGAACCACTCACCGTGGCGGTCCTGTGCGCGCACCTTGACCGCGGCGGGGCGGGTCACAGCGCCGTTGTGGCCCGGGAAGGACAGACAGCCCTCATAGGCGGTCTCCTCTTCCTCGGATACAGCCAGAATTTCCGGGTTGACGAAGTCGATGAACTTATATTCGTAATCTTCGGGGATCTCCTCGGGCGCGTCGGTGGTGTCCCACACCACGAACAGGCGGCGCAGCATGCCCACCTGCGGACCGGCCAGACCCACGCCGTCGGCGGCGATCATGGTCTCGTGCATGTCGTCCAGCAGGGTAGCCAGACGGTCATCAAAGGTGGTGACGGGGCGGCAGACCTTGTTCAGGATGGGATCGCCCTCTTTTACAATGTTACGGATAGCCATTTATGGTACCTCCAAATCAGATGTCACCGTCCGAGTGCAGGTCCACCGCAACGGTGGCCTTGGACGGAAGTTTTTCCTGTTCGTATCTTTCCAGTGTGCTGCGCACGAGGTCGCGGAAGCGGCGGTCGTTGCGGCACTTGATGGTAAGTTTGTAGCGGTAGGTGTCGTTGATCTTTTCAATGCTGCCGGGCGTGGGGCCAAGCACCCGCAGCGGCAGATCCGGCTGTTTTGCCGCCTGCTGGCCCAGCAGGGCCGCAAAGCGCGCCGCCGCCCGTGCCACCTCGATCTCCTTTGCGCCTGCAAAGCCAATGACGCACAGCCCGCAGAAGGGCGGGTACAGGCCCAGCTTGCGGTAGGCGATCTCCTGCTCAAAAAAGGCATCGTAGTCCTGCGCGGCGGCAAGGTTCAGCCCCGGGTTATCGGGGTCGGTGGTCTGGATGATGGCAAAGCCCGGGTCTCTGGCCCGTCCGCTGCGGCCCACCACCTGCGTGATGAGGCTGAACACGTTCTCATACGCGCGGAAGCCCTGCGCAAACAGCAGCGAGTCGATGCCCAGCACGCCCACAAGGGTCACATCCTCAAAATCCAGTCCCTTGGCCACCATCTGGGTGCCCACCATGATGTCATATTCGTGGTTCGCAAACCTTGCCAGCAGTTTTTCGTGGGCATCCTTTGCGGCAGTGGAATCCTGATCCATGCGCAGCACCCGCGCATCCGGGAACAGCTTTGCCAGCTCTTCCTCGGCTTTCTGGGTGCCGAAGCCCCGGTACTGCAGCTTGCCGCCGCAGGCGGGGCAGACGGTGGGCGGTTCCATCTGGCTGCCGCAGTAGTGGCACAATACCTTGTGCGCCGCTTTGTGGTACACCATCGGCACGCTGCACTTTGTGCACTTGAGCACCTCGCGGCAGTCCTCGCACTGGGCCATGGTCTGGTAGCCCCGGCGGTTCAGCAGCAAAATGGTCTGCTTGCCTGCATCCAGATTGCGGCGGATGGCATCTTCCAGCGACAGACTGATCTCCCGCGGGTTGCCTGCCGCCAGCTCTGCGCGCATATCCACGATCTGCACCGTGGGCAGCGGGTTGCCGCCGTAGCGCTGGGTCAGCCGCACCAGCTGGGTGCGGCCATGCTGGGCCGCGTAAAAGCTCTCGGTGCTGGGGGTGGCGCTTGCCAGCAGAAGCAATGCACCGTTTTCCGCCGCGCGCTGCCGGGCCACCTCGTGGGCAGAATAGCGGGGCGCGGATTCCGAGCGGTAGGTGTGCTCCTGCTCCTCATCGATGATGATGAGCCCGATGTTTTCCAGCGGCGAAAAGATGGCACTGCGGGTACCCACCACGATGTCTGCGCCGCCGTCCTGGATCATCTGCCACTGCAAAAGGCGTTCGGTGTGGTTGAGGGCAGAGTGCTGCACCGCCACCCGGCGGCCAAACTGACTCTTGAGCCGCAGGATCATCTGCGGGGTCAGGCTGATCTCCGGCACCAGCACCAGCGCACGCCTGCCCTGCTCCAGACAGCGGGCAATGAGCTTTAAGAACACCAGCGTTTTGCCGCTGCCGGTCACGCCGTAGAGCAGCGCCGAGTGGGGTGCATCATCTTCCAGCTTTGGCAGCAGAGCATCGTAAGCCGCCTGCTGCTCCTGCGTGAGGGTGATCGGCTCGTTTTTCAGCAGAATGGACGAATACAGGTCGATGGATTTATTCACCTTGCTGCATTCCAGCACGCCTTTGGCGCACAGGTTATCCAGCACGGCACGGCTGATGCCCTTGTCTTCCAGCTCGTTCAGGGTGCGCGGCCCGCCGCCCAGCAGCGCCACTGCCGCCAATTGCTTGGCTGTCGGCTTCGGCTTTGGCGGCAGCCCGCCCACAAGGCGGTAGGAGTTCTCGGTGTGGCGGGTGAGCTGCTTTTGCAGCACCGGCGTTATGCCGTCTGCCGCCACGGCAGGCTTGTACTGTGCACCATAGGGAATGACCGCCTTGACCGCTTCATAATAGGTGCAGAAGGTGCGCTCCTTCAGAAAATGCACCAGCCGCAGCAGTTCCGGGGTCAGGCAGGCGGATGCCGGGGCCACGTCGAAAAGATATTTCAGCTTTGCACTTTCCGGTTCGGCATCGCAGGCCAGCACCACGCCCATGCGGGCGCGGCTGCCACGGCCAAAGGGCACCAGCACCATGCTGCCAAGTTTTACCGCATTCTGCTGATCCGGCATGACGGCATAGGTATAAAGCTTATCAAAGTGGAAGGTCGCATTGCTGACGGCAACGCCTACCGTTTTGGGCATTCGTCCAGCTCCTTCAAAATGTTATTCTGCGGCACCAATGCGCTGGCAGATGGCCTGATACAGTGCATCGGCGCAGGTATCGACCTGGTCGTTGACCAGCTTCAGGGTGAATTTATCCTGCTGGGCCAGCTCCTGCCGGGCGGTGGCAAGGCGCTCCTGAATGCTGTCCTCGGTCTCGGTGCCGCGGCCCCGCAGACGGCGCTCCAGCTCCTCCACCGACGGCGGCAGCAGGAACACGGTGGTCGCGCCCGGGAACATGCGGCGGATGTTCGCTGCGCCGTGCACATCGATGACCAGAACGACCACCTTCCGGGCTGCAAGGCGCTTGTCCACTTCCTCGCGCAGGGTACCGTAGTAGTTGCCGTTGTAGAAGTTGTGCTCCACCACCTGATCGTTCTCGATCAGCTGCTGGAACTGCTCCCGGGTGCGGTAATAATAATCCACGCCCTCCTGCTCACCGGGACGCGGTGCGCGGGTGGTGGCGGAAACAGTCTTTTCGATCTCCGGGTGTGCTTCGCGCAGTGCCTTCACCACGCTGTCCTTGCCGGTACCGGCCGCGCCGGAGACCACAAACAAATATTTATCGTTCGCCATGGGTCTGTTCCTCCTCTGCTGGTGTTTTGCCCTCCTGCCCTGCCGCACGGTTGGCCACCGTTTCCGGCTGAAGCGCCGAGAGCACCACATGATCGGAGTCCATGATAAGCACTGCACGGGTGCTGCGGCCATAGGATGCATCGATCAGCATTCCGCGCTCCCGCGCTTCCTTTACAAGGCGCTTGACCGGGGCGGAATCCGGGCTGACCACTGCCACCACACGGCCTGCACTGACCATATTGCCAAACCCGATGTTGATGAGCTTCATAAACCCCTCCGAATTTTCTGTATCACTCCAGATTCTGGATCTGTTCGCGGATCTTTTCGATCTCCGCCTTCATATCCACCACGATGCGGGTGATATCCAGATCCTGACACTTGGAGCCGATGGTATTGGTCTCGCGGTTCAGCTCCTGCGTCAAAAAGTCCAACTTGCGGCCCACCGGCTCGTCCAGCTTGAGGATATCGCGGTACTGCGCAATGTGGCTGCGCAGGCGCACCGTCTCTTCATCCACAGCGGTCTTATCGCCAAAAATAGCGGCCTCGGTCAGCACGCGGGCATCGTCGATATCGCGGTCCTCCAGAATGACCTTGAGCTTCTCGTACAGGCGGTTGGTGTAGGCTTCCACGCGGCCTGCGCTCAAAGTCTCCACCCTGCCCACGCACTCCTCGAGGAAGTTCAGGCGGTTTTCCACGTCTGCCTTCATCTTGGCACCCTCGGCGGCGCGCATCTCCACAAAGCGGTCCAGCGCCTGTGCGGTAACGGCAGAAACATCTTCCCACAGCTGTTCCTCGTCCACATCCGCGTGGCGGGTGGTGAGCACATCCGGGAAGCGGGTCAGCACGCCCGCAGAGATATCGTTCTTGACACCCAGCTGTTCCGAAATATCCCGCATGGCCTGCTGGTAGCTGCGTGCCAGCTCCATGTTGACGGCCACCACCGTATCGGCAGCGTCCACATTCTGCACGGTCATGCTCAGCTCCACCTTGCCGCGGGAAATGCGCTCGTTGAGCTGCTTTTTCAGGCGGCTGTCCAGATAGCTGCAGGTGCGCGGGATGCGCGAAGAATACTCAAAGTAGCGGGAATTCACGCTGCGCAGCTCCACCGTGATCTCACGGCCATTGCGCACAGCAGTCCCCCGGCCAAAGCCGGTCATGCTTAAGATCATAACGCTCTCCTGTTCTTACATTTTCAGTGTTTCAGCTTACAAGTTTCGGTATACGTATCCGCCTTTGGGTACACAAACCCATGTTACGATACATATAGTTTCATTTTACTATTCTTCGGCCCAAAATTCAAGGTGCACTGTTGCATGCCGCCGCCAAAACCGGCCGCAATACACGGTGCAAAGCAAAAAAGCTCTGATACAAAATCTTCCGATCCTGTATCAGAGCCTGTTTCAGTTGGTTTTATATACGCAGGTCACGCTGTTCTGCAGCAGATTTGCGTTCAGCAGTGCGCGCTCCACCCAGTGGATATTGTCCGCAATGGTATCGCGGGAGACACCGTATTCTGCCGCAATGTTCTCCATGCTGCGGTACTCGCGGCGATAGAGCAAAGTCAGCACCAGCTTATCCTGCATTGTGATCTTGGTAAAATGCGGCCTGCGCCGGTGCTCCTTGCAATAAGCCGCATTCAGTGCTTCCAGCATCTGGGCAAATTCCTTCCGGGTGATGCCGAAGGTAAATTCATAATCCTGCTCTGTAAATTCCGCAAGGCGCTGTACCGTGATGCTTCTCATGCAGATCACCTCTTCTTTTTCCGGGGATGCCCGGGTGTCGGCTGCATCCATTTTGATTCATTATAAAATGGATGGATTTTCATGTCAATGAGCCGCCACCCATTTTTGGGGCCAGATCCGGTGCAAAACACAAAAAGGAGCCTCCCGCCGCAAAAGCGGGAAGCTCCTGAATCCGTTATGAAAGATCAGACGGGATGAGACTGATTGGTGTAGTCCACATGGTCGCCGTCCACGCCCTGCTTCTTGGCATTGCGCTTTTCAAAGAACTTGGGTGCCACCTGCGGGAACATTGCGTAGGTCAGCACATCCT
>JABLTN010004493.1_pt1 | contig 12295 bp, 10 predicted proteins | sample 7160141 | NCBI WGS metagenome assembly JABLTN01 (sample SAMN14651226, study PRJNA627086) | human gut metagenome | isolation source: feces | host: Homo sapiens | reverse complement strand
CTGCTACGGTGCCACGATGGCTGTAGATCTTTCCCAAGTCTTTACCGGAAAAAACGTCAATCTTTTACCGCCATTTTTATGGATGGTAATCTGCCTCGTCCTCTGGGTTCTCGCCAATTATATCTATGCCGTGATCTCACACCTGCGCGCTTCATTTCCGGCAGTTCTTCTGCTCTCCGTGCGCCTGATGGCAGGTCATATCAAAGAAACTTTCATCTTATTATTTACAATGGCCGGCGCCTGCCTCATCGTATTCTTGGTTCCCGGACTTTTCGTCCTTTTTCCTGGAATCCTCTGCGGTATCGCCAGCCATCTGATTGAGCCTGGTTTAAAAAAGGCTCTTGCCATTGATTAATCCAGTTCTTTATCAATGTCACTTAGTTAAGCTTATTAGCTCACCTCATTGTGAACCTCTAACAAAAAAATTAAAATTGTAGTTGACATATCAATCAAAATGTGCGGCCGCTCACTTTCTTCTTTTGTAAAAAATCCAAACAAGGATTTTATTCGTAAACGCAAACGTGATTTTCAGAAAATGATGCAACTCATCATTTCCTTGGAAAGTGGCAGTTTAAATCATGAACTTCTCAATTTTTTTGACTATGATTCTTCAGTTCCTACTGGCTCCGCTTTTTATCAACAACGTTCCAAACTTTCTATTTCTGCGTTCCGCCATCTTTTGAAGGAATTCAACCTTAAATTCCCTTTAAATAAATTTCGCGGAAAATACTATCTTATTGCCTGCGATGGCTCTGAGTTTAACATTGCCAGAAATCCTAACGATTCAGAGACTTTCCACGAACCTAACGGAAAATCTGCATCCGGTTTTAACATGGTTCATACCATTTCATTATATGAATTATGTTCTAAGAGATATCTCGATTTAGAAGTTCAGCCCGGACGTCTAAAAAATGAGTTTCAGGCTATTTGCAATCTTATGGATCGGTATGCCTATGGAGGTTTGCCGATTTTCATCGCTGACAGAGGATTTTCCAGCTACAACGTTTTTGCCCATGCAATCGAAAATAAAGTTGATTTTTTGATTCGTGCCAAGGATTTGAATGTACAGCGTTTTCTTGGTGTCGAGACTCTTCCAGATAAACTGGATACAACCGTCGAACTGATTTTGACCAGAACACAATAAAAAAAAACATAAATATCCGCTCAAACTAAGAATCGTCCGCTTTGAAGTGGCCGATGGTGTTTTTGAACGAAGTCTGTTTCTGTTTTTCTGTTTTATCACATCCTTTTCACGATAGCTACGTACTCAACAAACGGGAGTGCTCACGAGACGCAATGTCTTTCTACGAAATTATGGAAAATCAAAAGAGTGGCAACGAACACTTGACACAAACTAACATTGACTTTTTCTTGTGTTTTCAATATCCTTATGATAATATATAAGTAGATAATATATTATACAAAACACATAAATATACCACAATATAGATAATATATTATCTATAAAAACAACACATAAAGGTGACATAAAATGGCGAGACTAATATGGGAGACAGCAGAGGAAATCGATATGAAGCTGGCGGGCAGAATACGAGGGATTCGCAAAAGGCGTTCGATTTCCCAGAAAAAATTATCAGAAATGAGCGGTGTAAGTTACGGCTCAATTAAGCGTTTTGAGACGACAGGGCAGATTTCACTACTCTCTTTAACGAAGCTGGCATTTGCTCTGAATGAGGTGGATGAGATACGGAATTTATTTACGGATGTTCCGTATCGAAGTATTCAGGAGGTTATCAATGAGGGAAAATAAAGTGTTGCATGTTTATTACGGGGAGCGGCTTGTAGGGACGATGGCACTTACGGAATCAAAAAAAGTAGCATTTGAATATGCTGATGAATGGCTGGCGGACGGTTTTTCTATCAGCCCTTTTTCGCTTCCTTTGGAAAAGAAGGTTTTTGTTCCCACAAAAGATTATTTTCGAGGTTTATTCGGCGTGTTTGCAGACAGCCTGCCGGATGCGTGGGGACAGTTATTGTTAGATAGAATGTTAAAAAAGCATGGGATAAATAGAGATGAATTTTCAATTATTGACCGTTTGGCAGTAGTAGGAAATCAAGGGATGGGAGCACTTATTTATCGCCCCGAAAGAAATCTGTCCTATGGTCAGGACGTGGATAATCTGGATGAACTGGCAGAAGAATGTCAGCGCATTTTGAATACAGAGGAGACAGAAAAACTGGATGAATTGTATCGTTTGGGCGGAACCAGTGGCGGAGCCAGACCTAAAGTTATGATGGAAATGGATGGGGAGCCATGGATTATTAAATTTCCGGCGCATGTGGACCGTGCGGATATTGGAAAAATGGAATACGATTATTATCTGTGTGCGGAGCAGTGTGGAATTATGATGAGTGAATGTAATTTATTTCCGTCAGGTAAATGCAGCGGCTATTTTGGTACGAAACGCTTTGACCGGAAAAATCAGCATGGAGAAATGGAAAGAGTGCATATGTTGACAGTGGCGGCACTTTTGGAGTTGGATTTTGAGCAGCCTGTTCTTGATTATCAGGATTTGATGAAACTTACGAAAATAATAACCAATAATTCACCGGAGGATTTGGAGAATATGTACCGCCGTATGTGTTTTAATGTGTATGCTCACAATCGAGACGACCATGCAAAAAACTTCTCTTTTCTTTATGAAGAGGAGAAAAAGTGCTGGCGGCTGAGTCCGGCGTATGATTTGACATATAGTACGACATATTATGGAGAGCACACGACAACTGTGGCTGGGAATGGGAAAAATCCGGGAAGCAAAGAATTAATTTTTGTAGGAACACAGGCCGGCTTATCAAAAGAAAAGTGCCGGAGCATCGCAGTGGAAATCAAAAATTGTGTTTCTGATATGCTTTCAGAATATTTGAATCCATAAAAATGCGAATTTCCGGCACTTTTTTTATCATTTTGCAGCTTTTACGCTGACTTTAATTTTAGCATTTACACCATTTTGGGCAACGGCATAAATTGTCGCATGCCCTGCTTTTTTTGCTCTGATTTTACCTTTCTTTGATACGGTCAGTACAGAGGAATCACTCACAAGGTAGCGGATTTTTTGAATGTGCCAGCAGGTTTTTTTCCCTTTTGGTACAATTACGCGTGCTCGTATTTTCTTAGTGCTTTCGACTTTTAAGGAAAGTTTTTTACCACTGCGGATTTTTACGTGCGAAGGATTTTCGTAAGTTTTACTTCCTTTCGTCAGCGAATGTAATTCCAGTGATTTACTGATTGCAGTTTTTTTCTTCCCGATAATGCGGTAAGCCGTAATACGGTATTTATACCACGTATCTTTTTCACAGTTTTTGTGGGTGTAAGAAGTGGTTGTTCGGTTTTTAATGTCGGCAATTTTCTTTACTTTACGCTCTTTTCCGTTTTCATTGCAGGCAGAGGCGTAAATGAAATATCCGTCCGCATTTTTTACCGGATTCCAGAAAAGTTGGTTAGCGTTTTTGCTCGCTTTTACCGGTTGAATCAGCTTTTTGCTTACGGAAACTTTGACTGTTTTTTTTGTCGGTGCAGCGGTTGGTGCAGCGGTTGGAACAGTAGTCGGTGCTATGGTTGGTGCCACCGTCGGAGTCGCTGTTGCCCGCTGCGTTGGAGTGACAGTCGGCGTAGTGGTTAGTGTGGCGGTCGGCGTAGTGGTTGGTGTGGCAGTCGGTGTAGCAGTTGGTGTAGCAGTCGGTGTAGCAGTTGGAGTCGGGCTTGGGGATGGTGATGGTGTCTGTCCCACCTCGGTTGGTTCCGGCAGAGGTATGTATTTATCGTAATAAACTTTAAGTATCGTGGCATTGTTTGGCTTAACAATTCCAAATGTAGCAGTATAATCACCACCCTCTATATATCCATTTGGAGTCTTAATTTCTGCATAAACGGTCTTCCCAATGTAGGTTGGGGGGCTTACGTATTCGTTCAGCAGTTTATAGTTACCATCTTCTGTTTCCTGATAGTAGAGTACCTTATAGGTTGTTTTCTCCGGTTCATAATACAAATTCATTTGGTAATGTGTATCCGCGTTTTCGAGTGTGACAGAGGAATCCTGCGGTGTGATTGTGCTTATGTGATAGTAATCATTACTATATTTTGTCGCATAGCTGGGATCTGCTTCAGCCACAGTGACAGTGTCGCCAACGGCACCTGTCATAACCTCGGAAGATTCTGCCTTTTCATAATTTTCTGTGTCCGGATTAAACTTCCAGTAATTGATTCGATAAGATGCCTCTTCGTCAATTGGTTTATAATCATTGGTAAACTGGAAGGCGTGCAAAGTTGTATTCGCCTTGGAGGCATTGATTGATGAAGAAAAACCAATCAAAGCCTTTTTGTTGTCAAAACGGGAGTGAAGGTCAATTTCTTTTTCAATCTGCGGTTTGGCAGGTCTTTTCGCATTGGCAAAATCGCCATTGGCATAGCGGACATACATTTTTTCACCATCATAATCAATCCATACGGTAAAAAGCCTGTCATTTACCCCTGCGTCTGCAAAACGCGTGGCACAGGTGGAAGAATCGCTGACTTCGATACTCTTTTTTGAAGTATCCTGATAGGCAGCCTCTAACTTATCTGTGTCATCCAGAACGCCACCTGCACAGGCATCAAAATAAGCAAGATTTTCGTACGCCGTATAGTTTTTTCCATCTTTTGTTTTTTCCACCGTTTTGGTTGGGTCAAGACCGTTTAGGTAATAAGTGGCATCGTGACGGGCATGGTCGCTGTTTAGCGTGATACCGATATGGTCAAAGCGCTCGGCATACTTGTAATTGCGGTAAGCCACGTACTCTCTGCCGTCCGTGCCCTCATAAGGATTAAAGTTTTTTTCGTAGTCATTTTTCCCGGTATAGGTTTGGTCTTTGTGAAAGTATAATTGGTTATCATAATCCCAGCTTTCATAGGAATATGGGCGATTTTCATCATATGGATATACGTCGCCCGTTTTATTCATGTTACAATAGGCACCATTATATTGGGAATCCATTTCGACCATGAGTCTTTTTTCGTCACATTGCATGCCGAATGTATAGGTGTCACCACCGGAATACGTATACGCTAAATCTTCCGGATCGGATATGTAATCTTCCATGAAAAAGGCAAGGCCGTCGCCGCCGACTTCTCTGGCGAATTCTTTCCCTCCTGCTTGTTTGGTGTTGACGCAGGCGTCCGGGAGTGAAAAGGTAAATTTTGTGGAAAACTGCGATCTGCTATTTAGCGGAACCAGTTGATTTAGTGTGATGATTGTGGAACGGTAATCAGAGGTACTTTTATTCGGATCTTCCTCGGCGGCGGATTCGGGTGCAGAATACGGTTTTGCCACGTCAAACAGCCGGATTACTTTTTCCGGGGTTTCCTTTTTTGAATATGGATTTTTTTTAATACCATAAGTGTCTGAGCTGGGTTGGTAGCTTTCAATAGCCAGTGAACCTTTGTGTGGCTCTCCAGCCGCATTAGAGTCCATCACCCAGGATTCTTCCTTAAATTCTTCTCCGGTACCCTCGCCCTCGGCAAAAGTCATTACGGCCGGCTCTGCTGCCGCCGCTTTTTTGGTCTGGTTTAATGATGATGTTACCGGTACATTTGCCAAGGGGAGTACCAGCCCCAGAAGAAGAGACGTAATCAAAAGTCTCTTGTGAAATTCTTTCCTTGTCATAATATCCCTCATTTCTTTTTTGTGTTTGCCTCATGAAATGTAAAATCATATTTCATTGCCAGAGCCATAAACAATTTATTCATGACCTGACCGGTGATTTCCCGGATTTTTAATTTTCCAATATAAGCGATGGTTTCACGCTGTATATCATCCGGTACATGATATGCGCCAAGCGTTACTCTTAGAAACCGCTCAAGTTTCTTTTCCAAAGTAAAATACATATCACATTTTTTTGCAATATAGGCACGCATACATCCGGCTGTCCCAATTTCCATTTCGTAAAAATCACTTTCCAGAAAGTCTTTATTATACTGCCTGAAAATCATCGCGATTTTTTTTGCTGTATGCTTGTGAATATAATCCATCAATGCCGGCTGCGTGTAGGCTTCCATGTAAATATCGCGCAGATGTTCATTCATCTCGGTAAGCGTTAACTGAATACAGGTTTCAACGGCGTAGAGAAGCACCGGATTTTTCCCGGTTCCGATGATTTTTTCTGCTACACCAAACTGATTTTCAAACATGAATTCTGTAAGTTCTGCAAGAACGCCATCTTTTGTGTGAAAAATGGAGTGAAAACTGCTGCCGGATACGCCTGCATCATGAAGAATTTCCGTCATCGTTGTCTCGTGATATCCCTTTTCTATAAACAAGCGAACACTGGATGACAGAATTTTCTGCTTCGTTTCTTCGCTGTCGTATTTTCTTGCCATGTACTTTGCATTCCTCCTTCCTTTTTTATTTTATGTAAAATCCCTTCGTGTGTCTCGAAATAGAAATGGATTGCTGTTTGAGTTGCAACCCAATTATAACATGAGGGAAATTATTATGTCAATGAAAGAATTGTCTATGGACAGAATTTGCCGGAAATCTTATAATGAAAGGGATTTATATACGATAAGGGGAAAAGGTATGACATTACAACAGTTAAAATATCTGGTGACAGTTGCGGAGTGTGGGAGCATTTCGGAGGCAGCACAGAAACTTTTTATTTCGCAGCCAAGTCTTAGTGCGGCAATTCAAAATTTGGAAAAGGAAATGGGCGTGACTGCTTTTTCACGCTTCAGCAAGGGCGTTGTGATAACAAGAGAAGGTGAGGAGCTGCTTGCTTATTCACGGATGCTTTTGGAACAGGCGGACATTATGCAGGAGCATTTTGGCAAGGATAAAAACCGGACGCCGAAATTTTCGGTGTCGTGCCAGCATTATTCCTTTGCGGTCAATGCGTTTGTGGATTTGGTGAAACAGTACGATGCCAGCCAGTACAATTTTATTTTGCGCGAGACGCAGACCGGAGAGATTATTGATGACGTGGCACAGGGGAAAAGTGAGGTTGGAATTTTATATTTGTCGGCGCACAACGAGGAAGTTCTGACGAAACTTATGAAGAAAAACGGGCTTGTATTTGAAGAATTGTTTGTGGCAGAACCGCACGTGTTTATCTGCCGTGAGCACCCGCTGGCAAATAAGAAAGAAATTACACTGGATGATTTGCAGCCATATCCGTATCTGGTATATGAGCAGGGAGAGCGGAACTCTTTTTATTTTGCTGAGGAGTTTTTGAGTATGCTGGATTTTCCGAAAAATATTCAGGTGCGCGACCGTGCAACGCTGTTTAACCTTGTGATTGGGTTAAATGGATTTACGGTTTGCTCCGGTGTCATCGACCAGAAGTTAAATGGTGAAAATATTATTGCAAAGCCCCTTGTGTCGGATTGTGATATGCGGATTGGCATGATTCGTAAGAAAAATACGATGTTAAGCCGCTACGCTTTATATTATCAGGAAGCAATAAAAAATTACCTGGCCATAGTCTGAAACTATGGAAAAGACATGATTATATGTATTTCACAAAAGAAATGAACAATGCTACACTATTCTCATCAAAAGAAAGAAGAAACGGAGGATTTGAATATGACAGCATTGCAGGAACCATTTCGATATGATTATGTAGGAAGTTTTTTACGCCCGGAAAAGGTAAAGAAGGCGAAGGCGCTGTATGAGGATGGGAAAATTGAAAAAGAAGAATTAGACGAGACAATCAATGAAGCAATTCGTGAAGTTGTTGCTAAACAGAAGGACTTGGGATTTCATGTGATTACTGATGGTGAGTTTCGTAGAACTTACTGGCATTTGGATTTTATGTGGGGATTTGAGGGAGTAGCGCATGAATTAACTGGAGGCGGCGTACAGTTTGCAGGCGAGCTCGCTTCTCTGGAAGATACTTATGTAGTTGGAAAAATTAAAGCGAAAGCACATCCATTTGTTGAATACTTTAAGTTTTTGAAAACTTTGGAAGATGAAAATACAGTTGCAAAATATACAATTCCAGCACCAGCACAGATGTTCCAGCAGTTTATTGTTCCGCAGAATGTGGAATCAACAAGAAAATTTTATGCGACAGATGAAGAGCTGATTCATGATATTGGAGTGGCATACCAGGATGTTATCCGCCAGTTTTATGAGGCAGGCTGCCGCAATTTGCAGTTGGATGACTGTACATGGGGTGCCGTTGTGGGTGATGCCGCAAAACAGCGTTACCAGAGCCTTGGTATTGACTTAGAAGAAGTGAAACAGAGTTTGCTGGCTGTGAATAATCTGGCATTGGAAGGAAAGCCGGAGGATATGGTAATTACTTCACATATCTGCCGCGGTAATTATCATTCAACATATTTCACCAGCGGTCCTTATGACAGTGTGGCTGATTATGTATTTGCCAAAGAAAATGTAGACGCTTTGTTCTTAGAGTATGACGACGAGCGTTCCGGCGGTTTTGCACCGCTTGCTAAAGTTTCACCGGACAAAAAAGTGGTACTTGGACTGATTACAACGAAAACACCGGAGCTTGAAGACAAAAAAGAGGTCATTGAAAGAATACATGAAGCAGCGAAATATATTCCACTTGACCGCTTATGCTTAAGTCCACAGTGTGGATTTGCTTCCTGTGAAATCGGTAATAAATTGACTGAGGAGCAGCAGTGGGCAAAATTGAAACTCGTAAAAGAGATTGCAGAAGAAGTGTGGGGATAAAATATAAAATAAAACCATTGAAAAAAATGGCGCATTCGCGTGACAAACGCACAGGTATGAATAGGCAGCAAAATTTATGTCTGATACCTGTGCGTTTGTATCCATTTTTTCGCAATGGTTTTATTTTGTGATGGTGGCGAAAGATTTGTGTGGTGAAAGGAGGGGAAGCAATGCAACGCTATTTTAGGAAATTGACATAAAGAGTTGTAATTTTTCCTCGTTTTCCGCTTTCAACAAGTCGTTTCGCGACAAATCACATTGAAAAAACAACGTTTTGGGTAGTTTTTGCCATAGAGAGTTGCATTGGAGCAAGAATGATTTCGTTATGTTGCAACTCTTTTGGGCGTTGGAGCAAAATAACGTTGTATTATGCAAGTTGCCATCCCTAAAATCCATTGTCCAGCATTTGCGATAAAAGTGGCGACACAACTTTTCAGCTTTCCAGCAGCTACAAGACTCCCTTAGTGGTGAGGGCACTACAAACCTCGCAGAGGTTTGTCAAGCGGCAGCGGTGCACGAACCACTAAGGGAGGCTTGTAACTGCGGAAACTAAAAACTGTGTCCCCCCTACTTGAAATAAATTCTCCATTCCCAATTCTTGTCCTCTCCCTCTATTCGTTGTATAATAAAAGTTAGCGAACAAACGAAAGAAGATGTGTAATTTACATGATACAGGAAAAATGTACGACCCGGTAATTGGCAGATTTGTACTGGACAATTGGGATAAAGTGATTACTGTTTTGCAAAAGGATGAGAACTCACCGGGAGTTCTAACTCAATGACATATTCACTTTCACGGTTCGTCTCATAACTGTCGATGTGGCAAAGTTCCATCGGGTGGCCGGTGACGGTTAAGTGATGTTCTTTCGCATAGGCATAGAGAGAAGGCATCAACTGTTTGGTCTGCTTTAAGGAGCCGTGGTAGTACAGACACAGATACTCGCCGGCAGGGAGAAATGTATCCGTCTTTGTTTTTGTGCTGTCAGTCAAAAAGAAAACATTTTCCGTGCGGTAGTAATCGGAATTAGGATTTGACTTTTCTAAATCCAGCGTGTAACAGTCGCAGAAACCGATGGTATCTAATTTAATCTGGTTCCTTTTCATATATTGAACCATTGTGTAGTCAACATAAGCGTCCGGCAGATTTTCCGTGGAAATCATGGCAATCGGGCGTTTTTTGAATGTCTTTAATCGAATGGAAGTATCCGATGACTCATTCTGTACGGCTTGCAAAGACTGAATCCGGCTGACAATCTGCTCCTTTTTCTTTTGAAGAACTTCCATCTTTTTCTTTATAATAGAAAGCTCCGTATCTAACATTTCCATTGTGGTGGAAATATTTCTATTCTTTAAGAACTCGCTAATCTGCTCTTTGTGAAAATCAAGTCCCAGCAGTTCACGAATCATCACCAAGGTCTGGAAATCATCCAGAGAATATTCCCGGTATCCGTTATTTTCATTTCGTGTCGGGCAGATTAATCCCTTTTTTTCATAATAACGAATCGAATCGACACTGATGTTAAATAAATTTGATAATTCTCCGATGTGAAATGTGCTGTTTGCCATGATCATTCCTCCTCAAGCAAGAACTTCGTTCTTGGCGGTTCCTCCTAGTATAAAGGTGGCGCCCCCTCACATGCGTTCGGCGGCAAGTCGTCGGAACCGATTTCAAGCAAGAACTTCGTTCTTGGCGGTTCCTCCTAAACTAAACGGCGCTATTTCATAGAAACAGCGCCGTTGCAAGTGACTTTATTTTAGCAAAGATGAAAAAAAATGTCAAATTTTCAAAAAAAGCCCTTGACCCTAGTATGGTTCTAGGGTTTATACTTCCCGTAAAGAGTCAATGGTGACCGCGTTTGGTGCCAGTGGCTCTTTTGTTGTTTCTAAATCAATTTGAATTTTGGAAAGTGAGGATTACGGTATGGAAAAGAGAATTGAAAATCATCCGATTTTAGGGGAATCTCCAAAAGGAAAATTAGTGAAATTCTCATATGACGGAACAACGTTGGAAGGGTATGAGGGAGAGCCGATTGCAGCAGCTCTTCGTGTAGCAGGTGTGATGGCACATCGTTATACAGCAAAACGCCATGAACCACGAGGTGTCTTTTGTGCGATTGGACGCTGTACCGACTGCGTTATGGTAGTTGATGGAAAGCCAAATGTGAGAACCTGCATCACCCCGTTGAAAGAGGGAATGGTAGTAGAAACCCAGTATGGAGCAAGTGCAAAGGAGGAAGCGTAAATGAAAAGATATGATTTGATTGTAATTGGAGCAGGACCGGCCGGATTGTCCGCAGCAACCGAAGCAGCAAAACATGGATTGCATCCTCTGGTACTTGATGAAAATGAAAAACCGGGCGGACAGTTATTTAAGCAGATTCATAAGTTCTTTGGCTCAAAGGAGCACAAAGCAAAAATCCGCGGATTTAAAATAGGAGAGGAACTTCTCGCTGAGGCAGAAAAGTATGGCGTTGAAGTTATGTTAAATGCAACGGTAATCGGTTTGTATCCGGAGAAAGAAATCACGGTGCGAATCGGAGATGAAGTAAAACATATGAAAGGGGATGCCATCTTAGTGGCAACCGGAGCCAGTGAAAACATGGTAACGTTCCCCGGCTGGACACTTCCTGGTGTAATCGGAGCAGGTGCAGCGCAGACGATGATGAACCTTCATCACATCAAAGCCGGAGAAAAGATTCTGATGCTTGGAACCGGTAACGTAGGATTGGTTGTCAGCTTCCAGTTAATGCAGGCTGGATGCGAAGTGGTTGCCCTCGTTGATGCGGCACCGAGAGTTGGCGGATACGGGGTACATGCTGCGAAAGTAGCAAGACTCGGGGTACCATTTTATCTGTCACACACCATCGTAAAAGCGGAAGGCGAAGACCGGGTAACGGGTGTTACGATTGCAGAGGTCGATAAAAACTTCCAGTTCATCGAAGGAACGGAAAAACATTTCGATGTAGACACCATTTGTATGGCAGTTGGTTTGTCACCGATGTCACAGTTACTCAAACAGGCAGGCTGCGAAATGAACGACACACCGGGTGGTTATGTACCGGTTTGTGACATCCTTGGTGCAACCAGTGTACCGGGTATTTACGCAGCAGGTGATGTATCCGGAATTGAGGAAGCAAGTTCGGCAATGATTGAAGGACGAATTTCCGGAGCGGTCATTTCTGAGTATCTGGGCTACATGACAAAAGAAGAAAGAGAAGCCCGCGTAAGCGAATTGGAATCCGCACTGGAAGCCCTTCGTCAGGGAATGTTTGCTCCGAAAAACCGAGGCAAAAAAATTGAGAAAACCGAAGAGGGCATTGACATTTCCGAAAACCTTCTTGCAAAAGGTTATGTAGCAGACGATGAGATTGAGCGGTATCCGGGTGTTACTCATGCAGTCGGTGTTCATCCGGTTATGGAATGTACGCAGAACATTCCGTGTAACCCATGTCAGGATGCCTGTGCGAAAGGATGTATTTCCATCGGCGATAACATTACATCGCTGCCGGTTGTTGTGCCGGGTTCCAAATGTATCGGATGTGGTATGTGTGTAGCTTCCTGTTCCGGTCAGGCAATCTTCTTAGTCGATGAGGAAACAGAGCCCG
>JABLTN010083198.1_pt1 | contig 12298 bp, 7 predicted proteins | sample 7160141 | NCBI WGS metagenome assembly JABLTN01 (sample SAMN14651226, study PRJNA627086) | human gut metagenome | isolation source: feces | host: Homo sapiens | reverse complement strand
CAAGGCAGCGTCATTTCTTCAAACCGCGCGCCGTGTTCCGTGCCGCCGTCGTGCAGGGCGAGGCGGCTCTGGTCGATGTACTGTACGCTCTCCTGCCGCAGCGCGGCATTGACCTCCTCGCTCTCGATGACGAGCATCAGCTCTGTGTCGAGATATGCGCTGCGCATGTCGGCGTTGAATGAACCGACGACGCTCAAATCGTTTCCGATTAAAATTGTCTTCGTATGCAGCGACTGGCCGCAGACGACCTCGTACACGTCGACGCCGCGCGATAAAATATTTTGCTTTTCGCGTAAGTAGTCCGAGCAGCCGCTCGGGTTCGCGCCGTTTTCAACGGCATTCGTCAGCACGCGCAGCTGCCGCGTCTCGGCAAGTGCTTCCAAATCGTTATACATTTTGTCGTTGCAGATGATGTACGGCGTTTGCAGCAGGACGTCATCGCCCTGCGCCATCAGGCGGACAAGCGCGTCCCACAGCTCAGGCGCTTTCGCCTCCGCGCGCGGCGAGCCGCTGAGAAGGCTCACATGCGTGACCGCCGCGGTCTCCACCTCCCAGTCGACGGCGGCAAGCTCTTTTCCATGCACCGCGCATAGCGCCGCGTAGCGCTCCTGCAGCGCGTCGGTCTGCGAGGACGTCTTGCCTGTGATGGTTTTATTCTCCGGCTGCGACCAGACGCTTTCAAAATACGTCAAAAGCTGGGAGACCGAGCTGCCCTCTCCCCCGTCCGACACGACGAGCACGTCGCGGTCGATGTTCTGGTTCTCCTGATATGAGCCGAGGAAGAGATCGTTCGAATTTCTTCCGCCGAGGATGTATTTGCTCCCGTCAGCGATCAGATACTTGTCGTGCAGACGGTAGTTGAGCTTCCACGGGCGCAGCAGGTCGATGGGATCATAAAAGCGCACCTCCACATTCTCCTCCGCCGCGAGAGCGCGGAGAACGCCGCTGTTTTGCAGATGCAGAAAACCGTTCAGCCCGTCGACGATGATGCGCACCCGCACGCCGCGCTGCGCCGCGCCATAGAGCGCGGCCATCAAATCCTGTCCGCTGCCGTCCGCGCGCAGGTCAAAGGTCGAGAAGATGACCTCCCTTTCCGCACTCTCGATGAGCTGCAAGCGCCAGAGCAGCGCACTGTCCGTATCCTCGATGCTCCTCACGCGCTCCTGCGATGCGTCCGTACTCAATCGGGCTTCATACTGGCTCCACAGCTTCCCTGTCGCCTCTTTTTGCGGCAGCGGGACGAGAATGGCTGTCAGCACCCCATATAAAAGGTACACGCCCAGCGCGATGCCCAGCCATTTCAAGATATGTTTTTGCTTCATTTTTCACCTGCTTATCATAAAACTCATGCCGTCAGTTTACCATAAGGGATGTAAGCTGTCCAGCGGCGCGGCGGCGGTAAGTTTTCCCGACCGAAACGCCGCAACTTTCGCCCAAACGGAAATTTCTCGAAAAGAGGTCTTGACAATCCGCCAATTTCCGACCTATACTGTCGGCAAATGAAAAATACCCCACACGGGTATTGTATTTGCCCCGAAGGAGGAATCAAATTGAAAAAGGAAACCTATGACGTGACCGGCATGAGCTGCGCCGCCTGCTCCAGCCGCGTGGAAAAGGCCGTCGCCAAGCAGCCAGGCGCGCAGCAGGTCGCGGTCAACCTGCTGAAAAACAGCATGGTCGTCGAATACGACGAATCCCAGCTTTCGTCCGCGCAGATCATCGCCGCGGTCGAAAAGGCGGGCTACGGTGCGTCTCTGCATGCAAAGCCCGGCAGCGCCCCCGCCGCGCAGACTGCCGAGACCGGCGGCGCCAGCGCCGCACAGAAGGCGTACAGCGACATGAAAAAGCGTCTCGCCCTCTCGCTCATCTTCACCATCCCGCTGTTCTATCTCTCGATGGGCCACATGATGGGCTGGCCGCTGCCCGCGTGCTTCCTCGGCATGGAGAACGCGATGACGTTCGCGTTCACGCAGTTTTTGCTGCTGCTGCCCATCGTCTATATCAACCGCCAGTACTATATCGTCGGCTTCAAGACGCTGTGGCAGCGCTCGCCGAACATGGATTCGCTGATCGCACTGGGCTCCAGCGCCGCCATCGTGTACGGCATCTACGCCATCTATAAGATCGGCATCGGCTTTGGCCAGATGGACATGGACACGGTGCACACCTATATGATGGAGCTGTACTTCGAGTCCGCAGGCACGATCCTGACGCTCATCACCATGGGCAAGACGATGGAGGCCCGCGCCAAGGGCAAGACCTCTGATGCCATCACAAAGCTCATGGACCTTGCGCCCAAGACCGCGACGGTCGAGCGCAACGGCGTCGAGAGCGTCATCCCCGTCGAGGAGGTCCAACTCGGCGACGTGCTGATCGTCAAGGCGGGCGAGAGCGTCCCCGTCGACGGCGTCGTGCTCGAGGGAACGTCCTCGGTCGACGAATCCGCGCTGACGGGCGAGAGCATCCCCGTCGAAAAGCAGGCGGGAGACAGCGTCATCGGCGCGACCATCAACAAATCCGGCTATTTCAAGATGCGCGCGACCAAAGTCGGCGACGATACCGCCCTTTCCCAGATCGTACGCCTTGTGGACGAGGCCACGAGCTCCAAAGCGCCCATCGCCAAGCTCGCCGATAAGGTCAGCGGCGTGTTCGTCCCCGTCGTCATCACGATCGCCGTCATCGCAACGGCAGCATGGCTGCTGACGGGCCACAGCGTGGAATTTGCGCTGTCCATCGGCATTTCCGTGCTCGTCATCAGCTGCCCCTGCGCGCTGGGTCTCGCCACGCCGACGGCCATCATGGTCGGCACGGGCCGCGGCGCGGTGAACGGCATCCTCATCAAGTCTGCCGAAGCGCTTGAGACGACGCACAGCGTCAACACCGTCGTGCTCGACAAGACCGGCACCATCACGCAGGGCAAGCCCGTCGTCACCGATGTCGTCGACGGCGGCATCGGCAGGGACAAACTTCTCTCCGTCGCCGCGTCGCTCGAAAAGCTCTCCGAGCATCCGCTTTCTGAGGCCATCGTGGCCGAGGCGGAGAAGGAATCGCTCACGTTCCTGTCCGTCGACAAATTTGAGCAGATCCCCGGTCAGGGCATCCGCGGCGAGGTCGAGGGCCAGCTCTGCCTTGCCGGCAACCGCCGCATGATGGAAGCAAACCGCATCGAAAACAGTGAGCTGCTCGCACAAGGCGAAGCGCTGGCTGAGGACGGCAAGACGCCGCTCTACTTTGCGCTGGACGGCAAGCTCATCGGCCTCATCGCCGTAGCCGATGTCGTCAAGCCCACGAGCGCGCAGGCCATCGCCGAGCTCTCGAGCATGGGCATTGAAGTCGTCATGCTCACGGGCGACAACGCCAAGACCGCCGAGGCCATCCGCCGTCAGGTCGGCGTGGACCGCGTCGTGGCCGAGGTGCTGCCGCAGGATAAGGAACGCGAGATCCGCCGCTTACAGGAGGGCGGCAAGAAGGTCGCCATGGTCGGCGACGGCATCAACGATGCGCCCGCCCTTGCGAGCGCAGACGTCGGCATTGCCATCGGCGCCGGTACGGACGTCGCCATCGAGTCGGCGGATATTGTGCTGATGCGCAGTGACCTTCTCGACGTCTCGACCGCCGTGCAGTTGAGCCGCGCGGTCATCCGCAACATCAAGGAAAACCTCTTCTGGGCGTTCTTCTACAACGCCATCGGCATTCCCATCGCGGCGGGCGTGTTCTACCCCGCCTTCCAGCTCAAGATGAACCCGATGCTCGGCGCGCTCGCGATGAGCTTCAGCTCGGTATTCGTGGTGAGCAATGCGCTGCGCCTGCGCTGGTTCAAGGCCAAGCACACGGAGGCAGCACCGAAAACGGTTTCTTCTCCGTCGGATAGCGGAGTGGAGATAGCAAGCAAGGAAATTATGGCAAGTAATGAAAAAGGAGAAACAAACATGGAAAAAGTCATCAGCATTGAGGGCATGGCCTGCATGCATTGCGTGAATCACGTTCAGCAGGCGCTTTCCGCCGTCCCCGGCGTGAAGGAGGCAAAGGTCGATCTCGAGAGCAAGTCCGCCACCGTCAGCGTGGACGGCAGCGTGACCGACGCGGCGCTCAAGGCCGCCGTGGATGAGGCGGGCTATCAGGCCGTCTCCATCCGCTAAGGCCATGAGAGCCGATCGTGATTCCGTCCGCCGCAAGCTGAAAATTGCCCGCGGCCAGCTCGACGGCATTTTGCAGATGATCGACGACGACCGCTACTGCGTGGACATCTCCAACCAGCTTCTCGCCACGCAGTCGCTCCTCAAAAGCGCCAACCAGCAGATCATGCGCGCGCACATCGAAGGCTGCGTGCGCGAGGCTTTGCAGACCGACCATATCGACCCCAAACTCGAAGAGGCCTTCCAGCTCCTCGAGCGCATGGCGCAGTCGTGACCGCACAAAAAAGGACGACAGCTATTTTTAGCTGTCGTCCTTTTTTGTTATTCGATCAGATCCTCGCGGTCGAGTTTCTTTTCCGAAAGCTGCTGTGCGGTGTGCTCATGTACGAGCTGGAGTACTACCGCCGTGAGGGGAATGAAAAACACAATACCGACAAGGCCGAAGAGCTTGCCGCCAAGCAATGCCGCAAGGAGCGTCCACAGCGGCGCAAGCCCCACGCTGCTGCCAACCACATGCGGGTAGATGAACTGATTTTCCGTGAACTGCACCGCCTGATAGACGATCAGGCACAGCAGCGCCTTCTCCGGCTGGGCAAGCAGCGTCAGCAGTACGCCGATTGCGCAGGAGGCCAGCGCGCCGATGTAGGGAACAAAGGCGAAGGCCGCCGTCAGCGCGGCGGTCAGCCCCGCGTAGGGAATGCCGCACAGGGAGAACGCGAGAAAGATCATCGTGCCGAGGATCACGACCTCCACGCACTGCCCGGACAGGAAACGGGCGTAGGTGGTGTGCGTCAGGCGCGCGATGCGGCAGACCTGATTGGCCTTTCGCTCGCTCAGGTTGGCGTAGAGGAGTCTGCGGCTCTGTTTAGCAAGGCTGCGCCGGTCGAGCAGCACATAAAACATGATGACGATGGCAAAGGTGACGTTGGCCACCGCCGAGACTGTGGTACCGGCAAGATCCACCACCGAGTCGATCAGCGCGCCGGCGCCGGTGAGCGCCTTTTCCAGCACCGTTTTCCAATCGAGCGCGGCGATGCGATCGGTGAGCTCGCTTGTATCCACGCCGTGATCCGAGAGAAGGCGCGCCCAGTCCGGCCAGTTCTCCCTGACCAGTGTGCCGATGCTCTTGAGCGACGCGGCAAGCTGCGGCAGCGCCAGAACGCACAGCAGTACCACGACGATGACCACGCACAAAAGCGTCAGCAGCAGGCTGAGAAGGTCAATGTGTTTTTCCTTTGCCTTTGGCATCAGGCGCGTCAAACGTCCTGCGATGCCCTGCATCGGCACACTGAGGACAAACGCCATCAATAACCCTATGATCACCGGCGTGAAGAGGGTAGCGAGCCTCGTGAGAAACGCCGCGACTTCGTTGAGATTCATCAGCGCGGCATAGAGCGCCACGCCGAATGCGACCAGAAGAAATTGCTGTTTTCCTTTTTTATCCATTGTTCTTTTCTGCACCTTCCGCGCGTTCGCTCTGCCACCGGAGCGGAAGTGCCGAACGCTGTGCATATCCTTTCAGGTTAATTATAGAATGGCTTGCGCTGCATTGCAAGTTCTTTTGCCCGTCGCTTGGTAGTTTCTCCCGCCCGCTGATTTTTTCGCGCAGACTTTTGCGGAAAATCAGCATTTCTCCCCTTGGCGCGGCGGTGATCGTCTGCTATACTGAAAGGAACAAAAGCTCATCGGGCGGGCGTTGACGCTTCCGATGGAAAGGAAGGCTCAGAATGAATCGAACGGGGAACGGCGCCGCACTCTGCGAAGATCCGCATGACTTTCTTGTCATGCAGAATCTCTATGACGCGGCGGTTCGGCAGCTCACGTTGAAATTCAATATTCTCAACAGTGAATTCAATGTTCTTTATGCACGCAATCCCATTCATCACATCGACGGACGCGTCAAATCGCAATCGAGCATCGTCGCCAAGCTCATCAAGCGCGGCCTGCCGCTCTCAATCGAGTCCGCGCGAAAAAACATCAACGACATCGCGGGCGTGCGCGTCGTTTGCAGCTACATCGACGATGTCTACCGCGTGGGCGAGATGCTGGCGCGGCAGACGGATGTGGAGATCGTCAAAAAGCAGGACTACATCCAGACGCCGAACTACAACGGCTACCGCTCGCTGCACATGGACATCAAGGTGCCCGTCTACCTCTCCGACCGGACGGAATACGTCGTGGCGGAGATCCAGCTGCGCACGATCGCCATGGACTTCTGGGCGAGCCTTGAGCACGATATCCGCTACAAGATCGACAAAACGAAGTTGCCCGAGGGCATCAACGAGGAGATGTTCGAATGCGCGGGCAAGATCGCTGAGATCGACCGCCAGATGCAGGACATGTACCAGCGCATCAAGGCCTCGGATGCCTACAACGAAGATTGAGTCCCCTACATAAAGGAAAAAGGATGCATCGAAAGACGCATCCTTTTTGTTTTTTCACTGCTTTTTGTGATACCCGCAGTCGCAGTAGGGGCCGCCGGAGGCGAGCGTGTACTCGCGCACGAAATCCGACGCGCCGCCCGCGTCGCTCATCGTGTAGTCGAGATGGCACAGCGCGGGCGTCAGATCGTAGAGCCCCAACACCTGCATCAGCGTGCAGATGCCGCAGGTCGTGAAGCGCGCCTCGTAGCCGCTGCCGTCCTCGTACTCGAAAAAGTCCATGTTCCACGAATAGGGGTTGCGATCGCCCGCGCGCAGCTTCGCCGTCGCCTTCATGCCCTCGATGTCCTTGGGCGTGAACTTTTTCTTTCCGCTCGCGCGGCAGAAAGCCTTCATCGTAGGCGTCATCATCGCCGCGGCGTAGTAGTCCGTCAGCGTTTTGATGTCCGGCCGCTGCGGCATGCACAGGATAAACGCGGCGAGCATCGCGCAGTTGACGATGTTCATTTCGAAGCGGTCGCGCTTGTCAAATTCCGGCAGCTTCGCGATGATCTCGCGATATTTCTTTTTGGCACGCGCCGCAACGTCCTTCGCCTGCTCCGCGGTCAGGTCGAATTCGACCGTCAGGTGCTTTTCAAACGATCCGGCAAACAGCGCCCACATGCCCGCAGGCTTTCCAAGATACTTCATTTGCTCTCCCCTTTTCGAGTTTAATCTCTCAAACTCGTCTGCATTTTTGACTGCCGTCTTGCTTTTGGTCATAGTATACCGAGGGCGGGAGCGCTTGTCAATGCGGCGCAAAAAAGCAGCGGTTTTGATGAACCGCCGCTTTTTTCAGTTGGATTTACTTGCCCTGATAGGCGCGATACAGGAACGTCACGATCTCCGCACGTGTGCAATCCGCGTTGGGGCTGAACGTCGTGTTGGAAGTACCGTTCGTCACGTTATTCGCAACCGCCCAGTTAATCGCATCAGCGTAGAACGTGTCGGACTTCACGTCGGTGAAGTTCGTGCTGCCGCTCGCGGTGCCCTTGAGGGCGCGGTACAGGAACGTGACGATCTGCGCACGCGTGCAGGACTCGTAGGGGCCAAACATCGTGTCAGACAGGCCGTTGGTGATCCCCTTATCGACTGCCCACTTCACTGCATCGGCAAAGTAAGCGTTCGCGGGAACATCAGCAAAGCTGGTAGCAGCAGTCTTAACGAACTCCGCCTCGACGCTGACCTTGCCATCTGGCATGACAAAGCTGTACTTGCCGTTGCCGAGGTCGGCGAGCGGAAGCAGATCGCCGCTCGCATCCTTGACGGCGAGGCTGCCGAGCTCATAGCCCTCGTTGGGCTTCACCGTGACGGTCACATTCGCGCCCTTGGAGGCGTTGGCCGGGGAAACGGTCACCGTGCCGTTGGGGACAGCGGGAGCGGTCGCGGGATAGGTCGGCGCGCCGGGAACGTAAGGATAGCTCGTGTACTTGTGGCAGACAGAGCAGGTCGTGCCGGGCTTGTGCGTCTCGGTGCACTTGGCGTCGCAGCGCGCGCAGATACCGTTCTTGTTGCTCCAGTCGTGACCGAGTTTCTTCAGCGTCTCCGCCTCAACGGTGGTTGCCTGCGTACCAGCCTCGTCCTTGAAGACTCCACCGCATCTGGAGCAGGTGTAGTACTCGTTGTTGCCGTCTTCCGTGCAGGTCGCTTCCTTGGCGCCAGTCTTGGTCATATCGTGGCCGAGGGTCTTGAGCACCCAGCTGTCCTTCTCAATCTCGTTGGTTCCGTTTTCGTCGGAGAAGTACTTGCCGCAGCCGGAGCAGGTCCAGTAGGCCTCGTTGCCGGCCTCGGTGCAGGTGGCAGCCTTGGCATCGGTCTTGGTCAGCTTATGAGCGCCTAATTCGCCATACGACTGATCACAGGTTTCACAAACCGCCTTTGCAGTACAGGTGGCAGTACCGCCGGTGTGCTTCGAAAATTCACCGTTTGCACCGCACTCAGTGCAGGTCTTCCAATGGCCAGTGCTGTCGCTGGAATAGGTCGTGCCATATGTGTGGGTATGGTCGTCACCCAGCGTCACCTTGATGTAGTCAAAGGTGTTGGAAAGCTTCCAAGCAGGAGTATCGCCGCCGTCTCTGTTACCGCCGAGGTAATTAAATGTAAAGTTGAGCTTCTCCAAAGCATACTGCTCATAGTCACTTGCAGTCAACGAAGATCCATGGCTTCCGTATCTGCCCTGCGTGTTCAGCTTGGCAAACACCTGCTCACCATCAACAGAAAGAGTCACAAGGCTCGTTTCGGTAGCTTTATCATAGTTATTCTCCAGTTTGACAACAGAATACTCATTGGAGGTTGGCTCTTTCTGATATGCAGGACCGCCAAAGTTGATGTAATCTGTTTTGTTATTTGTAACATCATATGTACCCATATAGATGCTCGGCTCATACAGGAAAATATAGGTCATACCCTTTTCTCTCGTTGCAGTAGAGCTGAAGAGCATATTCTCTTTTGCCTGATTCTTTTCTCTCCACTCGACACACCAATTCTGCATCGGGTCAAGAGTGAATGGAGTGCTCAGTTTACCCTGATAATCATTGAACTTCACTGTGTTGTCATCGTTCAACGTGGTGCTGCCATGTTCAGCACTCACAGTGATGATAACATTGCCATCTGCATCAACAGCGTTCATGTCGCTGTTGAAATTCCACGTAAAGGTGTGCGTCCAATGCGCATACAGGGTCGTACCGTTAAGGTTGTCCTGCATGCCAGAGGGAATCGCCGTGTCCAGAGCGGATGCAACCTTGTTCCCGCCAGCAGCCTGATCGAACCAGCCCACAAAGGCGTAGCCTGCGCGGGTGGCCTTCGGCAGCTCGGCTGTCACGGACTGCTTGATGGGATCACTGCCGTTTTTGAAGCTACCGCCGTTGGCATCATAGGTGACGGTCTTCTCATTCGGAGTCACTGCCTGCTGCTCATAGAGCTGCTGGCAGATGTAGGCCGCGATCTGGCTGTGACCATCCATATTAGGGTGGAGCGCGTTATTCGGAGAAATGCCTTCCTGATTCCGAAGCTCCCGCAGGTCGATCGTCGTGATATCGTAGTGCTTTGCAATCTGCTCGATCACTTCCGCCTGTTTAGGAATATTATTTTGCTCATAATAGGGAATAATTGCGATAATCTCAGCATCCGGATAGGTTTCCTTCATGCGCTGCAGAGAAGCCGCGTAGGCGCTCGCTGTATCCGAATAGGACTGCGCCCAATCGACAGTCTTCGCATAGTCTGCATCGGGATCAAACGTACCGACCGAGCTGTCCGGGTTGCTGCCGCCATAGTACAGGATCACATCCGGCGTGCCATTATCGTCAAGCTTGTTGATTCTATCCTTGCTTGCCATAGAAGCAGCTTTAGAACCGATGGTGCTTCCACTCCATGCCTCATCAATGCCCTCTGCCGCGCCAAAGCGGGTGATGACGTCACCCCAGTAATTGCGCTCAAAAGTCATCTCTTTGCCAGTAGTATTATCATAATACAGAGCATTACCGCTGGGGATTTTGTCCTTGATCGTCGAAATGCTGTCGCCCATCACGGAGATTGTTTTCCCGTGGAACAGCGAGTATAAATAGTTATACTCCGCTTCGCTGGCGTAGTTATAAACGACCCAGGTAGACTCTCCCGCAGTGACCTCTGCGCGTCCCTCTTTGCTGCCACCGGTCAGCGTCACCGCTGTGCCATCCTGCTCAACACTGACAATATCTGCGTTCGAACTCCTGACTTCGTTCTCCTCGGGAACGGTAATTTGGCCTTCTTTACCCGTCCAAAGGGTTATCGGCCCCGATGTCACTACATCATCAGAGGAATACATTTCTACCGAATCAGCATCAATGCCCTCATCATTCCTTGCCCAAGCTACCGTTGGCAGCAGGTTCAGCATCATGACAAGTGTCAGTAAACTTGCCAATAATCGCCGTTTCATTCCATTACCTCCTAAGATTCTCTATCTTTTGCCCGCCTTCTCGGGCTGAGTTTACTTGGTTTTGCGTCTGGTCTTTCCGGCGCAGACGGGGCAGCCGCACTGCTGCACGCCCGCGCGCGAGTAGATGGTGGCTTTCCAGACATGGCCGTAAGAGCATCGCCACCACGCTTTTTTGTGGCTGCCCGCGGTCACCATCTCCGGTGTCAGCGCGCCGTTGAGGCTCTCGTGCCACTGTTTGGCGACCAGCGGCGCTGCGGTCGCTAAGTCGTTGAAACCCGGCAGCACCTTTCGGTTGGCGCAGTAAGGACAGCCGTCGCCGCGCTGCACGCGCTGCGCGATCATCGCACGATAGGAGTGGCCTTTTTCGCACTTCCACCACACGCGGCGGTTCGAGCCCGCAGTGACATTGTTTGGATGGAGCACGCCGTTTTTCTCCTCGTCCCACTGCGCGGCAATGTCCGGGTACAGCGTCGCAAGATCGTTTTCACCGGCCAACGCCTGCCGTCCGGTGCAGACTGGACAGCCCGTGCCGAGGGTCGTCCTCGAATACACCGCCGCGCGCCACGAATGGCCTTTCGGACAGCGCCACCAGACTTTGCGCCTTGTGCCGGAGATCACCTGCGTAGGCAAAAGAGGCACGTTTTTTGCCGCATCCCATTCTTTCGCGATCGACGGATACTCAGCCGCAAGGGAGGTTTCCTCTGGCAGGACGTTCTTTCCCGCACAGTACGGACACCCACTGCCCTGCACGCGCGTCTTCACGGCGGAGCGGTAAGAATGCCCTTTCGGGCATCTCCACCAGATGAGCTTGTGGCTGCCGGGCGTCACATCCTGCGGCGTCAGGGGTGCGTTCTTTTCGTCATCCCATTCTGCCGCCAGCGCGGGAAACTGCTTTGTCAGGCTGTTCTGCTCGGGTGAAGCCTTGCGGCCCGTGCAGTAGGGGCAACCTGTGCCCTCGCTGCGGGTGTAAACCATGGCCTGCCATGAGTGGCCGTTCGGACATGTCCACCAGACTCTTTTGTGGCTGCCGAAAGTCACATCATCCGGCGTGAGTGGTAAATTTCGCTCAATATCCCACTGGGCAAGCAAAGCAGTCTTTCCCTGTTCTGCGCAAAACGCTCGAAATGTTCGTCGGATCGTCAGCCTCTCCCTCGCGAAAAAAGCTCCGTTCCAGCAAAGCCGGACGGAGCAGTGACAAGCGAATACATCAGTAAGGGTGCAACCGGCTGTCATAGCGTGTTCTCCATTCGGAGAGGCGTTAGACCCATCTGGCTTTGCGTCGCCGCTTTTCGGCGGTTTTGCCAAAATATGAGATTTTGAGAACGGAATCTATATTCTGTATATGCAAAGGAAGCGAAACGATCTTATCGTCTCCTTTACTCGTAGCAAAATATAGCACAATCTTCCGACAAAGGCTAGGGAAATTATGATTCCAAATATAAATTATGGAGTTTACAGGGGAAAACGCACTGTAAGCTTGTGCCTCTGCACCCATTTGAGCGTTCTCGGGCGCAGACAGCTCGATCTCTGCATGCGCTTTAGTTGTGAATATAGTGGTAACTGTATTCGCTTTATCATTTTTGCGCAACGGAATATAGATTCCGTTTTTATGATACAAGTTTTAGCTGTTCGAGCTGCCGCCGGTGCTCCGCTGCGCTGGTGACAAGGTAAATGCGCGTCGTTTCGATGCTCGAATGCCCGAAAACATCCGCCAGCTTGACGATATCCTTGTATGCGCGATAAAATGCCGTCGCGAACAGGTGGCGCAGATTGTGAGGGAAAACTTTCCCTGCGTCGACGCCCGCGCGGACGCACAGCTTTTTCATTTT
>JABLTN010093903.1_pt1 | contig 12305 bp, 16 predicted proteins | sample 7160141 | NCBI WGS metagenome assembly JABLTN01 (sample SAMN14651226, study PRJNA627086) | human gut metagenome | isolation source: feces | host: Homo sapiens | reverse complement strand
CCGCCGCTTGGCCTCGGCCAGGGTGATCTGTTCCTTGTCCGCGTAGCGGCCATAGAAGGCGTCAATCTCCTTCTGGGCGGCGTCCAGCATATGTTGTCCATCCTTTATCTCGCATGGTAAAATGCAATAAAAGGAGGAACTGATATGGATTTTGAATCTACTAGACCTCACATTCGCATGACCGCCCTCGAGAATCTCCAGCGCATCAATAATGAAATGAGGGTATTGCCCGGCCAGGACTATGAGCTTCCAGAGGACTGCATTTACGGAAGCGGAATCACGGATGAATCTCTCTTAGACATCGTCTCTGCCTTGAAAGAGCAGACAGACTCCCTGAACCGTCAGGTTGAAGAACTCAAGCGCCAGGCAGATGTGCAGGCTGGCGCTTGAGACGCACCTCAAAGAAGAAGCAGTCACCCGTTCAAAGGACGACAGAAAATACTTCTGGCTTGGCGTCCTGACCAGCTTTGTGATCTCTATGCTAGTAGAGCACGGATCAGCGCTGATGCGATTTTTGCAAGGATTACTCCCAGGCTAGCCCCCAGCACATACATTCCTGCTTTGCGCATCTTCTCACCTCCTATCATCTCGTGTTCAGCTGGCTTCTTCAGTTCTTTATAGCTTTCGTTTTACGTAAGTCTTGATTAAAAAAATAAGCGCAGCCTCGCAAGGGGTATCACACAGCAAATCAGCCATCATCAGCAACTTTCCGAACGGAATCTTCTCCGGATGTTCAAGATACGCCGCTAAAGTATTGCGGTTTACCCCGATTCCTTGAGCTAGAGATGCAATTGTATAGCCTTTCTCGCTCATTTTCCCTCTAATCTTCGGTGCATTGACCCGGTACATATACTCGCGTCTTTCGTATTGCGTAAGTTTAGTATAGCACTCACTTGCGTACAAGTCACCGCACTTTGCACTTTTTCTTTCGCGAAATGCAAGTTTTTTCTTGTGTCTTGCCCCGCCATGTGTTAACATACGCTTAGAAGCGAGGTGAGAACAACGAATTTATCTACCATTTTGAAAGAACAACGGAAGAAACTGGGACTTACTTTGGCTGAAATCGCCGATATTATGGGTGTTTCCGAAGCCACTGTGCAACGCTGGGAAAGCGGTAACATCAAAAACATTCGTCAAGAACGTATCTCAAAATTGGCCGAGGTTCTCCATGTGACTCCAGCCAGTTTGATGGGGTGGGAAAATCCTGAGAGCAATATTCCATCCGGTTTCCAGCCCGTCCCGCCTATGAAAGCAATCCCTCTTGTAGGGCAAATTGCTTGCGGCGAGCCGATCACAGCGGAAGCGAACATTGAGGACTATGTGACGAGTCTCCGCGCTTGGCACGCAGATTTCGCACTGAAATGCATCGGAGACAGCATGGAACCCAAAATCAAAGACGGCGACATTGTTGCCATTCGGAAGCAGTCGACTGTTGAGAACGGGCAGATTGCCGCAGTTCGCATCGATACAGAGGCGACCTTAAAATGCGTTCATCAATCCCGAGACCGTCTTATTTTACAGCCGATCAACCCAGACTATGAGCCTATCGTCCTAATCGGCGAGGAAATCAACCGTGTTGCGATCGAGGGAAAAGCCGTTGGCCTGTGCCGAGATCTATAACATCGATTGAGAAAAGAGAGGAGAATTTTAAATGGCGAAAAAGAGAAAACGGTCAGCCAAGCAAACTGGCAGCGGGATAGGCTCTTTACTGCTTATTATCCTTTTGTTTGCGAGCTGCTCCAGCATGTGCGACGGAAACAGCAAAAGTTCTAACAACAGTTCCGCTATTACTGCACCAAAAGTACAACCTTCTGTTAGCTCAGTCAGCGAGGAAGCGCCTGAATCAAGCAACCCTTTGTTGAACTTAAAAGTAGCAGAAGCCGATTATAAAGACCCAGATTCCGGCGTTACTTTGAAGCGTGCATATGTAAAAATCCCTCACGACAAATGGAACGCCCTTTCAGATGACGAGATTGTAGAATTTTATGAAACCTGCATCTCAGAAACTGATGCGACCCACTTCACAATTGATTTTGAGGATGGAACCGGCATCTATTTTCCGAGCTGTTCAAGATATGACGCCTTGGAGGGGAAACTCGATCAGGACGGGCGCGTAGAAAACGCAGAAAAGCAAATTACGGTTGAAACTGATGGCTCTCTGACTAAGGAAGACCCTGCACCTGCTGAGACCGAGCAGCCGGTGCAAACGCCGACAGAAGTACCGCAGGAGGCCCAGGACACCGAGGAACGTGTGTGGATCCCAACAAACGGGGGGAGTAAGTACCACTCCAATCCGAGCTGTAGCAAGATGAAGAATCCGCAGGAAGTGACAATCTCCCAGGCACAAAGCCGTGGATTTACTGCTTGCAAAAGATGCTACTAAATCGCGAATCCTTGAAGATGGTGATCCAGTGTAAGCCGCCGGAGGAAACGATTCTCTATCAGGAATAGAACCGGCGCTGCTAACACCAGGACGATGTGTAATCACTCCCTATGCGGGAGTGTGGGTGGAAACAAGGAAAGAAAAAATAATAAAACAAAAGGAGGTTCTCACCATGATGTACCCATTCATGACGCTTGACGACAACACTGAAATTGTCCATTCCGAGATGCAGGCAGATGGTCGGGTAAAGGTCTATGTGGAGAAGCCAGACGACAAGGACTTCTTCCACAATGCAGTCTGCTGGATCCCTGGCTACCAGTGGGAGGATGTCAACGGCTTCACTCCGGAAGAGATTGCTCGGTATGACGAAGTGATTCGTTCTACTGCCCACCTCATCCTTGAGTTTTCGCAGCGGGGAGGATTCGCCAATGCCGCAAATCTTTAAGGTTGGACCCTACACCATCTTCTTTTGGGCAAACGAGGCGACCCGTTGGAGCCGATCCACGTTCATGTATCGGAAACTCCGAACCAGAACGCAACGAAGATCTGGATCACCTCTGCCAGGAAATGCTACCTTTGCCACAACAAAACCCATATCCCGGAGCGCTTACTCCGGGACTTGATGCGGGTCATCGAAGCGCGAAGTGATGAGGTCATCCGAAAGTGGACTGACTTCTTTGGAGCAATTAGCTTCTACTGTTGAGTAAATAAAAAAACCGCCCCGGTACTCGCAACACCAGGACGGTTCAAAGGGTAGTAAGTTTGGATGGCCTACTACCCTTCTATTATATCGTGTTTTCATTCAGTAGTCGCCCTCGCGTGAGGGTGTGGATTGAAATGCGTGTGGATTGAAATTAACGCAAATCCAACAAAAAGTGAATAATGGAGGGAGAATTATTATGCCACGCAAGAATCAATCACCAGTACGCACTACTGTGTACTTCAACGGCAAGCGGCACACCTTGCGCGCCAAGAACGAGCGAGAGCTCTCCAAGAAGAAAAGAGAGCTCCTGAATAAGCTGGAAGCGGCCTGATGTTGATCGACGAAGGAACCACCGTAGGGGTTTGGGCGCAGAAGTGGTTGGACGTCTACTGCAAGAACGCCATGGGTGAAGGATGCTATCAGAACTATGCCGGGATCGTCAAGAACCAGATCGCCCCGCGAATCGGTGCGTTGAAGCTGAAGGACGTCCGCCCCATTCACTGTCAGAGCGTGCTCAACGCCGAGATTGGCCGCTCCAGCTCTTTCTTGTCCAAAATCCGTCAGGTCATGTTCTGGATGTTCAAATACGCGAAACGCGAAGGCGTGATCGCCACCACCCCCGCAGATGACCTCTGCCCTACTGTTTGCGGCACACCTATGGCACGGATTTGCAGGATGCGGGAGTACCCATCAACGTGGCAAAATACCTGATGGGACACAGTGACATAACAACAACAGTGAACATTTATACCGACACCACAGATGACTCGATTGAGTCCGCAAGAGAAAAAATTAACAATAAACTTTGTATGTCAAACTGTATGTCACTTGAAAAAGAAGCGTAGAGAAAATATTGATATATCAACGGTTTTCGTCTGTTTAATTTCCAGCTTCCCAAGCTGGCTACGAGGGTTCGATTCCCTTCGCCTGCTCCAACTGAAACGTGCTGATTTCACCTTTTGGGAAGTGAAATCAGCACGTTTTCTATGTTCTTCAACTGAGGGCGCCGGAATTTGTGCCCCCTGGCCGTTCCGTCTGGTTCGGCAGGTGAGCTCTGTCAAGCTCCCGTGCAGCTGCGCACAGGTTCTGCTTATGCGAACGCTTCCTTCACGTACGCATAGACAGCGGACGCCATCTTTTCAATGTCCTTGTCCGTAGTGTTGAGCAATAGATCATAGTTTGCTCGGACACCCCACTTCTGTTCGCTGAAAAACTCATAGTATTTTGACCGGTTCCGGTCGATCTCCGCCATCTTTTTCTTCATCTCCCGCTGGTTCAGATCTTCCTCCGCCGGCTTGCGCTCCATGCAACGCTTGATCTTGCTGGCTTGATCTGCGTAGATGAAAATACGGAAGGGGTTACGATCTCGGAGCACATAGTCCGCACACCGGCCTACGATCACGCAGTCAGACTGCTCGGACAGCTCCCGAAGCAGCTTATGCTGTTCTGCGTAGGCGGAAATGCTCTGCTCAAAGATCGGATTGGGCGCCAAGTAAAAGCTCCGCCCTACGTTGATGGGGAAGGGAATGATGGGGCGGCGCTCGGTCACTTGCCGCAGGTATTCTTCTGACAGATCCATCCGCTGGGCAAGCTTCGTGATGATCTCCTGGTCGTAGTAGGCGATGTGAAACTTTTCCGCCAGGCGCCGTCCCAATTCACGGCCGCCGCTTCCGAACTCACGCCCAATGGTGATGATTCGATTCATAATGCAAACTCCTTTCCGCTGCTGTTTTTCTGTCTTTTTCTGGGTTGCACCCTGTCGCCGCACCGAACCACAGGAACACTCGGTTCTTCTATCTCTGCCTTCGCTCTCTCCCCAGCCGCCAGAGCAGCCCCCCTATCACCAAGGTCACCCGCGGCACCAGGTAGCATCCCAAGGCGGCCGCCAGATAGATGCCCCAGCCGGTGGCGTTAGGGCGCTGGAAGCGGGGAAAGAGGAGAACAAAGAGAACAACGCCCACGGCAACACTGATGATACGGCCAGGGGTGAGGACGTCGGCCAAGGTTTTGTGGTCGGGGATCACATCCTCCAACACGGTCACATGGTTGGCATAAGCCAAAGCACGGGCGTTTCGCGTCAAGTGGCTGTTGGTGACCACCATGGCACGCTGACAGCCGTACATTGCCATGCCGGCCACCGCTTCCTGGACGGCAGCGCCGGAGACGGGTTTGGTGTAATATTTACACTGGACAGCGTAAGAAACCCCGTGTTTTTTGGCCACCAGATCCACCCCCATATCCCCAGTTTTTCCGGTCTGTATGACCTTTTTATAGCCGTTTTTGTATAGGTACTGAGCCACATAGTGCTCATACCCTGCCCCGTCCATCTCTCCGTGGACAAACTCCACGCCTGTGATCTTGCTGGCCAGGTTCAGGCACCTGCGCCCCAGCCAGGCCACCAGCCGGAAAGGCGCACGCAAGATCCTCCACACCCTTTTCATCCCAGCAGAATCCTTCCCACTTCCGCCGGATCGGCGGCAAGCCAATCGGCCTTGGCCGACTCCAATTCCTCCCGTGTGCCGTAGCCCCCATAGAGGATCCCGATGCAGCGCAAGCCATTTTTATGGGCGCCCAGTACATCCAGGTTCCGATCACCCACCATGACCGCCTGAGACAGGTCGGTGAGGTGGAGGGCTTGGATGGCGTCCTGAATGATGAGGGCTTTCTCATTCCGAGTCTCGTCCATGCTGCCGCCGCAGACCAGGTCGAAGTACTGCCGCAGGGCAAAGTGCTCCAGCACCCGCTCTGCCAGTTGGTAAGGTTTGGAGGTCGCCACCGCCAAGGTCTTCCCCGCCGCCTTCAGGTCATGGAGCAGCTCTGGGATGCCATCGTAAGGGCGGTTGTTGTAGATGCCCTTGTGGTTGTAATCCTCCCGAAAATAGGCGATGGCCTGCTGACACTGCTGAGGGGTATAGCCGTACAGGCTGTGGAAAGAGACGGTCAAGGGCGGGCCGATGAAGGTACGGCGCACCTTTTCCACGTCCGGCTCCGGCCGTCCCATCCGCTCCAAGGCGTAGAGAACGGAATGGATGATACCGGGGCCGGAATCCGTGAGGGTGCCGTCTAAGTCAAAAAAAATGTGCTGTGCCATGACATGATAATTCCTTTCTATTTCATAAATCCAACGCCTTCTGTCCATACTGATTTTATGCCATTCAGGAGGTTTTGTAAATGGAATACGCCCATGTTATTTTGGCTTCTCTGTTCTCCATCCTCGCCCTCTTTCTCATCACCAAGCTGCTGGGCTGCCGGCAGATGAACCAGCTTTCTATGTTCGACTATATCAACGGCATTACCATCGGCTCCATCGCCGCCGAGCTGGCTGCATCCTGGGGAAAGGAATTCTGGCAGTGGGCCATTGCCCTGGTCATTTACGGCCTGGCCACCTTCCTGCTCTCCCTGGCCACGGATCGCTCCATCCAAGCGCGGCGGCTCATCACTGGAACGCCCATTCGACTGTATGAAAACGGGCAGCTGCTGGATCAGAATTTCCGCCGTGCCAAGCTAGATTTGAACGAGTTCTTGATGCAGTGCCGCCTAGCCGGATACTTCGACCTGTCCCAGCTGGAGGCAGTGCTCTTTGAACCCAATGGGATGCTCAGCATCCTCCCTGCCAGTCCTTACCGCCCCGCCACCCCCTTTGACCTAGATCGAGCGGTGGAGCAGAGCACCCTTCTGGTGAATGTCATTCTGGACGGCAAGGTGATGGAGGAAAATCTGACGGGAACGGGCAAAGATCGTCCCTGGCTGGAACACATACTGGCCGCCCAAGGCTGTCAGGCAGCGGATGTGTTCCTGGCTCTGTATGACCCTACGACAGAGGCCGTGCAGGTCTACCGCCGGAGCGGCGGGAAAGAGGAGGACAAATTGGAATAAGGGAATCCCCAAAAAAATACCGGCAGCAGAAACCGCTGCCGGTATGATTTATTTGGGACAAGTTTGGATGTGCGTCAGAAAACCTCAGTCTTCGTCCTCTGCTTTCTTCAGCTTCATCAGCAGCTGACCGGCAACCACACTGTCGCCTGCTTCCACCTTGATGTCGCTGACAACGCCATCTGCACGGGCGACCACGCTGGTCTCCATCTTCATGGCTTCGATGATGAGCAGGACGTCGTTTTCCTTCACTGCATCGCCCTTCTTCACCAGCACCTTGCTGACTGCGCCGGGGATGGAAGCACCGACCTGCATCACATCGTCAGGATCGGCCTTTTCCACTGCGTGGACGGAAGCCTTGGCGTGCTTATCCTGGACGTTGATCTCACGGCGCATACCGTTCAGCTCGAACTGAACCACACGGGTGCCGTCTTCGTTGGCATCGCCCAGACCCAGGTACTTGATGACCAGCGTCTTGCCGTCTTCGATGTTGACGCGGTTGGTCTCGCCCACTGCCAGGCCGTGGAAGTACACATGGCTGCCCAAACGGGTGATGTAGCCGTATTCCGCACGGTTCTTGAAGTAGTCCTCCAGCACCTTCGGATAGGTCAGCCAGGAAATGACGTCACGCTCAGAAGGTTCATAGCCGCAGACCTTGCGCAGGTGTTCCTTAGCAGCCTCGAAGTCAGCGGGAGGCAGCAGGGCGCCGGGACGGACGGAGATGGGTTCTTCGCCCTTCAGGACGATCTTTTGCAGATCCTTGGGGAAGCCCCATGCAGGCTGACCCATCATGCCCTTGAAGTAGCTGACAACGGAGTCAGGATAGCTCAGAGCTGCGCCCTTTTCCACGATGTTTTCGGGGGTCAGGTCGTTCTGCACCATAAAGATGGCCAGGTCGCCCACCATCTTGGAGGAGGGCGTGACCTTGACGATGTCGCCCAGCATATCGTTGACCTTCTTGTACATTTCCTTGACTTCCAGGAAACGGTGCCCCAGGTTCAGGCTCTCCACCTGCGGCTTCAGGTTGGTATACTGACCGCCAGGAATCTCGTAACGATAGATATCGGTGACAGGCGTCTTCAGGTCGGACTCGAAGTCCACATAGCGTTCCCGGACGTCTGCCCAGTAATCGGTCAGCTTCTGCAGATCCATCAGGCTCAGGCCGGTATCCCGTTCCTGTCCTTCCAGAGCGGCGACCACAGCGTTCATAGAGGGCTGGCTGGTCAGGGAGCTCATGGAGGAGATGGCAAGGTCTGCGATGTCCACGCCGGCTTCGGCTGCCATCAGGGTGGTGGCCACCTGGTTGCCGGTGGTGTCGTGGGTGTGCAGGTGGATGGGGATATCCAGAGCGTCCTTCAGGCCGGAGACCAAAACCTTTGCGGAGTAAGGCTTGAGCAGGCCGGACATATCCTTGATGGCGATGGAGTGGCAACCCATCTTTTGCAGTTCCTTGGCCATGTCAACATAGTACTTCAAGGTGTAGTTACGAGAAGTATCGGTGATCTCGCCAGTGTAGCAGATGGTGCCTTCTACGAACTTGTTCTGCTTCAGAGCTTCGTCAATGGCGACTTCCATGCTGGGCAGCCAGTTCAGGGAGTCGAAGATACGGAACACGTCAATGCCGCCCTCGGCGGACAGACGGACGAATTCACGGACGACGTTATCGGGATAGCTGGTGTAGCCCACGGTGTTGGAGCCGCGCAGCAGCATCTGGAAGGGGATATTGGGGATCTCACGACGGAGCCAATCCAGACGTTCCCAGGGAGATTCGTTCAGGAAACGGTATGCCACATCGAAGGTAGCGCCGCCCCACATCTCCAGGGAGAAGCAGTCTGCCAGGATCTTAGCCATAGCCGGTGCGCACTTGACCATATCACGAGTACGCATACGGGTGGCCAGCAGGCTCTGATGGGCGTCACGGCAGGTGGTGTCAGTGACCAGCAGCTTCTTCTGATCCAGCACCCACTTGCTCAGGGCTTCGGGGCCGTTCTGATCCAGGTACTGCTTCAGGCCGGGCTTGGGATCCCCTTCGGGTACGTCAGGGAAGCGGGGCGTCTCATACAGCTTCTGACCTGCGGTGGGGTCATTGACAACGATGTTGCCGATGTATTCCAGCATCTTGTTGGCACGGTTCTGAGACTGGCTGATGGTGAACAGCTCAGGCGTGTCATCAATGAACTTGGTATAGCACTGGCCAGCCTGGAAGACCGGGTTGGACAGGATGTTGCTGACGAAGGAGATGTTGGTCTTGACGCCGCGGATTCTGGTCTCACTCAGGGCACGCAGTGCCTTGCGGCAAGCGCCTTCAAAGGTGTTGTCCAGGGTGGTGATCTTAACCAGCAGGCTGTCGTAGTAGGGAGAGATCTCTGCGCCCACATAGGTGTTGCCTGCGTCCAGACGGATGCCGAAACCGCCGCTGGTACGATAAGCGGTGATCTTACCGGTGTCCGGTGCAAAGTTGTTGGCAGGATCCTCGGTGGTGACACGGCACTGGATGGAGTAGCCACGGGTGGTCACGTCAGCCTGGCTGGAGATGCCAATGGCGGGATCGCTCAGGGGACGGCCTTCCGCAATGAGGATCTGGGAACGAACCAGGTCGATGCCGGTGACCATTTCGGTGACGGTATGTTCCACCTGGATACGGGGGTTCATCTCGATGAAGTAATGGTTGCCCTTGCTGTCCACCAGGAATTCCAGGGTGCCGGCGTTGACGAAGCCAACGGCCTTAGAGATCTTGATGGCGTCTTCATACAGGGCGTTGCGGATGGACTGATCCACAGAGAAAGCGGGGGTGTATTCCACGACCTTCTGATAACGGCGCTGCAAAGAGCAGTCACGCTCGAACAGGTGGACGACATTGCCGTACTGGTCAGCCAGAACCTGGATCTCAATGTGCTTGGGACGTTCCAGGAACTTTTCAATGAAGATGTCTCCGTTGCCGAACGCCTTCAGGGCTTCGCTGTGAACCATGTCATAGGCTGCCACGACTTCTTCGGGCTTGTCGCAGCGACGCATACCACGGCCGCCGCCGCCGGCTGCCGCCTTGAGGATGATGGGGAAGCCAAACTCGATGGCCTTTGCCAGCGCTTCTTCGCCGTCCTTCAGGGGTTCGGTGCTGCCGGGGATGATGGGAACGCCGCAGCTGATGGCGATCTCTTTGGCCTTGAGCTTGTCACCCATCTGCTCCAGAACGTCGGAGGGGGGGCCGATGAAGATGATGCCGTTTGCTTCGCAGGCACGGGCAAAGTCCGCATTTTCCGCCAGGAAGCCGTAGCCGGGATGGATGGCATCGACACCGCGCTTTTTGGCCAGGTCGATGATCAGGTCAATGTTCAGATAGGCGCCAACGGGGCCCAGCTGCTCGCCAATCTGGTACGCCTCATCCGCCTTGGAACGGAAGGAGCTATACACGTCTTCCTTGGAGTACATCGCGACGGTGTGCAGACCCAGGTCAGCACAGGCTCGGAAGATACGGATCGCGATCTCGCCTCGGTTGGCGACCAATACTTTCTTGATTTTCTTCTTACCCATTTGAATCATTTACTCCTTTTACCGACACGCCGAACTCCGCAGACGGCGTGTTGAATAAAAAATTTAGTGGTGCAGATATATTGTACCGCAGAGAAAAGACTTTTGCAATAGTCTATTGCAAACTTTTGCAATCAGCGAGCGCACAAATTGCTTTCATGATTTTGGTCATTTCTGCTCAATCTTATGTTTTCGGCTGGAATGTGAGGAAAAAACGAGGAATCCTTTTCGGTATCCCCTTTTCCTGTCCAAACCGTTCTCTCTGCGCTGACAGATTATGATTGCTTGCCAAAACAGACCTGCAAGCAGTGCGCAGGTCTGTCTGTGGCGGACACCAGGTGCCTCACAGAACCTTGGATAAAAATTCTTGGGTTCTGGGATTTTTCGGGTTAGAGAATAGCTCCTGTGGGGTTCCCTGCTCCAGGATGCCGCCGCCGTCCATGAACAGGACACGGGTGGCCACCTCGCGGGCAAAGCCCATCTCATGGGTGACCACGGCCATGGTCATACCAGCCGCTGCCAGCTCCTTCATGACCTCCAGCACTTCCCCCACCATCTCCGGATCCAGTGCGGAGGTGGGTTCATCAAAGAGCATCATTTTGGGCTTCATCATCAGGGCACGGACGATGGCGATGCGCTGCTACTGGCCGCCGGAGACCTGGCCAGGATAGCTGTCCGCCTTATCTTCCAGACCCACACGGCGCAGCAGGCGCAGCCCTTCCTCCTTGGCTTCCTCCTCCTTCATCATGTGGGTGCGCATGGGCGCCAGCGTCAGGTTGTCCATGATGGTCAGGTGGGGGAACAGGTAAAAGTGCTGAAAGACCATGCCCATCTGCTGACGAATTTGATTGATATTCACGCCCTTGGCGGTGATGTCCTGGCCGTCAAAGATAATCTGACCCTTGGTGGGTTCTTCCAGCAGGTTCATACAGCGCAGGAAGGTGGATTTACCGGAGCCGGAGGGGCCGATGATGACCACTTTCTCCCCGGGCTTGATATGTTCGTTGATGTCGTGGAGCACCTCATGGTCTCCAAAGCTCTTATAGAGATGATTAACGATAATCACTGCTGCGCAGCCTCCTTTCCACTTTGCCCATGATCCACTGGATAAAGAGCACCATGACGAGATAGATCAGCGCCACAGTGAACAGGGGGAAAAGGGCATCGAAGGTGATACCACGGATGATGTCGCCGCCGCGGGTCAGCTCATTCAGGCCGATGTAGCCGCAGATGGACGTCTCTTTCAGCAGGGTGATCATCTCGTTGATCAGGGCGGGCAGGGCGCTTTTCATGGCCTGGGGCAGGATGATGTCCTTCATGGTGGTCACATAGCTCATGCCCAGGGAGCGTCCGGCCTCCATCTGTCCCTTGTCCACGCCCATGATGCCCCCTCGGATGATCTCGGCCACATAGGCGCCGGAGTTGATGCCGAAGGTGATGACGGCAACGGTGATCTTCTGGGCGGAGACCAGGATGACGAAGTTGATGATCAGCAGCTGCACCAAGGTGGGCGTGCCGCGGATAACGGTGATGTAGAGCCGACAGATCGCGTCAGCCAGCTTCAGCAGGAAGTTGCCGGGCGAACGGAACCACTTCGGGCGGGTCTGGTCGTGGGTACAGCGCACCATGGCGATGAGGATCCCCAGGATCAGGCCAACGATCAACGCCAGCAGGGTGACGATGATGGTGATCTTCAGGCCGTCAGTGATGTAAGTCCAACGGTCTTTTTCGATAAAGTCCGCAATAAATTTCTGTTGCACTTCTGCAAACCAAGCACTCAAATGCTCATCCCCTCTTGTTAATCAGATAGGCATAATT
>JABLTN010052963.1_pt1 | contig 12309 bp, 13 predicted proteins | sample 7160141 | NCBI WGS metagenome assembly JABLTN01 (sample SAMN14651226, study PRJNA627086) | human gut metagenome | isolation source: feces | host: Homo sapiens | reverse complement strand
CAGGATCAGACTTAATGGTTAAGGCATATCATGATACATATAAAATGCCAATGAATATAACAAGATGTTCAAATAACTATGGTCCATTCCAATTCTCAGAAAAGTTAATACCATTATTAATAAATAACTGCTTACAACACAAAGATTTACCAGTATACGGTGATGGATTAAATATAAGAGATTGGTTATTTGTTGAAGATCATGCTAAGGCAATTGATATGGTTATTAACAACGGAAGAGTGGGAGAAGTTTACAACGTTGGAGGACACAACGAAAGAACTAATATCCAAATAGTTAAGACTGTTATTGAATATTTAAATGAAAATGTTGATAAGGAAATAACAGAAACTTTAATTAAGTATGTTGAAGATAGAAAAGGTCACGATAGAAGATATGGAATAGATCCAACAAAGATAAAAGAAGAACTAGGATGGTATCCAGAAACTACTTTTGAAGTTGGTATAAAGAAGACTATTCAATGGTACTTAGACAACCAAGAATGGATGAAAAACGTTACTTCAGGTGAATATCAAAGTTACTATGAGAGGATGTATAAATAGTGAGTAAAGATATTAGAAATGTTTTTATTATTGGATCAAAGGGAATACCAGCTAATTACGGAGGATTTGAAACTTTTGTTGAAAAATTAACTGAAAAACAAGTAAATAAAAGTATTAAATATCATGTTGCTTGTTTAAGTGATAATAACAATGAGTTTGAGCATAATGGAGCAAGATGTTTTAATGTTAAGGTACCTAATATAGGAGCAGCAAAAGCGGTATATTATGATATTGTAGCATTAAAAGAATGTATTAAATACATAAAGAAAAATAATATAAAAAATCCTATAGTATATATACTTGCCTGCAGAATAGGGCCTTTTATTGGATATTATAAAAAGCAATTAAAAAAAATAGGAGGAACATTATTTGTTAATCCTGATGGTCATGAATGGAAAAGAGCTAAGTGGAATGCAGCTATAAGACAGTATTGGAAAGTATCTGAAAGATTAATGGTTAAACATGCTGATTTGTTAATATGCGATTCTATAAATATTGAAAAGTATATAAAAGAAGATTATAAAAAATATAACCCTAAAACTACTTTTATTGCTTATGGGGCAGATATAGAAAAGTCTAAATTATCAGATAATGATGAAACTTTACTTAAGTGGTATAAGGAAAAGCGTGTTAAAGCAAAAGAATATTATTTAGTTGTTGGTAGATTTGTGCCAGAAAATAATTATGAGACTATGATAACTGAATTTATGAAATCTAATACTACAAAAGATTTTGTTTTAATAACTAATGTTGAACAAAATAAGTTTTATGAACAATTAAGGAAGAAGACGAGCTTTGATAAGGATTCAAGAATAAAGTTTGTTGGAACGGTTTATGATCAAGAGTTATTAAAAAAAATTAGAGAAAATGCTTATGGATATTTCCATGGACATGAAGTTGGAGGAACTAACCCATCTTTATTAGAAGCTTTGGCAACAACTGATTTAAATATATTATTAGATGTTGGATTTAATAGAGAAGTTGGTATGGATGGTGCTTTATATTTTAATAAAGAGGAAGGTAGTTTGTCTAAATTGATTGATAATGAATTAGATGATAAGGTTATATTAAACTTGGGAATAAAAGCTAAAGATAGAATTGTAGAAGATTATAGTTGGATTAACATAGTTGATAAGTATGAAAAGTTAATATTAAGTTAATGAATAATATTGAAACTAGGATTTAAAAATTATATAGTTAGCATTATATAATGATATGTGATTATATATTTGAAGATAAAATAATAGATTTAGAGGAGTTTGAATATGAAAAATAATATTAAGGTGCTCCAAACAGAAGAATTAAAGGTAATGAAAATAATTAAAGAAATATGCGAAAAGGAAAATATAAGGTATTTTATGATAGGAGGAACACTTTTAGGAGCAATTCGTCATAGTGGATTTATTCCATGGGATGATGATGTTGATCTTGCTATGCCAAGAAAAGATTATGAAAGGTTTTTAGAGGTTTCTAATAAATATCTTCCTAGTAATATCTTTGTTCAAAACTTTAGAACTGATGATAAATATCGTTATTATATTACAAGAGTTTTAAATAAAAATATTCTTGTTGAAGAAAAGCGTTTTATAGGTGTAGATACGCCACAAGCATATGCATCGGTAGATATTTTTCCAATTGATGGTTCACCTAATATAAAGTTTTTTAGAAATATTCATTATTTTAGAGTAATGATAAGAAGGTTTTTAATGTCGTTATGTTATAGGGATACCATTGATAAAGAAAGAAAACGATCTAAGATGGAAAATTTACTTCTAAATATTTTAATAAAAATACCATTTGAACGTATTATATCTCCAAATAAAATTAAGGAAAGTTTAGATAAACTATTAAAGAAGTATGGTATGGAGAATTCTTTATATTCAGGCACAATTATGGGAGCCTATAGAATAAGAGAGATGGTTCCAACAGTTATGTTTGGAAATCCTAAATTGTATAAATTTGAAGATGATACTTTTTATGGACCAGAGTTAGTTGATGATTATCTTAAACACATGTACGGTAATTATATGAAATTACCACCAAAAGAGCAACAAAAGACTCATTATACTAATATTACAATAGTTGAGCAATAGTTTATAAAAATAATTATAAGGGGAATATAGAGATGAAAAGAGTAATTACTTATGGTACGTTTGATTTGTTACATTATGGACATATTAATTTATTAAGAAGAGCTAAGGCATTAGGAGATTATCTTATTGTAGTAATTTCTACAGATGAATTTAATTGGGATGAAAAAAAGAAAAAGTGTTATTTTAGTTATGAACAACGTAAACAATTAGTTGAAGCTATAAGATATGTTGATTTAGTAATTCCAGAAACTTGTTGGGAACAAAAGAAAACAGATGTACATAAATATCATATTGATACATTTGTTATGGGAGATGATTGGAAGGGAAAATTTGATTATTTGAGAGAAGAAGGTGTTGATGTAGTATATTTATCTCGTACACCAGAAATCAGTACTACTCAAATAAAAAAGGACTTAAGTATATAATAATTAGGATAAGATTATGAGTGATTTAAAAAAAATTTTTAAAAAAGTAAATGGTTTTTCGGTAATTAAAAACTATATAAGAGCTAGAGTTATAGGTACAGCTATAGGAGAACTTTTTTTATTAGGAACATCAAAAAAAGCATTAGAGATTTTAAGGTTATCAACTCAGCTTAAAATAAAAAATAAATTAAAGAAAAAGTATGATTATGTTTTAGAGAAGTGTGATAAAGATTTATATGTAAACTTAGAGAGAAGAAGAAGTAACAAAGTTTGGGTATGTTGGCTACAGGGGATGGATAATGCGCCATATATTGTTAAGAAATGCTATAAATCATTGCAGGAAAATTTAATAGATAGAAATATTATTGTAATAACTTCTGATAATTTTGAAGATTATGTTCAATTTCCACAATATATTATTAAAAAGTGGAAAGCTGGAATTATAACCAATACTCATTTTTCAGATTTATTAAGATTAGAGTTGCTTATAAAGTATGGAGGAACGTGGATTGATTCAACAGTGCTATGCACGGGAGGAAATATACCAAAGTATATTTTAGATTCAGACTTGTTTTTTTATCAGATTTTAAAACCAGGACGAGATGGGCATGCAATAACAATTTCAAGCTGGCTTTTAACAGCCTGTACAAATAATAAAGTTTTATTAATAACAAGAGAATTATTATATGAATATTGGAGAAACGAAACATCATTAAAGGATTACTTTTTATTTCACATTTTTATGGATATAGTTTTGGAGAGGTATCCAGAAGAATACAAAAAAGTTATTAAAATGTGTAATTCAATTCCACATATATTATTATTAGATTTATTTAATGAGTTTAATAAAGAATTCTATGAAGAGTTGAAAAAGTTAACAAACTTTCATAAGTTAACTTATAAATTAGATGAATCTCTAAAAGAAAAAGAAAATACATACTATGATGTTATAATAAAAAAAGAATATATATAGAAGTTTAATTTAGATTAATAAAAATAAAATAATATATGTTCATAATAAAATAGAAAGGACATATACAAATGAAGGTAAATAAAAAAAAATTAAATATTAATTTTTATGTAATTTTCTTTGTTATATTAATACAGGTATTAATATTTCAAAATTTATTACAACAGTATATTCCTATATTAAGATATATAGATGAAATACTCGCTATTGTTTTAGCACTGAAGTATTGTTTTAATACTATATTAAAAAAGAAAATTACAATAAGAGAGTTTATTTTATTTGTATTTTGTATAGTAATAACATTTATGGGATTGTTAGCTAACTACAAATATAATATTCAACCAAATAAAGTTGCAGTTTATTCCGATATAGTTTCAATTTTCAAATTTTATATGGTTTATATTGGATTAAAAAATATAAGTAGCAGATTTTATAATACAATTAATATTAAAAGCATTATTAACATAAGTGCTTTTTTCGCAAAAATTTATTTAATTACATTGTCGATATTCGCTATAATAAATTTATTTATAAATATTAATATGCATTATGAGATTAGATACGGTTTACGAGCCTTTTCCTTTATTTATGGTGGAGCTGGGCATATAGTTAATCATAGTTCATATTTATTGATTATATTATGTATTCAAAGTGGTTTTTTCCCTAAAAATAATAATTTAATTTTTATAATTATATCATTATTGCTTATGATATCAACATTAAGGGCAAGAGCGTTTGTGTTAGTAGTAATATTTATTATTTTATATTATTATTTATTAATACGAAAGAAAAATAAATTGACTTTTGAAGTTCCGATAATTTTAAGTAGTATACTAGTAAGTGGATATTCTCAATTTGAGCATTATTTTTTAAGTGGTGAGACTCCTAGATCAAGATTTGTTAATGCTGCAATTGAATTAATTAAGGAATATTTTCCTTTAGGAACTGGATTTGGGACGTTTGGTTCTTCGGCAGCAGCTGATTATTATTCACCTCTATATTATAGATTTGGTTTTCATTTAAAATATGCTATGGGACCATCAGATCCGATGTATTTAAATGATAATTATTTTCCTATGATATTTGGTCAACTAGGGTTAATTGCTGGATGTATGTTTATGGTGTTTATATTTATAGTTTTTAGAGATATTTGGTATAGATTTAAAAATAGTGGTCAGATAAGTAGATTGGTCTGTTTATTCTATATTTTTGATACAGTTTTTTCTTCTGTTCAATCGTCATATTTAGCACATTATTCAGTTGTTACTTTAACTTTTATTACAATTTTCTTAGGAGGAGCATTAAAAAATAAGGAGGATTAAATGATAATTGATATTATTGGATTACCAGGTAGTGGAAAGTCTTTTTTAGCTGAAGAAATAGCTGAAGACTTAAACAGAAGAAATATAGATAATATTAATGTATTAAGATACGAAAGATATACTTTTAAAGGTAAATTAATAAATAGAATTAAAAAAGAGTTTATAAAAAAATTTAGATATACAAATAGAATAAGAGAAGAACTTTGTATAATTCTTAAAGATGAATTGTATTTAAAAAGTATATATAACAAAGATAGAAATATAGATTATTATATTGATTATATAGCTATTTCAATTTATCGCTATTCTAAATTAATGAGAAGAAAAAAAGTGTATATTTTTGATGAAGGAATTTATCATGCACTTGCTACTTTATGTATGGACTATAATATAAGTAATGATATATTTTTAAATTTACTTTTATTTTGTAAGAGTAAATTAGGCGAAAATAATATAATATATAATAAGATTTCAGTTAAAGATTGTTTACAATCAATCAAACAGAGAAATAGAAAGCAGTGTGATATTGATGAGTTATCAGATGAAATGACATATCAAATGTTAAGAGCATATGAGAACTATTTTATGTTAATAGAAAAAGAAATTAATATTATATCTGTTTCAAGAAATGAATCTAGTGCTGAAAAAATAAGAAAAATAAGCTCAGTTTATGTTAGGAGGAATTAAGTAAGTATGGTATGTTTTGTTATACTTCATTATATGGCTTTTGAAGAAACTAAATCCTGTGTTAACTCTATATTAAATAATGTTGAAGGCGAAAAAAAAATTATAATAGTTGATAACGCTTCTTCAAATTTAAGTGGAGAAGCATTGACAGAATACTATAAAAATTATAAAAATGTGGACATTATAATAAGTGATAAAAATTTAGGATTTGCAAATGGAAATAATGTTGGGTATAGGTATGCTAAAGATAAATATTCTCCAGATTTTATAGTTGTTATGAATAATGATATGGAAATTTTACAGTCTAATTTTATTGATGAGATTTATAAAAGCTATGAGAAGTATAAATATTATATTATGGGGCCAGATATTTATTCTACTAAGAAAAAATATCATCAAAATCCTCAAGCAGAAAATAATTATACTTTAAAGGAATTAAAGTATAAAAGAAAAGTTTTACTTATTAAGAATAATATGAGATTTTTATATAAAATTAAATGGGGTATTTTAAGTAAGATAAAAAATAAAAATAATAATTATAAAGAAGTTGTTGAAAGAAAGAACTTTGTTGATAGAGTTATAAAGAATAAACCTCTTCATGGATCTTGTTATGTATTTTCAAAAGATTTTATTAATTGTAAAAATGAGTGTTTTTATAATAAAACATTCATGTATATGGAATCATACATATTACACTATCAAGCAATGAGAGATAATATGTTAATGATATATTATCCTAATATTAAAATATATCATCATGAAGATGTATCTACTGATTATACATATGACAATAGATATAAGAAAGCTATCTTTTCGATAAAATGTTTATTAGAATCTTGTAATGCTTATATTAGTTTAATTGAAGATGACAAAAATAAATAATTATAAGGAAGTTATATTATAGATGAACAATAATACAGTAAGTGTAAAAAAGAATTATATATATAATTTAATATATCAATTATTTGCTTTTATTGTACCAGTAATAACTACTCCATATATATCTAGAGTTTTAAGTGCTGATGGAGTAGGAGCGGTTAGTTATACTACTTCTGTTGTCACATATTTTGTGTTATTTGGGAATTTAGGAATAGCCACATATGGACAATTACAAATAGCTAAAAGACGTGATGATAAATATAAGGTTTCTCAATTATTTTGGGGAATATTTATTGCTAGATTTATAACTATGAGTTTGAGCTCTATAGTATATGTTATTTATATTATGCAATCGAATGAATATAAATATTTATATATTGTGTTATTATCGCAAATAGTTGCAGCAGCCATTGATATTTCTTGGTTTTTACAAGGGTTAGAGCAATTCAAGAAAATAGTAATAAGGAATAGTTTTATTAAAATTATAAGTGTTTTTTTAATTTTTACATTAGTAAAAAAGGAAAGTGATATTTATTTATACGCATTAATAATAAATATCTCAACTTTAATTGGAAATTTATCAATATGGGTATTTTTAAAGAAGTATATTCAATTAATAAAATTAAGAGATATAGAAATTATAAAGCATTTAAAATTAAGTCTAGTATATTTTATTCCTGCTATAGCAACATCTATTTATACAGTTTTAGATAAAAGTATGATAGGAGTAATTACTCACTCAACATACGAAAATGGATGTTATGAACAAGCCCATAAAATAGAACAAATGGCAGTAACTGTTGTTACGTCGTTGAGTATAGTAACTTTACCACGAATGACATATTTATTTAAATACAATAAGCTAGATGAAATGAAGAAGCAATTAATCAAATCATTGAGGTTTATATTATTTATATCAGTTCCTATGGCATTAGGATTAATAAGTATTTCAAGCAATTTTATACCATGGTTTTTAGGAAATGGTTACGAAAAAGGAACTATATTAATTAGAATTTTTAGTTTCTTAATAATCATAGTTGGATTAAATAACGCAATTGGAAAACAAGTACTGATGGCTATAGGAAGACAAAAAGAGTATAATGTTTCAGTTATTATTGGAGCTATAGCAAATATATTAATAAATTTAATACTTATACCCTTATTTGATTCAGTAGGAGCAGCAATTGCTTCTGTTTCAGCAGAATTAATTATCTTATTGATATTTATTTACTACAGTAGGGATTTTATAAGGATAAGAGACATAATTTTAATGTCTACAAATTATGTAATGTCAGCTTTGGTGATGATGTTACTAATATATTTAAGTTGTAATTACATATCAGCTAACTTTATGAGTTTGAGTTTACAAGTTGGTTGTGGATTTTTAATTTATATTGGAGTACTTTTTATTTTGAAAGATGAATTCATTAAAGAGGCTTTATATGTTCTTAAAAATAAAGTTAAAAAGAATTGATTATAGAAATTATTATTATAAATTTTGTCTTATGTCAATTGTCAATATTTTGGACACAAAAAGTCAAATTTTTTTATGTTGCACTTCTAGCTAATAATTCACATTGATCTGAAGTCATGTAATTAATAGAAGTGTGTAGCCTTTTTCTGTTATACCAATCTTCAATATATTTAAAAATGGTCATATTAGCTTCTTCTAAGGTAGGGTATGTATTTTTATATATGTAAGCGTCAAAAATTAAGCAACTAGATTTTATAAACTTTTCATTAATAAATTATTTCATAATATTATCTTTGGAGGTTTAATTATGGATGGAAAATTAAGTAATTCAGATTGGGCGGAATATGTAAAAAAATTTAATAAATATAATGGAGAAATAACTGTAAAAGATTTTTGTATTCAAAATAATATTATAAAAAGTCAATTTTATTATTATAAAAAGCGTTTAGATGCAGGAAATATAGAAACATAAGAATCTATTTTTTATCAAATTAATTTAAATAATAGCGGTACTAATATTAATGCTTCTTTAATAAAAGAAATTAAAATTAATATAGGAAATGCTACTATAATAATTCCAGTTAGTGAAACTACTTTAATATATTCAATAATTAAGGAGCTAGCTAACAAATGTTAAATATAGATAAGATAGAAAAGGTTTATCTTGCCTGCGGCTACACAGACTTAAGAAAAAGTATTGAGGGATTGGTTATGATGGTTTAAAATCAATTAAAAATAGATCTTTTTGAAAAAGCTTTATTTGTTTTTTGCAATAAGCAGATGGATAAATTAAAAATTCTTCACTTTGTCGAAGGGTTTTGCTTTATAACACCGTTTGGAATCTAATAGATTAAAATGGCCAATAACAACTGAAGAAGCATAAAAAGTAAATATAGAAGAATTACGTTGGATTTTAAAAGGTTATGAAGTAAGAATAAATTCTAAATTTAAACCAGTAAAAGCAATTATTATTATTATTATTAGAGTAAATAGATTTTTACCCTTGAAAGCTAGTGTTTTCAAGGGTTTCATGCTACAATAAAAGTATAAATTATAGATAAAGAGGTAATTAGGAATCACGAAATTTTAACTAATGGTCTTGATGAATCTACTAAAGAATTAATTAGTAAAGTTGAATTAATGAAAAAAGAAATTAACAAAAAAGATTAACAATTAAAATCGAAAGAAGAATAAAATAATAATCATAAAAAAGAGATAGACTAACTTAAAAAGGAAATAGAATTTTTAAATGTAATTATCTCTAATAAAAATAGAAGGATATTTGGAACATCTAGTGAATAAATAGATGTTAATCAATTATCTCTCTTTAACGAGGCTGAAAAATTTAGTGATTCTAAAATTGAAGAACCTACTTTAGAAGAAACTACATATAAAAGATCTAAAAAAGTAATTATACTGGTAAAAAAGATAGTATTGCTAACTTAGAAAATCTAACGAATTAATTGCCCATGCTATTATTCTTAAATACAAATACGCAATGCCTTTATATAGACAAGAAAGTTCTTTGGTATGATGGGGGTAACTCTTTCAAGACAGACACTTTGTAACTAGACTATGTTGGCAGCGGATGCTTTAGTGCCAATATACAATCGCATGAAGAAAGAGCTTCTTAATAGAAAGTATATACAAGCTGATGGAACAACTCTAAAAGTAATTAATGACAATGGTAAAGATTCTAAGTCAAGAAATATATGTGGTTATATATGAGCAATATGGATTCTAGACCAATAATTTTATATGATTATCAGAATACTAGATCGAGCTCTTGTCCTAAAAACTTTTTAGGAAATTTCAAGGCTTTCTTCAAACTGATGGTTATAATGGTTACAACTCCGTTAGTGGAGCTATAAGATTATATTGTTTGCTCATATAAGGAGATATTTCTATGATGTAATCGTAGACTTAGATAAAGAAAACCTAAAAAATTCTAGAGTAATAATAGGGGTTAATTATTGTTTTCAAATTTATAAATTTGAAAAAGAACTTGGAGAAACTTATTCAAGTGATGATAATTACTATGATATCAGATTTAAAATAAGAGCTGAAGAATTAGCTCCAATTATAGATAACTTTATTGAATATGTTGAAAGAAAAATAAAAGATGTTCTTCCAAGAAGTCCATTAGGTAAAGCACTTGAATATGCTAAAAGCATTTACCAGGATTAAAAAATGTATTACTAGATGGTTGTCTAGAAGTTGATAACAATGCTGCGGAGTGTGAAATTAAGCCTTTTGTAATAGTTGAAAAAATTTATTATTTGCTAATACAGCAAAAGAAGCAACAGCTAGTGCTAACATTTATAGTATTGTTGAAATTGCCAAGGCTAATAATTTAGTTGTTGAAAGGTATTTAACTTATTTATTTGAGAATCTATCAAATATAGATATTTTCGATAGCGAAGCTCTTGAGAATCTTATGCATTGGTCTGATAAGATTCCTGAAAATTAAAGATAAGAAATAAAATTAATCCTAGTAAAGCGTTCATTCATTATAGCTTTACTAGGATATTTTACTGCTATTTTTAATATTATAAAAGTCGCTAAAACTTTTACGCTTACTTATTAACTTTTATGGAAGAAGAGGCTATGTATGCATATGACTTTGAAGGAACAAGATATGATGTTGGAGATAAATTGGGATTCTTAAAAGCAACAGTAGAATATGCTTTAAGAAAAGAAGAGTTAAGAGATGAATTTATAGAGTATTTAAGAACTGTAATCTAAATAAAATACTTTAAGAGTAACTATACTATGAGGACTGTTGGAAGAATTGATATTACACAATTCTTTCAACAGTCCTTTAAATCTTAAAATAGTTATTCATAAAGGAAAGACTGAAGTTTTTCTCTTGTAGTTTCTGTATCTATTATCATATGATACATGTCTGTCCATTCAGTATAGTGATCGCCATCTTCAGGAAATCTTCCTTGGTTAATAGAGGCAGAGTTCATAGATAAAAGAGTTGATCCTATAGAAATGATTTCACTGTCAGTAAGGTTTGTTGAAACAAGTCCTAAAATTTCATTACTTAAAGATAATCCTTCAGTTAATGATATATTTTTAAATTTATTAAATAGTGCATTTATAACAGTTCTATGACGTTCAGTTCTTTTATAATCACCACCAGATGTATATCTTATTCTACAGTATGCTGCAACTTGGGTACCATTTAAAAGTTGAGTTCCAGTGGTAGTTATATGTTCTGTAGATGTATTATTTTCTGAATCTATATTATCAATATAATTATTTATATAGTTTAATTCATCACTATAAATATTAAGTTCTAAACCACCTAGCTTGTCTATTATTATAGGAAGAGTGTGGAGATTAACTTGGGCAAATTTATCTATAGCCAAGCCAAAATTATAATTTATAGTTTTAAGTAAGAGTTCTGCACCACCATCATTTAATGTATAGTTTAAATTTGACATTCCACCATCAGGAAGATCAAGATACATATCTCTCATCAAAGAACATAAATTTATTTCATTTGTTTTTTTATTAATGGATAAAAGCATAGTTACATCAGCTGCACCATTATTATTACTATAATCAGCACCTAGTAAAGCCATTGTAATAACTTCATCGCTATTTTCTGGAACAGTTCCTTTAGAAACTTCAGTAATAGAAGATCTATCAATATCAATACGTTCAACTTTAGAACTAAGTGTTTTTATAAAAGCAAATATTGATAAAGTTATTAAAATAATTGCAATAGATGAGAGTAATAAGATTTTCTTTAATTTTTTCATAATGTATGAACCTCTTTCGTTATAGTGTTTAAATAAAAAATGATGAATCAAAGAGTACTTTGACACATCATTTTATTTTTATTGAGGTAACTGATCATTAAATATATAATTCATAACTTGAGTTCT
>JABLTN010025763.1_pt1 | contig 12316 bp, 11 predicted proteins | sample 7160141 | NCBI WGS metagenome assembly JABLTN01 (sample SAMN14651226, study PRJNA627086) | human gut metagenome | isolation source: feces | host: Homo sapiens | reverse complement strand
TATAATTACTTTTTCATTGTGGTATTTATTTAGACAATCGCTTAGAAATTTTAATGATGTAATATATAATGACATATCCTTATCATTATTTACAATTTTCATAAAATGTTCTTTTTCAGTTTTTAATAAGTCACTTTCTATTATATATTTATGCCTTTTAAATTCATTTGAAATTTCTTCCCTAATACATTGAAATGCTAAGTCCAAACTTCCTTGCTTTGCCGATTTAAGAGAAAGATTAATTACAGGATACTTACCCATATACTTAGTATATTTTTCACTTTCTCCCTTAATATTTAATCCTTCAAAAAGATAAGAGTTATCTATTTTCTCTCCAGTAAATTCATCTCTTCTATCTTCAAAATAATATTGAAGCATACTCATATTCAATGTTTTACCAAACCTTCTTGGTCTAGTAAATAGATTTACTGCAGCTTTATTATCTAATAAATCCTTTATAAGAAGAGTTTTATCAACAAAATAATATCCCCTTGTTATTAACATTTCAAAATTATCTATTCCTATTGGAAGTGGTTTTTGCTCCATTTTGCCTTACCTCCACTTTCTTTCTTACCTTTATTATATCCTAAGTTTTATGTTGATTAAACAATAAGTTGAAATTATTTGGACTGTTATTTAAAATATAATTTAATGGAATAGCGAGTAATCCTTATATTTAAAAATTTATGATTTAAAGTTTACTTATATATGTAATATCCCCTATCCATTTTTCGTTAATAGAAGTAGTAGTAAAATCCTTTTTCAAAACGTTATCCAAAACCTTCTGCTACCTTTTTATTTGAATGAGGTTTGTATTTTTTTACAGTTATTGCACAAATGCAAGTTCAGTAATTCGTTTTGGCTAAAACCCGCCTTTGGTGTAATATTTCATTTTCCTCTTTAATTCTTGCCATTTCTTTTTTTAAAGCTTTAACTTCCTTTAATGGCATAACTTCATTATCATCTACTTTAATTTCTATTACGTCTTTAATCCAGCCATTAATTGTGATTCTGCAATGCCATATTCGCTGCTTAGCTCTGCTAAGCTCATTCCTGATTTAAATAACTCTACTATCATATCATTATATTCTTGATCGTATCTTCTGCCCTTTCCCATAATAGACACATCTTTTCTTAACTAAATATTATTTTACTTAGTTCGTCTTAATGTGTACACTACTTTATACTAACACCAATATGTATTTCTATATATTTCTTTCTTTTTTATTGATGAATGGAAAGCTTCTATACCCGCATTAGAATATGGACAACCTTTTTTTACTAAACGATTGTATAATGCTAAATTCTTTGCATATCTCCTTTAAATCATTACTAGTGTATTGAGAGCCTAAATCACTATGAAATATTAATCTCATAACTAATTCACCTCATAAACTTATTGTACACAAAAAGAACCTATATAGATAAGCTCTCTTTTATAAGTGTCTATCTTATAGGTTCCATTTTACTTGCTACTTAACTATTTTTTATATTTGACCTTAACATAGGATCCACTTTACTTTATATATATCAGTATTTAAAGCTTTATAAATAATCATCTTGTATCATAATCATTTTTTTAGGTGATAAACAAACTGCAATCCCCCCATCTGGATCATTTTTGTCATCACAAAGTAAAGCATATGATCCATCTCTATTTATTAATAAAGTTTTTGGCAAATATTGAGTTTCAGCAGTATCAGAATAATCTTTTAATAACTTTTCAATTACTTGAGCTTTACTTTTCTTTGATTCACTATATTCAATATATGCTTTTTCTTGTTGCTTAGTAATTCCATCTTTTTCAAAGTAAGCTTGTAATTTTAAAGTTATATTATATTCTTTACCAAATAAATTAATATGATCTTGTGTTTTCCATCCTACATTAAATTTTATTTCTCCAAATATATCATGCAACATCTTTTTATACTCCTTTCTTAACCTCTGATATTCCACCACTATGAGACATATTATTATGCACAATACTAGGTACCTTTTGTATTGTTTTCATGTCCTTACATTCATGCCATGTATACTTATTTTCCTTTCTCCATTCCTTTACTTCTTTAGGTGAACATCCACGTTGCTTTGAAAGTTCTATATCTGCCTTATCAAAATTATCATCTCTATTATCAGAAAAATCTTCAATTTCAACATCACCTTTACTAATACTACTAAAATCAGGTTCTCCATCTTTATACTCTATTCCATCTATATCATAATCCTTTAAAATATCTCTCCAGGATTTTTCTTCTGGATTTGACTTTTTAGGAATATAAACTTCATTAGGAATCCATTTTGAGTTACCACGTTTACCTGTCCAATCACCATTTTCAATTGGACAATGACTATATATATCACATATAATAGCCAAGGATTTATACTCTAATATAGGGGATTTATTTAAATCAATATTTTTACAACTTTTACCTAAGGGAGAATCTGCAAACTTGTTATGTTGTATTTCTTTAGCATCACTAAATCTTTCCATCATATTCCATAACTCCTTTGAATAAAATTATACCACTTCGTATAAATTTTTTGTCTTGTTTCACTTTCATTTTTTTGTATACTCATATCCTTCATAAAACATTGACTTAATGCAATCATAAGAAATTCTGATGGATCATCAACTAACTCTCTTACAATTTTCCACAACATATCAGTAAGTTCATTATCATCTATAGCAGTAAGCACACAATTCTCTACTTTAGCACGTACCCCTAACATATCAGTTATCCTTCTAGAAAGTCTTCTAAAATTCTCATCTTTCCATATATCAATTTTTTTATTATCCTTAAATTCTAAAATTTGTTCTTCCACAAACTCATAATTTAAAGATGATAATTTTAATAAATCAAGACCATCTTCAATTTCTTCAATCGAAAATTCTAATTTTTCATTTACTCTTCCTTGAAGTAAAAACTTCACAAGCTGAGTTCGAATATTTTTATAATCATTTTTTATAATTACACCTGTAAAATTATAAGCTTTTTCTGAAATATTACATTTGCTAACTTGAACTAATACAGGTTCAACCCAATCATTTTGATATATAGCTGCAACACCTCTTTTTAATTTTGATAATTCATCAATTTGTTCTTCATTAAGTCCTGCTGCATATCCTACTAATTCTCTATCACACTTATCTGGTAATCTTAAAATAATTTTAGTATTAGTATTTCTAATTACAGCCATATCTAATAGGCTTGGTGATTGATCTGCAATTATAAAACCTTCACCATATGTTCTCATTTCTGCAATGGAGTTAGTCAATAATTCAACAGATTTTCCTAAAATATTTGCTGTTTCTGATGACTGTTCTGTAGAGGTCCTCTTTAAAAGATTATGTGCTTCTTCTAATACTGTAATATGAGATAATGGACTATTAATTTTTCCAGATGTCATCCTATATTCATTAAGTTTCATCACTAATAATCCCATGATTAATGATTTTGTCTCAATGGAACCAATACGACTTAAATCAATAATTACATTTTTATCAAATAAATCATCATCTTTTAAATCATCATTACAGAATATTAATCCATTTAATCCATTAGTAAGAGAACGTACACGTGTTAACAAAGCACCAGAATAATCACCTTTACTATCAGCAGAATATTTAGACTCATTAATAATATTATCTATTTGCTCAAGCAAATCAGCAAAATTGGGATATTTATTTCCTTTACTATTTTTAGATGTACCTAAATCCCACCCTACAGCTACATATGCTTTTTCCATTGCCTCTTTTAAAATTGCTGGCATAGCAGCATACATTGGCCAACATACATTAAAGATTTCAACTAATCTATCCAAATGCTCTAATACATGAACTTCTTCGGGAAATCTAAATGGATTAATTCTAAGTAAAGGTGATTTTTTAGGATTTGTTCCATATACATTTACATCAGCAAATTTTCCAAATACATTTTTATATTCACCTTTAGAAGGTTCTACTACAAGAAATGGAATATCATATAAACTTCTTAATTGATTTAAAATTTCATATACCGTATTACTTTTACCAGAACCTGTTGATCCTGTAACAAATGTATGCATAGTTAATGAGTTAATATCTAAATTTACTTCAGTATCAGTTTCACTCCCCATATTAAATACTTTACCAATACAAAAATCTTTAACGTTAAATTTAGAATCATATTGGATAACTTCTTTTCCAAAGTCTGCATGTTCAATAACAGGAAAACCACATACAGATTTTCTTGGTAATCCCATTTGAATTGCTAACTCATTGCTACTAACTAAAGATGATGCTGTTACTGGGATTATTCCAAAGTTAGATGAATATTTGAAAACAGGATGTATAAAGTTGGTAATATATTCACGTAACAATGGTAATTGCTTTTGATTTTTCCTACTCCATAAATTAATTGCTGATGTTTCTACTCCTGATTTTTCTCCCTTCATAAGTGCTTTATATGTTCCAGCAGCCATTTCTGTTGTTTCCTGACTATCTGAAATAAAGTATGATGCACACTCCCACATTCCTATACTTTCACACTCATCAATTCGCTTAAGTTGTAAATCTATCCTTTCAAGTATATTAATTAATGACTTATTTTGGAGTGTTAGTTGCATATTATCAGAAATCCCTTTTGTAATCCCCTTTGTACTGGTTTCATTTTCTGTTGTATTTTCATTGGTAGTATTAGTTTCACCATATGATTCTGAATGATTTATAGAATAACCTTTATTCCTTCCCTCTCCAGTAGTGTTGGATTCTGGTATATAAGAATTAATAGAAGCTTGTCCTGAACCAATCCCACCTGCTACACAAAAACTTGCACCACCAGTAAGTGGAGCTGTAACTAAACTAGCAATACCTAGTGCTGCTGTAGCTAAACATTTAGTCATACTTCCTACTTTATCTGCCTTTGTAGTAGACTTATTTTCAGATGTTCCTTCCGAATAACTTATTCCTCCTTGTTTTGATTTAGTATTAGAATATGATGAACCTTTTGTTACTCCATATGAAAATGCATCTGATATACTCAAAGCTGTATTAGTTCCATAAGACATTTGCATATTTGTGAAAGGAGTTAATTGACTATAAATTGTTTCATAATATTTACGAGTTTCCTCTAATTGATTCATTGGTGTACTTTTTGCCAATATTATAGCTGTATATTCTTGACCTTGCATTGCCAAAACCATTTTCTCTAGTCCTTGTATAAAAGTTTTGTTATCATTAAATTTTTCATCTTTGTTTTTTCCAATGCATGAAACGCTTGCAATATTTCTAGTTGCAATATTTTTTAAGAATTTCTCAGCAACTGGATCAATTAAATCTTCAGTCTTTACGCCAGGAAATTGACCAACTAAGGCATTTTTTAATGTATCTTTTAAGGATTTAGTTGTACGATTATCATCTAATGAACGTACACCCATATAAAAATCTGTCTTTTCCTTGTGACTATCAACAATGATAAATACTCCACAGTTCAAATTCTGAACAGCATTAAAAACAGATGCAAATTTATATGTGGAATATTCATTATTTTGATACACCATTTCAGTAATTTTAAAGATACGAATATCACTTATTTTCTTTAAGTCATCAGCTAAAGGAAAAATTTCTAAATCAGTCAATTGGTATAAATATTTTTTTAAAACAATATCATCAACTAACTTACTAGCTTCATTTAGGCCACTTTCAAGTGATCCATAAGTAGGCATATTTTTCCTTGATTGTTCTTCTACGGTTAAATCTTCTATATATTTTTTTGGTAAATTACTATTTTTTTTAAATCTATCTATATTACTCATAAAACTTCCTCATTTACTATAATAAATGCTGTGATACCACCAATTGCTGCGCCTACCAATGTTCCTCCAACAATTGTAACACTAGCAGCTGATGCCACAACACCACCCACAACTGCACCTGCAACTGTACCAATAGCAGTATAAGTAACTTCTTTTGACCCTAAATAGTTTCCGTTAATTTTATCTTGACGTTTTTGTTCTTCATAACTCATAGGCATACTATTTGTAGAGGAAGTCCTTCTTTCTGTTCTTTGAGGTGCTGTCACTTTAATTGGACGTAAGTATCTTACTACATTCTTCACATGCGAAATACGCTCATGTGAAAAATTGCTTATTAATTTAACCATTTGTTTATCCATATAACTCTCATCCCATTTATCCTTATTTTCTTCAAAAGCTATTCCATCATAACACTCATATAATCCTTTCATTCTTGCTGCTACAGTTTCCATTTCTTTAAATTCTGTAAAAGATGGATCTACTAGAAAACTATCTTTCATCATTATACGAACACGTAGTACATTTCCTGAATTCACAGCATCATTAAAAGCTTTTGTTACTGTCACCTTAATACCTCCTTAAATTTTAAGTATTGATTCGACATCTTGTTTAATCTTTTTAAGCCATTTTAGCTTGCGTTGTGATTCTTTTATACGTTCTGTTGCTCTTTTCTTGTCTGTTGCAAAATTCTCAAGTTCTGAAAGTTTTTCTTTTAAAACTGAATCTAAATGATTAAATTCCTCATCAAATGAATTTATAATCTTATTAGATTGATTTAATACATAAGCAGATACACTTACATTATTTGCATATACTGCTTCTTGAACACCGCTAAGATATTCCTGAGCAAGCTCTGATGCATTTACATATTTAACTGTTTTATATTTATTTCTATAATATCCTTTTTCTTGGAATAATGTCCAAGGCTTAAACCATTTTCTATTAGTATTTTTAACCCATTCTCCTCCATTATCAATTTCTTTAGTATGAGTAATGTTTTTTACTGAAAAATCAGTTGCTGGAATAACAGAACTTTTCATTAATCCCAAAGGGTCAATTTTTATTGTATTAATTCCTTCTATATCAATTTGCTCTGTTAATGAAGAAAGTTTATTTTTATATTCCTCCAAAAGTATATTGCAAGTTTTTATAAGATTTTCTCTTATAAGATCATTTAATTCTGTATAGATATTAGGCTCAAGTTCTTTTGCAAATGATTCAAGTTTTGTAAGTTCACTTTCAATTCCACCTGAATATATTACTTTACCACGTGCATTATCTATACGCTCTCTAATTAGTGCTTGATATTTTTCAATTATACTCTCGATTACTTAATTAGATTTATTATTAATATCATTAACAGCACTATCTACATTATCTTTAAATTTTTTAACAGAATTAATATCATCCATTTTCTTTTTAATATTAGAAATATGCTCTAATATACATTTATTTTCATCTACATTTGAAGCCAGCTCTTGTTTAGTTTTTTCAAAACAACCTACTTCATCAAGCTTATGCATAAATGTATCAACAAGATTTTTAATTTTAGCCGTCTTGGCATATTTCTCTACATACTGACGAATTGCAGCTTCCACAGAAACAATACCTGTATGAATCAATGCCTCTTTATAAATATTTCCTTCACTTTTAGCTTCTAAAAGTTGCCTATTAATATCATTCCTTATACTTGTTGGTAATGCTGCATATGATTCAAGATGAAGAGATTCATTTCTATTTAATTTTCGTACTTTTGTATATGTTTCATCTAATGTATCCTCATCAACCTCCTCTTTTTTAGAAATTAAACGAATATTAAGTGCTGGAAGTGCTGCAACTGGAAATAAATTAGGATTATCAATTCCATGTTTTTTTAAATAACCTTCAATACGTTTTAATGTATCTTTTGTATCACCATCTTCTTTTCTACGATTATCCATTTTATTAACTACAAAAATAAATCTATCTTTAGATTGCTTTCCGCCAACATTCATACTATCAGCAACACGTTGAAGCAAAGAATTATCATCATCAGATCCAAAAGTGCCTTCCATTATATATAAAACTAAAGCCTTTGAAGATTCACTTAAAAATTCACTTTGAACTTTCTTATGTTCTGGGTCTCTAGAATTATTAGGACCTGGAGTATCAATTAAGATAAGAGATATATCCTTTGCTGATACAAAAGGTATATTTCCTTCAACTTCAATTCTAGATACTTTTTCATCTGAATTTAAACGATTCATTGCATCATATGTTAAATCATTATCTGTTGAAATTTCTTTATCTGTTTTATCATAAATTTTTGCTTTCCATGAGTTACCTTCTTTTGTGCTGTCTTTTATTCTGGTAATTATTGCTGTACAAGCTTCTTGCTTTGAAGGCATGAGATTTTTTTCAAGTAAAGCATTTATAAGTGTAGATTTTCCTGCACTCATTGTTGCTACAACACAAACTTCAAAGTCGCTACTTTTTACATGTTCAAATGCATTTATAATATCGCTGCTTTTTAATTCATTAAATGGTCCATCTTGAATTTTTTTAAATACAGTATCAATAAGTTTTTCTTTATCTGCAGTTTCTTTTGCAGGCTTTCTATTAAGAGTAGCTATTAATTTATCATTTTCATATGCCAAATTTAATACTTCTGTCAAATCTTCAAAATCAGGAATTGTTCCATGAAAAGTAATATCAAAATCTATATCATTATATTCATCAATAAGAAGACTTGGTAATTCTTCTACCCACTCCTGAAGTCTTGAACCTGGTGAAATTTTTTCCGCTATTTTGCTATTATATGCGAGCTCTTTTCCATCAACAGTTATTTCAGTTTCTAATTTATACGGATTGTATTTAATAAATACTTTCTTCATATAATCCCTCCCAATAACATTTTTTCTAAGCCATATAATCCACATTTTTTGCTCATTTCAACAATTTAATTATCACCATCTTCTAAATAAACACCTTGGTAGTATTTTGAAAAATCATATTCTTTTTTTCTAAACTTTTTAATATAAAATAAATACTCATCAATTTCATCATCTGTAAGTTCATATCCATTTGCTTTCATTTTAATTAATAAAGCAAAATATGCTGATATAGGACATATAACAGGATTTTCGAAACCCATTATAATAAGATCTTTTTTCACATTATTAATACTCATAAATATATCATCATATGCAATTCTAAACTCATCAAGTTTATTTAAGACAAATATAACCTTTTCCTTTGATAGATTTTCTGATATCCATTTTAAATAGTTGATCTCTTCATCTGTCCCTAACTTATTTGCATTAAGAATATATATTATTTTTTCATATTCTTCTTGCTGTAATATTTCTTGTGAGATCTTTCCATGTTTCTGATTTAGAACATAATTCACACCTGGCGTATCGATAATACAAATATGACTTTTTATATCATCAATCCCTCCAAAATATGATGCTATGCTTGTTTTAGTTTTCCATGAAATATTTCCTAAATCTTTCTCAGTTGCATTATTAGTAAAATCTATATTTTGCAAATGAACTCTTTCATCCTCGTATGGTTTATTATATAAATAACATAAATTGCTTGTACAAACTTCTTGAGACAAATTTAAAGTTTTATTTTAAAAACAGAACTGACCTCCTAACTGTTTAAACTTAAATCTTTTAGCAATATCACCTGCTAAATATAGAATAATTACTACTTCTCTTTTTACTTGAGTAATTTATCCTTTAATTTTTATTTTTTATCCTATTCATAAGTCATCTATTTTACAAATTTTAAGCCACCTATAATTAATATCAGTGGCTTATTTAAATTTAATGTAACTCTGAATAATCTGCTTTAAGATATATTTTATAATCACTTAATCTTATATTATATTTATTTAATATTTTAATTAATAAGTTTCTAATACCATTAGCACTAAGGTTAGTTGTAACATATATATTAACTGACTTTATTTCTACTACTGCTCTCATTGTTGGTAACTTAACTCTTGAAAAATATATTACCTTTTTACCATTCATCTTAGAATCATCAACAAAACTTCTAACAATGCTTGGATCCTTTTTAGCTAAATAATCTATAGTTTTTACTAAAGCACCTTTCCAATCTTTTATTTCAACTCTTGTGCCTTCTATTTTAAATGCACATGGCCTTTTATGTGTTAAATCCTCATATAAATTATGCTCAACTTCTGTATCTACTAAATAATCACTATAGTTTGGTATAGACCTCTCATCAACTTCATCTATTTTCTTAGAATCTTCCTCTATATTTCTATTATCTATAATCGTATCTAAGTCGCCTATTACCTCTTGTATTTTCTTACTTATAGAATCTAATTTTTTACTATTATCTATTAATTGATTTATCTTACTATATTCTTTATTATCAATTGATAGCTTTGCTTTTTCTCCTACTCGCTCTATTGCACTATCTATAGAACTTGCTAACAAATCTAATGCTTCTCTTATATCTCCTACTGAACTTGGTACTTCTTCACCTAAAAACTCAAATAACTTTAAATCCATACCAGTAACCCCCACTATTAATTTATCTTTTATATTTCCATACTATTTAGTAGCTCTTTTAATGATTTTAATTCATCCCTTGTTAAAGTTACTCCCTTACCCATTTTCTCATGATTTGGTGACCATTCTCTTAAATCATATTTAGCTTCTTTTCCATTCCAGCTTATTAAATTTAATTCCTTCTTCCATCCTTTAGCTGACTCAGCTATAACACCAACAGTCTCTTTTATTTCAAATTTTATATCTGCCATAAATTTACCCCTCTTTTCTTAATATAGTTATAGAGATATAAATAACTATTCATATTATATCTCTATAACCACCAAGTATATAAACCTTACAATTTATTCATTACATTTAATAACTCCTGATAATTATTAACATCATGATACTTAACTTTACTTGTTGATAGTTCATTAAATAATTTTTTAGCACATTTTATCTTTGATTTTTCTATTTCTCTTAAATGTAAACTTTCCATTGTTCCTTTAGTTTCAGCAATGAAAAATATATGCTTTACAGTACCTTGACGGAAAGCAATTGCCCAGTCTGGTGAATAATTTCCTACTGGTGTTGGAATATGAAAACTTTTTGGAAGTTTAGCATATACACTAACCTCATTTGATCCATCAACCTCTTCAGCAAACTTTCTCTCTACACTCTTATCTGCAGTTCCATCTGTAAATACAAAGTCTTTAATATGCCTCTTAGCTAAAAATGCTTTACTAAAATCTTTCCCTTTATCTTCTGCTGTAAATATATCACTATCATATGTTCCTTCTACAACATTATAAGTAATATGCTCAACTATCATTGTTGCTTTCTGCTCTTTAATTAGCCTAATACATTTAGTTATGAATTCCTCTGGGTTATTTTTAAACATTAAAAATATATGTGGTTCTATTCCTTTTAATATTTTTACAACACTTTTTCTTGTCAAAGTAGTACCTTCTGCTACTTTACCAACTAAATCATATTTTACTTTACTTACCTCTGAATGTCTTAATGTCTTAGTTGATGAAGAAGCATTTTTAAAGGATTCCCCTCTTTCTAACTCATTTACATCAAGTTTTTCTTTTTGTTCTGCCTTAGATAGAGTATATTGTAGTTCTGATACATACATTTTTTCATTTATATGTTTTATTGCATTTTTTATAAGTTCATCACTATTAAAATCTACTGTATAGGCATATTTATGATTAATATAACTCCATAATTCTTGAAATTCTTTTTTGTAGAAATTATCATTAAGTTTATTTTCTCTAATTTTTGTTTTATTAGCATCTTCCATCATATTTTTAATTGCAGTTTCATCAAATACACTTTGAATAAGTTTTTGAACTCCTTCAGCAACATAATGTAAATCTTCTGGAAGATTTACAATACAACTGTTTTCTAAATCATTTCTATACTTTTCTGTAATATTTTCATCTTCATCTATATAATCATTTTTGATTAAATATCTATAGATTTCCTTTGCCTGTCTTTTATCTATTACTACTACTTCATCATCTATTACAATCTTCTTACCCTCGAAATATTCTATAGTAGCTTTTTTAGGTCTCTCATATAAATCTGTTTTAATATCTTTTTGTAATCCTTCTACAAAATCCTTATAGCTTTCACTTGCTATTACAGTTAATTTATTAATATCATGGATAGTTTCTTTGGTAACTCCTGGATAATTTACATCTACTCTATTACCATTTTTATCAACACATAACCTTAGTCCTCTACCAACCTCTTGACGCTTCTGTGTTGTACTGTCACTATGTTTTAAAGTACATATTTGGAATACATTAGGGTTGTCCCACCCTTCCCTTAATGCTGAGTGTGAGAATATAAATCTTGTTGGTTCTTCAAAACTTAATAAGCGCTCTTTGTTTTTTAATATTAAATCATATGCACTTACATCATCACTTTCTGTGGTCTTATGTCAATATTTTGGACACAAAAAGTCAAACTTTTTTATGCTGCACTTCTAGCTAATAATT
>JABLTN010051531.1_pt1 | contig 12333 bp, 10 predicted proteins | sample 7160141 | NCBI WGS metagenome assembly JABLTN01 (sample SAMN14651226, study PRJNA627086) | human gut metagenome | isolation source: feces | host: Homo sapiens | reverse complement strand
GTGCAGCAAAAGGCGGGTTGGATCAACTGGTTGGCATGATGAAAGAAGCGGGAGCGTTCTTCGGAACGCACATCGCTCCTTGGCTGATGCTGGCGCTGGCAGTCATCGTGCCGGTAGTCTGCATCCCGATTTATCGGCGTGCAAAGAAACTGGTCGCTGCGTGGGATGGTGAGGACGAGGACATCTCAGACACGATTGACAGAAAGCTGTCCGCTGTGATCTGGCTCACAAGCGCAGCTTTCATCCTTTCCTATTTTCTGATTGCAGCGTCCTACTCCGGCGGCTTTGCGACATTTGACAGCAAGGACAGCACGATCATCTTTTTCATCGGTGTTGCTGCTTTTTTCGGCATAATGGCTGAGGCAACGGTGATTCAGCAAAAGTGCGTGGACACCGCCAAGCAGACCAATCCCGAAAAGAAAGCGTCCGTCTACGATATGCGATTTCAGAAGAAGTGGCTGGAGGACTGCGACGAGGCCGAGAAACTGATGATCGGCAAGTGCGCGTTCAAAGCCTACTCCGCAACAAATCTGGTCTGCACGATTTTAGCGAGCGTGCTTGCGGTCTGTGCGCTTGTGTTCGATATTGGATTCCTGCCCTCGCTCACGGTCTGCCTCGTCTGGATCGTCAATTTGTCGGTGTACTGCAAGGAGGCCATGCGCTATTCCAAGGTCGGAAGCAAAATCTCGTAATTTCTTTCAAGGGGGGGAACTTGTCATGAAGCTCAGCAGTACCGGTTGTTTTATTTTGGCGGTCACCTGGCTTTTGGTGTCGCTGCTTTGGTTCTTTTGGGTGAAAAATACCACGATCGGCATTGTGTGGCTGATCGTCGGAGCCGGTGAATTGGTCCTTGCTTTTATCATGCGCCATAAGGAAACATGCAAATGAACGGCAGTACTTACCTCATTTTGCTTGCCGTGTTCCTTCTTGTGATCATCCCTTGGATCACAAGAAGAAGGAAACTGGCGGCAGTCAGGCACATTTTGAATCAAAAAAAGCAGAACAAGGAGAACCGTGAAATGAAAGAACTGGCAAAACGGTTTATCGGAGAAGCGTGCATCATTTATACGATCACTTCAAATGACGGCAGCGTACAGGGAGTGATAAAAGAAATTGATGACGGCGGTATGGTCATAGAGAAGAAGACGGGCGAACTGGAGATCGTCAATCTGGATTTTGTCACCCGGATCCGGGAGTATCCGAGAAAGAAAAACGGCAGGAAAAAGGGCGTCGTACTCGACTGACAAACCGCCCGCGGGCCAAAGGGCCCGCGGGCGGAGTTTTTGTTCCGTTCGTCAGCTCGTCTTCCAATAGATCTCGGCGCCCGCCTGCTCCAGGACGCGGACGGTCTCGTCCGCGCCCAGCGGGATGGAATCGACGTAGAGGTTCACCGTCTCGCCCGGGGTGTTGGTCGTGACGATGAACATCAGGTAGAGCGGCGTGTAATCCGCGTCGTCCTTCGTCCCGACGCCGCTGACGTCCTCCGCGCCGAGCCGGCCCGCATTGATATCCGCCAGACAGGCCGCATAGAGCTCCCACGCATGCGCGCCTGTCAGCTCCAGATCCGCGTCCGACGCGTTGGAATACACATAGCACGAGAGCACGTTCGCCTCCGTGCGCGGCGTATCGAAGCCCGTGCGGATGCGCACGCAGTTGGGGCTGTTGTAGACGGAGGAGAACTGTGAAATGAGGCTGCCGGACGCCAGCGCGTCCGCCTCGTTATAGACCACGCTGTAGTAGCGCTGCAGGAGCCGCCCGTCCGTCAGCCGGTAGCTGATGTAGAAGCCCTGCGTCTGGTCGGTCCCGCGCTGGTAGTCCGTCTTCCGCTGCTCCTGCCGCGGCTTTTCCTCCACGGCGGCAGTGTGCAGGGCCAGGACGCGGTCAATGAACGCGGGATCGCGCGAGGTGTAGAGGCCCTGATACTCGTTTCTTGTCAGCCCGGCCGCCGCGATCCGGCTGCGCTGCGGAAGATACCGCGAATAGCCGAACAGGTCGAACTTCGCCGCGCCGAACACCACCGCCAGCAGCAGACAGCAGGCCGCGAACCCGCCCCAGCCGCTGCGGAAGACGAAAACGGTCTTCTGCAGGAGCATTTTTCCGGTAAAATAGCCCACGAACGCGCCAATCGTCAGAAACAGCAGCACGTACCAGAAATTATCCGACGCGTTGCCCGAGAGCAGCTCGACCAGCAGCACGCCGATGACCAGCGCGCAGCCGATCGTGAACCCATACAGTGCCGCCGGGCGCAGCTGGCGCACGGCGATCACGTCGCCGCTGCGCTCCATCTCCCGGTGCTGCAGCAGCAAATACGCGCAGACGGCGAAGATCACGCCCACGCCCGCCAGAATGCCGAGATACCCCCAGCCCACCAGATGCGGGTCCGTCTCATAGCCCACCGCGCCCGCGTCGATCCATTCGGTCGCCACGCGGAAGCCGCCGCGCAGCAGGCCGAAGACCGGCGAAGCGTAGGCTGCGGCGCGTTCGGCCGCGGTCGTCTGACTCGCGGGCATGCCGTAGACAAAGGTCTGCATCAGATGCTGCACGATCGACTCGAGCACGTAGGCGGCAAAATTCAGCATCCCGTAGACGAGCGGCGCAGCCGCCATCTGCCCGACGACCATGCACACCAGCGACGCAAACGAGAAAAACAGCAAAAAACCCATCGCCGTCGCCGCGAACACCTGCATCGCGGGCAAAAAGGCCGACACGCCGAAGCCTGCGCCGACCGCCCATAACAGCAGCGACGACACCAGCGCCGGCGCTGCGCACAGCAGCAGCCCCGTCAGGTAGTTGGTCAGAAACAGCGTCCGCCGCTTGACCGGCAGGGCTGCATAGAAATACGCGCTGTTCGTCCGGAACAGCCAGGAAAACAGCGCCCAGGCGAGCAGGCCGCCGTAGACAAACGGCACGACCGACGCGCCGGTCACCGCGTTTTCCAAAATCGTCCGCTCCGCCTGCACGAAAAAGTCCTCCGTGCACACCGACACGCCGCGGCAGTAGCTGTACAGCCGCAGCGGCAGCAGCAGCTCATACAGGCAGAACAGCCCCCAGACCGGCGCGGTCCGCCGCAGGGAGCGGCGGAAGATCGCACGGTCAAAGCATGAGTTTTTTGACGTCATATCCGCTCCCTCCCAGCTCGTACATGAAAATTTCCTCCAGACTCAGCGGCAGCAGGTCGCACAGCAGCGGCTTCGTCCCGGCCAGACGTTCCGCCGTCTGCGCGGGCTCGCCGCGGATGATGAGCGTCTGCACGCGGCCAAGCGTGCTCGCGTGCAGGACTGCAAGGTCCTCCGGCAGCGGCTGGTCCGTCACAAGCTGGACCTTGACGATATTCTCCTGCAGCTCGGCCAGTGACCGCTCCAGCAGCATCCGCCCCGCGTGCATCATGCCGACGTGATCACAGATATCCTCCAGCTCGCGCAGGTTGTGCGACGACACGAGCACCGTCATGCCGTAGCCCGCCACATCCTCCACCACGAGACTCCAGATCTGCCGCCGCATGACCGGGTCGAGCCCGTCGACCGGCTCGTCGAGCACGAGATAGTCCGGCCGGATGCACAGCGTCAGCCAGAAGGCCGCGTGCTTCTGCATGCCTTTGGAAAAGCGGCGCAGCGGCGTGCGCTCGTCCAGACAAAAGACCTCGCGCAGCGCGTCAAAGCGGGCCGCGTCGAAGCGCGGGTACATCGCGCGGTAAAAGGCCGCAAGCTCACGGATCGTCCCGCCGCCGAGCACGCCCAGATCGTCCGGGATATAGCCGATGCGGCTTTTAATCTCCGGGTTTTCATAGACCGGCAGACCGCCGATCGTGACCGTCCCGGCATCCGGCCGGTAGATGCCGGTCAGGTGCCGGATGGCCGTGGATTTGCCCGCGCCGTTCGAGCCGATCAGGCCGTAGACCGCCCCCTGCGGCACGCGGAGCGACAGCTCGTCCAGCGCTTTTTTGCCGCCGAAGGTCTTTGTGACATGGGAAAGCTCGATCATGGCGTTGGTTCCTCCTCTGTGAGCAGCTGCGCGAGCTGCGCCTGTGTAAGCCCCAGCTGGCGCAGCTTCTGCGCCGCGGCGCGGAAAGCGTCCACGGCCTGCTTTTTCTGCTGCTCGGCCAGCTGGTCGACCTGCGCGACAAACGAGCCCTTGCCGGCCACGGACAGGATATAGCCGTCTGCCTCCAGCTCGCGATAGGCCCGCTGGATGGTGTTGGGGTTGATGGCGAGCTGTCCCGCCAGCTCGCGCACGGACGGCAGTCGACTCCCCGGCGGCAGCAAGCCGGTCAGCATGAGACGGCGCAGCTCCGTCTGGATCTGCTCATAGATCGGGCGCGGGTCCCGGTAGTTGATGGTGATCACGGCCGCTCCTCCTGACTGTATGAACTGTATTGGTACAAGCATAGCATTCCGGCCGGAGAAAGTCAACGCGGCGGGGAAGTTTTTCCGCGGCCGTTGACCTTCCCGCCGCCGTGCGGTATGATGAGGGTATCATCAAAAAAGGCGGAAATATTATGAACGAACCGTTTGCATTTTATCAGCAGAGCGCCGACTATGTCCGCGCGCGCATGCCGTTCGAGCCGCAGATCGCGGTGATCCTCGGCTCGTCGCTCGGGCCGTTTGCCGGACAGCTGCAGGACCCGGTAGAGATCGACTACCACGAGATCCCCAACTTCCTCACCTCCACCGCGCCCGGCCACGCGGGCAAGCTCATCTTCGGGACGCTCGCGGGCAAGCGGCTCGTGTGCCTGTCGGGCCGGTTCCACAGCTATGAGGGCTATGACTTCGAGCAGCTGACGCAGCCGGTGCGGCTTTTGAAGCTGCTGGGCGTCCGGGCGCTGATCGTGACGAACGCGGCTGGCGGCGTGAATGAGCGCTACCGCCCCGGCGATTTCATGCTGATCGCCGACCAGATCAAGCTCAACGGCGCAAGCCCTCTGCGCGGCCGGAACGTCGACGAATTCGGCTCGCGGTTTTTTGACGTCACCCGGATGTACACGCCGGAACTGCGCGCGCTGGCAAAGACCTGCGCCGACGAGCTCGGCATCCGCGTGCAGGAGGGCGTCTATTTCTTTATGCCCGGCCCGCAGTTTGAGACTCCGGCGGAGATCCGCGCCATCCGCGCGCTCGGCGGCGACGCCGTCGGCATGTCGACCGTGACGGAGGCGCTGACCGCGGCGCATTGCGGTCTGCCGCTGCTCGGCATCTCGGTCATTACCAATCTGGCCGCCGGCATGACCGGCGCCGCCGTCACCGGCGAGGAGGTCAACGAGACCGGCGCCGCCGTCGCCGGCCGCTTCAGCCGGTATCTGACAAAGATCGTAGAGGAGATGGACGTATGACAACGACTTTCCGGGCCGACGAGGGCCTTGCTTTCCTGCTGCAGTATGAGAATGTCGCCTGGTACGACGCGGGCGAGGTGCGGATTCTGGACCGCCGCGTGTATCCGGCGAAGACCGAATTCGTCACCTGCCGGACGCACGGCGAGGTCGCACAGGCGATCCGCGACATGGTCACGCAGAGCGCCGGACCGTACACCGCAGCCGCCATGGGCATGGCGCTGGCGGCCTATGAATGCCGCGAAAAGAAGGAGGCGGAGCAGCTCGCCTTCCTCGCCGCAGCGGACGAGACGATCTCGAACGCCCGGCCGACCACGGCCAAGCGCATGAAGCTCGTCTGCGACGGCTGTCTGGAGGCGGCGAAGCTGGCGCTCCGCGAGGGGCGGCCGGTCGACCTGGCCATCCGCGAGCACGCGGTGAACGCCAACAACCGCCGCTACAGCAAGGTCAACGAGATCGCAAAATATCTCGTGCCGCTCATCCCCGCGGGCGGTACGGTCATGACGCAGTGCTTCGGCGAGACGATCGTCGGCATGATGCTGAAGGAGGCGAAGCTGGCGGGCAAGGATTTCCGCCTGTTCTGCCCGGAGACGCGGCCGTATTTCCAGGGCGCGCGCCTCACCGCCACGGTCTGCCGTGACATGGGCTTCGACGTGACCGTCATCACCGACAACATGCCCGCGTTCGTCATGGAGCGCGAGCACGTGGATCTGTTCACCTGCGCGGCGGACGCCATCTGCCTCGACGGCTATGTCGTCAACAAGGTCGGCACACTGCAGATCGCCATCTGCGCCAACCACTTCGGCATCCCGACCTTCGTCACCGGCGCGCCGGACATCGGCCACGAGACAAAGGACACCGTCCGGATCGAGATGCGCGACCCTGATTTCACCCTGCAGGCCATGGGCGTGCGCACGGCTGCCGCGGGCGTCAAGGGCTACTACCCCGCGTTCGACATGACGCCGCCGCACCTCATCTCCGGCATTGTCACCGACCGCGGCGTCTTCTCCCCCTTCGACCTGCACCGTTACTTCCAGTCCGGCGGCGCCGGGGAATACGACACCGTCGTCTGACCCCGCCCCAAGGCTCCCCTCCCAGGGGCCGATTCCCCCTATCAGGGGGAAATGTCCCGAAGGGACAAAAGGGGTAGGGAGCTGGCTCGGCGCAGCCGAGACTGAGAGGTTCCTGCAAATTTTCCATAAAACCCAAACCGCAAATTCAGTTTGCGGTTTGGAAAGGAAGAAACGGGCTCAGAGGAAAAGAGGCTCCGCGAACAGCGGGGCCTCGTTCCGTCGAGGTCGTTTCTGACGCGCCTCCGGCGGCCCAATATTTTATCGCGCAAGAGAAAAGATAGGGGAGAAAAGAGTGCTTGGACGCGTTTGGTGCGTGCTGCCTCTGAATTCAGGCTGGAACCAATGTTTCAGGCATCATTCCACTCGGGAGTCACCTTACGGGCGTCATACTACGCGCCGCCTGATACGGGGGGATCAGATTCGCAACTAGCTGGCTTGGAATATTTGCCATCAATAGAAGGTGCAGGCCAAATTTGTTGGTCTGCACCTTTTTGCGGGGAAATTATCTTTATTTGCTTTGCACTTTGTAGGGGCGCATCCCAAGGCTTCCCCTATGAGGGGAAGGTTTTTTGCTGCAGCGGAAAAAGCCAGTGTGAAGCTTTTGACATTTCCCCTGCTGCATGGTACACTGAAAGAAAAAACAGGAGGACAATTATGTCTCTCATTCCGTATTATCTGCAGTATCTCTCCGAGATCTGCGAGGGGACGCGGCAGGCGCCTGAGGGGCTTGCGCTGAGCGAGCAGGACGATCTGAAAAAAGCGCTGCAGCTGCAGGCCGGGATCGCTGAGATGGGCATCCCCGCCTTCGTCCGCGCCTGCGCCGCGCAGGATGGCACCGAGATCCCCCAGTCCGACTACGACAGCTTTGACCCCGCCGAGCTGAACGCCGCCATCGCCCAGCTGGCCGCGGCCGCGCAGCCGCAGGAGACGCAGGAGGCCCCCGACGCGCCGCAGGAGCCGGTCAGGACCGAGACGCGCGATATTTTCGAGATCTTCCTCGACAGTGTCTGCCTCGACGATGACCTGCTGACCTACCTCATCGACATTCTCAAGCGGCACGCGAAGCCGGAGTTCACCAAGCTCTCCCACGCCGCGGCGCGGACCGAGCTGAAGCTCGACGATTTCCTCGCCTGGCTCGGCAACATGGAGCTGCTGGCGGGCGAAGAAGAGCAGGCCTGCGCCGCCATCATGGACAAAGCCCTCCACCGCCTCGAGCAGGAAGGCGAGATGGAGCTGGCCGCCGCCCTGCTCTCCGGCGACGAGACCACCTTCAAGCTTTTCCGCACGCAGGCGCCCGAGCTCGTCCACCTGCCTGACGCGACCTACGAATGGTACTGCAAAAACTATCTTGACCGCTATTACCCCGTGCGCTTCATCCTGCATCATCAGGGCATCGAATTTCCGCAAGCATAAGGAGGCTTCTCATGGAACCCATCTATGTCACCGGCCACCGCAACCCGGATACCGACTCGATCGTCTCTGCCATGGCCTACGCGGCGCTGCGCAACGCGCTGGGCGACCGGGAATTCGTCCCGGCCCGGCTCGGGCACATCTCCGATGAGACACGGCTGGTGCTCGGCCGCTTCGGCTTTGAGCCGCCCATCCGCATCCAGACCATGCGCACGCAGGTCCGCGATCTCGACTACGACACGCCGCCCGCCCTGTCCGGGGCCGTGACGGTCAGCCGCGCCTGGACCGCGCTGCAGAACAACAGATCCATCCCCGCCATCCCCGTCACGAACGACAACGGCGAGCTCTACGGCATGCTCTCGCCGAGCGAGATCGCGAGCTACGACATGCGCACGCTCTCCGACTCCCGGGTCGACCGGATCCCGGTGTTCAACCTCCTGAGCGTGCTTGACGGCAAGATCATCAACGAAGACGGATATCTCGCCGACACCATCAGCGGCGAGGTCAGCATCGCGCTGCCGCAGGACAATGAAAATCTCCTGTTCCGCGGCCTGGACGCCATCGTCATCATCGGCGAGCAGCCGGAGATGGCCCGCCGCGCGCTCGAGCAGCAGGTCAGCTGCCTGATCGTCTGCCAGGCGGAGCTGCCGGAGGAGCTGCGCCAGCAGCAGACAAACACCTGCATCATCGCCACGCCGTTCGACGCCTACAAGGCCGCCCGGATGGTCTACTACGCCATCGAGGTCGCCCGCGTCTGCCGGACGGAGGATCTTGAGACCTTCCACCTGACCGATTATCTCGACGACGTGCGCGAGATCGTGCTCAAGAGCCGCCACCGCAGCTACCCGATCCTCGACGAAAACGACAAGGTCGTCGGCACGCTTTCACGGTATCATCTCATCAAGCCGCGGCGCAAGCGTGTCGGCCGCGGCGACCACAATGAGGCGGCGCAGTCCGTCCCCGGCCTCGAGCAGGCGGAGATCCTCGAGATCATCGACCACCACCGCCTCGCCGACATCCAGACCGGCGGCCCCATCTACTTCCGCAACGAGCCCGTCGGCTCGACCGCGACGATCATCTCCGAGATGTATCAGGAGCGCGGGCTCATGCCCCCGGCGAAGCTCGCGGGGCTGATCGCCGCCGCCATCGTCGCGGATACCGTCATGTTCAAATCCCCGACCTCCACCGCCGTCGACCGCCGCATGGCCGACCGCATGGCCCGTATCGCCAATATTTCGCTCGAGGAGCTCGGGCAGACCATCTTCTCCGCCTCCATCTCCGACGACAAGCCGGCCGATGTGCTGCTGTTCACGGATTTCAAGGATTTCCACATCGCCGACCACGATTTCGGTGTCAGCCAGATCACCTGCGTCGACTCCAACCGCATGATGCAGCGCAAGGACGAGTTCCTGTCCGTCATGCGCAAGACGATGGAAGAGCGCGGCTACACGCTCATGATCCTCATGCTGACCGACGTGCTGCTCGAGGGCACGCACCTGCTGTACCTCGGCGACGAGGACATCATCACGCAGGCCTTCGGCGTGCAGCTCAAGGACCATACCTGCTTCCTGCCGGGCGTCGTATCCCGGAAAAAGCAGGTCATCCCATCGCTGACCGCCCTGTGGGGCTGAGAAAAATTCTCCCGAAAACCGAAAAAGCTCCCCCGGCCGCTCTGGCCGGGGGAGCTCTCTTTCTCGTTTACAGGCGCTGGTTTTTGGCCAGCTGGCGGTTTTTGTAGGCGGGATCGTCGGTGACCTCGCGCAGGACGGTGATCTCCGGCGGGGCCTGAAGCGCAGGCGCGTCCTGCGGCAGGGCGGCGCGCATGATGGCGCGGTCGTTGGAGAACGGGTAGACGTCGATCTCAAACCGGCAGCCCTGATAGACGAAGCGGTACTTCGTCTTGTGGACGGTGTGCAGGCTCGTGTCACCCTCCATCAGATAGCGGATGTACTCCTTCTCGGAGATCGGCTTCTCCGTCTCCCACTGGCCGGAGTCGGTCGTGCGCTTCTCGGTGTAGAAGTAGAGGTAATCCCCGCCGTTTTTCTGCTGGCGGACGCGGCGCACGACGTTGGGGTTGGCGCGGGTCAGGTAGGTCTGCATCATGTCGATGCTGGCGGCGCGGTAGGTCTGCTCCAGGGTCTGGAGGGTGGGCAGGGCGATGAGATACTTGTGCCAGACCTCCTGCTGCGCCGGCCGGCCGATCGCGGCGTAGACCGCGCGCAGACCTCTAGCGATCTTGTCTTCAAAATCGACGGAATTGTCGATCACGTGGACGTTGGGATGCGCGCTCCAGGCGCGGAGCGTCAGCTCGTCCTTCTCCCGCGCGACCTCCAGGGGCTCATAGCGGGCCTCGTTGCCGAAATTGTAGGCAAATTCCGCGCCCTTGGCGCAGGAAACGAGGTGGAGCACGGTATCGTAGTGCGTCAGCGCCTGCTGCTCCGTCAGGCCGAAGTGGGAAAGCACCTGCCGGAACTCATCGTCGGAGACGTAGGCCTTGTTGTCGAACAGCGCGCGGTCATACAGCACGATCACGCGCTCCTCAGGCACCATCTGGGCAGCCTTGAGCGCCAGCTGCTCCTTGTGCAGCTGGTCGGCGACGACAAAATCCTGAAAATCCAGCATGGACACGCAGCCGCCGAAGGGCTTGATGCCAAAGCCGGAGATGAGCTCCGTTGACGTTTCGGGGATGGTGATGACCTTCCAGCCCTCGTCCTGCTTGAATTCCTTGAGTACTCGGCTGATGAGCGTCGTCTTGCCGGCGGCCGGCCCGCCGGTCAGTACGATCCGCGTGATCTGTTTTGCCAAAGGGACCGCTCCTTTGCTTTTTTATAGTATCATATTAACATCATCCGGCAGCAAATGCAAGAAAAAGGCGCAGCCGCTTCCGTGAGGTTTTCGATACGCCCCAGGGAAGCGGCTGCGTGTGTTATCCTTCGAACTGGCTGTGGTACAGCTTGGCGTAGAAGCCGTTTCTCGCGAGCAGCTCATCGTGTTTGCCCTGCTCGACGATGCGGCCGTCCCGCATGACGAGGATGACGTCCGCTTCGCGGATGGTCGAGAGGCGGTGGGCCACGACGAAGCTCGTCCGGCCCTGCATCATCTCGTCGAAGGCCTGCTGGATCTTGACCTCGGTCCGGGTATCGATGGAGCTCGTAGCCTCGTCGAGGATCAGCATCGGCGGCAGGCAGAGCATCACGCGCGCAATGCACAGCAGCTGCCGCTGCCCCGCGGACAGCGCCCCGCCCGTGTCGGAGAGCATCGTATCGTAGCCGTTCGGCAGGCGGCGGATGAACGAATCGGCGTGCGCCTTTTTGGCCGCCGTCTCGACCTCTTCGTCGGCCGCATCGGGCTTGGCCAGGCGGATATTTTCCCGCACGGTGCCGAATTTGAGCCAGGTGTCCTGCAGGACCATGCCGTACTGATGGCGCAGGCTCTGCCGCGTCACGGTACGGATGTCGCTGCCGTCCACGGCGATGGAGCCGTCCTTCACGTCGTAGAAGCGCATGAGGAGGTTGATGAGCGTCGTCTTGCCGCAGCCCGTCGGGCCGACGATGGCTACGCGCTCGCCGGGCCGGACCGTGAGGTCCAGATCCTCGATGAGCCGCTGCTCCGGCGTGTAGGAGAAGGCGACATTCGTCAGCTGCACGCTGCCGGAGGCGTCGGTCAGCGCCTTGGCATCGGGCGCGTCGGGGATCTCCGCCGGCTCGTCGATGAGCTCGAAGACCCGCGCGGCGCAGGCCAGCGCGTTCTGCAGCTCGGTGACGACGCCGGTGATCTCATTGAAGGGCTTGGCGTACTGGTTGGCATAGCTGAGGAAGCACGACAGCCCGCCGACCGTGATGGCCCCCGCCACCGCGCTCAGCGCCCCGGTAAAGCCCACGCAGGCGTAGATGATATTGTAGATGATGCGGGTCGAGGGGTTCGTCATCGACGAGAAGAAGGTCGCGCGCATGGTCGCGGCGGTCAGGCGGTCATTGATCTCGTCAAACTGCGCAAGGCTCTCGGCCTCATGCGAGAACGCCTGCACGACGCGCTGGCCGCCGAGCTGCTCATTGATGAGCGCGGTCTGCTCGCCGCGGGCCTTGGACTGCGTCTGGAACATGGAGTAGGTGTGCCCCGCGATGAACTTCGCCACCAGCAGGGATAGCGGCGTCAGAACGACGACCACCAGCGTGATCTTCACGCTGATCGAGAGCATGAAGCCGAGCGTCCCCACGATGGTCAAAACGCCCGTAAACAGCTGTGTGAAGCCCATGAGCAGACCGTCGGCAAACTGGTCGACGTCCGCGATCATGCGGCTGAGCGTATCGCCCGCCGGATGGCTGTCGAGATAGGCCAGCGGCAGACGCTGCAGGTGGGCGAACGCCTGCCGGCGCACGTCGCGCGTCACGGCGAAGCAGACCCGGTTGTGGATGGCCGCCATGACCCACTGCAGAAGCGCCGTCCCCGCGGCCAGCACGGCGATCTTCGCAGCCAGCATGCCGACCGCGGCAAAATCGACCTGCCCCGGGCCGACGACGGCGTCGATGG